>Ga0100385_1000706_pt1 | contig 37318 bp, 33 predicted proteins | sample CryGeymeta201509_FD_81543 | JGI IMG/M metagenome (GOLD analysis project Ga0100385, IMG submission 81543) | Groundwater microbial communities from Crystal Geyser aquifers in Utah, USA - Crystal Geyser metaG 2015-09 | ecosystem: Environmental > Aquatic > Deep subsurface > Groundwater | place: USA... | reverse complement strand
TAAGCAAGATGTTCCCGCCTAATTGAGTTAAGTTTTTCTAAAAAAGTTATCATTACCAATTTGGCTGCACCCAAATCGGGCAATTTTTTGGCAATAACATATGACGTTTCTGCTTCGTTTCCTGTTTGGGTGGGTGTCAAACATAATACTGAATATACAGAACGCTCCAATGTAGTATCATACTTATCAGTTATATAAACATCAGTTATTTTCAATATTTGTTCTATACTTATATAATGATCTTCTCTTACTTCATAATAAAATGGTGGATTACTCTGATCCGTCATTTTTTAAAATTTCCTTATGTTTGTCGTATAACTGATATAATTCACTTGGGCTTATGCTAGGATTACCCGCAGTATTATATTTTACAATTGAAAAGTCAATACGTTTAAAAATATTTTCTGTTATAATGGGTGATATTTTTGAACGGATAAAATAATGACTTTGATCAGAATAATTCATCATAACGTCTTTTGGTCTAAATAATCCAGCATTATTGCCTATGCGTTGTATTGCAAAATCCGCATCATCATTTTTACCCACTAATTCAAAATCTGAATGACTTTTAATTATTGGTATTTTTGGTCTTTCATATTTCTGTTTCATCCATATTTGAAAACAACAAGGAACATCGCATGGTTTATCCAAAAATACAAAACTGTTTTTGGGACATTCCTCATCATATATCAAACAAAAATATGAATTAAGCCTATTCTGTATACTGGCTTTTCTAAATGTTTTTGGTAATATGAAGGCAATTGTTTCTGAAAATTCTGCGGCCTTATTAAAAAATTTAACAGCTAAACTGGAGTTTTTACCAAAAGGCGGATTTCCAATTGTTATAATAGATTTATCTAAAAATTCCGGAACATAGGATAAAAAATCCGCTTTCTGTATTTCTAAATGTTGAGGATCTATGTCTAACCCAATTCTCATATCAACGGGCAGCAAATTATAAAAACTACCTGTACCGGCAGAAGGCTCTAAAAACAGCGAATAATTAGATAAATTTATTTTATTTTTCAATACATTGTAAAAGTAATTACTAATTGTAATATCAGTATAGTATTGGTCTAATTCCTTATCCATTTATTCCTTAAACATAATATACACATATTTAGCTTAAGAAATTACGGGTTTAAAAATTTATCCAGCGCGTTGGCAATCATTTCCATCTTTAGTATAGCACTTGCTTCTGTATCTGCAAAATCAACATTCAAATCATTAGCACCAAAGGGAGTTTTATTCCAAAAAATGAATCTTATATTGTATTTTGTTTTATCAGAATTTGGTAAAATATTAATCATTTGTATTTTACTTAAGATATCACGACTATATAACGTATTTCTAATTCTTAGAAAAGTCTTACCATACGCTATACCGTCCGACATTAGTAAATTTCCTTATTCACTTAAAAGTTTATCATCTGCATCAACAAAACAAGTAGAATACACAATTGCACTATCCTCTGAATCACAAATTTTAATATATAACTCCTTGCTATCATTCGTAATTGGGTACCCAAAATACCCTATTACATGATATATCTGAGAGTTTAGTCCAGATTGATTGTATGCAACTGACAATAAATCTTTTAACATGGCTTTGAACAAATATATGTTATGCGCAGTTTGGATATAGTTTTTGCCAACCACTATATCATTTTCCATTTTTCAAAAACCTTTCTAATTTTAATAAAAAAGTAATTAATTGTACTTTGGCTATTCCTTCGTCAGCTGTCCAATCGGTTACCCAAAATTCCATAGAATGTGGTTGTCCCGGACAAGGTGGCGCCGTGCATTTTACGCAATAAGCAGTATTGGGAGAAATATTATTAATAAATGCTGAACAATGGAGATAAACATCATATATTCCTTCGGCCGTCTGTCTATTAATATAATGATCCGCACAAACCTCAAACCAATCTTCTAAATGGGGGGCCATATCTAAATTATCCATTAGTCCGCCTTTGATTCATGATTTTCAAACTTATTACAAATATCCCGCATTGACAGCATGGATATTGCTCTTACATTATGATTGACTATGTATTCACCATTAATTTGTTGAATTTGCTTTTTGCTACTCAAATGATTAACGTAAAAAAGACCAGCTTGTTCATAAACAGTTTGAGTTACTGTTTTGCCATTTGGTACTCCGTTAACAGTTATTTTTATAGTATGCTTGCCCAAATTCTTCATAATGATTCCCCCTGTTTTTTGTAAGATAGCTTATAAGATGGGCGTTGTCAAGAGCAGACAGAGTTTTTTATTTTTTAAAATAAATTGTTTAATATATTTAAATATAAAACAAGCAACCATAAGTAATAGTTCAACTAAAGGCACCATTATATAAGAAAAGCCTATTATAAAACATAGCTTCATAAAAAAGGTAAAAATTCAACCATTTAATATTTTACTTAATATTTTAATTTATATCGTTACTTATACGACCAATTATACAAAGTCAAAAAGAAGTTGATTATTTCATCAAATAACGCAATCTACCACAATCCCAAATTCTATCATAACCTAAATTTTCAACTATTTCCTTTTCAGTATAGTTAATAGTATCCACTCCGTGATTTTTAAGTATACCTTTTCTAAATCCAAATTTATGATACCTCTTTTGATTTTTAATATACCAATATTGCGGGGGATCAAATCCATCGTCAATGAATCCCAATTTATTATATAAGTTGCCATCGCTCCAACGTAAATCGGCATAAGTTATTATTAAATCAAAAGAATTATTAAGCGTAAAATGATTTAATAGTCTACTGGCTCCCCCCACAACTCTAATCTTTGAACTAAACCTAGTTAATGACCAAGAATTATTTGAAATTTGCTTATGTCGATTATAAACTTGCTTCCCCATATTTTTAAAACTCATACAAGCGTGTAATTCATTATTATACATTAAACCATAATTTTTAGTAGCAGTCCTAACAGCACCCATGATATGTGTTCTATCATAAAATAAGTCTACTTCTTTGGTCGTTAATTCAACAATACTGCATTTTCTAGCAAAAATTTTATCAGAATTATTGTTAATTAAATTTTTTAATGTTGAATACACAACAAATGGTTTATCAAGATATTCATCTTCAAAAATTGTTATTAATCTAATACCTTTATTTTTACATTTATCATATTTTTTATAATGGTAATTGTTGTCTTTTAAAACTTTTTCACTATGCCAATATAATCCGCAGTATTCGATTGCTATATTATGATCTGGTAGGTAAAAATCTAATTCATAAGGATGTATTATTTTTCTAGTATTATTTAAAAAATTAATATTGTTATCTAATAACCATTTTTTAATTTCTTCCTCGGGCACAAAAGTCTTTTTATCTATTAATCCATATTCTAAACACTTATTACGCAAATATGAATATCTAATATTAAATTGTATAGCTAACTCACTTAAAGTTGATGAACGTAATTTAGCTTCTAATTTATTTTTATCTGTTAATATTGTTAAAACATCAGAATCAATATGTTTTTGGCTTGGATTAAATACCCCATACTTAGTTAAATAATGATTTTCAACTTTTTGTCGAACTTTTTCAGAAAACATAGGATTATTTATTTTCATATTATCCTTATTGGATTGAACTTGTCCGATGTTAACTACACCATATTTTTCTAATAATGTTTTAGTCACACGTTCGCGCACACCTTCCTTGGCTAACCCCAATTTAGATCCACTGGCTTTTATGGTTTTAGTTCTATGCTTACTAGCTGCCGAGCAGTTTGATTTGCAAAATTCTCTATATCCCAATATTATTGACACAAATTTTGGTTTTGATTCTGATCCACATGCACAAATGGGTGGAATAGTTTGATTAAGATACAAATATATCATTTCCGATTTATTAGAGCAATTAAACTTATTTGAATAAGTTAAGATTTCATTCCAAAATTGCGGGACTGCTTTTAATCTTGAAACAATACCATCTGGTTTGGTTTCTTTAATATAATTCTGTATTTCTTCTAACATTGTTCAAACCTTTGGTATCAATAAAATAATATTACTATTTTATTTATTAAAGGTCAAGGAGAAGTTGATGCTTAAATTAAGCCGAAGCTAAAAGAGCGCCCTCGGGCGCTCTTTTATTGTATAATTATTAACAATACCAATAACTTAGAGGAATTTTAAGTTAGCAGTTTCTATATTTATAAGTCCAAGATAGTCTGCTGCGTTACCCAAAGATGAGGCTTTGTTCGTTAATTCTAGATATCCGTACCTCGTCATGAAAGAAACAACTGGTTCAAATGTTTGTGGATCAATAACAACGCCTGAGCTTGTTAGAGGAACATAAGGACAGTAATACGCAGCCGCGTCTACTTCACCTGGACCCTTGTAACCAACTAGAACTGGTGTGTTATCAGCAGCATATTGGTCAACATAAACTCTCATTGAGTTGTTTAGAACGCCAACGAACTTGGTGTTGGTTGGTGCTTCGAATACGCCTTCAGTTGTTCTTGCGAAAGCTGAAGTTGTAGCACTTTGTAGAATGGTTAGAGCAGTTGGTGAAACAACAACCCAGTTACCAGCGCCACGACGTGTTCTAGCAGCAATCAAGTTTGCTTGACGGTTGATTAGAACTGCTAGAGCAGCGTGTTCGTCACCAACGAATGTAGCAGTACCTGATACAGCGCCTTGGTCGAAAGTTAGTGAAGTTGATGGAAGAGCTCTTAATGAAGTTAAGATTTCTTGGTCAATTTCAGCTGTAATTTCTTGAGCAAGAGCAGCCATAATTTCTGCTTCAATGTCAATACCCTGTTGGGCTTGTGCATCCTGAGCAGCTTCGAATGTCCATCTTGCTGATAGTTTACGGGTTTTAGCTTCCACTGTTTCCTTTAGGATTTGGATAGCTAGTCTGTTACCTGGACGACCTTCTAGAGCGGCTGTAGCAGCGGCACGAGGGTTGGCAACATTTTCGTTACCAGAGTAGTAACGTGCAATGTCAAATGGGCTTAATGCTTCTTGACCAGCAGTTACGCCGCCGCCCAATGTTGGAACGGTGTCTGAGTAACGAACTCTTAGTGTGTGAATCTGTGCTACGGGGCCTGTCATTGGTTGAACAGCGATGATTTCATTCGCAATAACTGTTGGCATAACACGACGTATAACAGGTAAAATAACCTTGTTTAGTGTAGCAACGTTACCGGCAGATGTTGCACCAGCTGTAGCAGCTTCTGTTAGGGGCACTCTGTTTAGAAGATCTTTACGAGTGTTTTCTAAACAGACATCCATAACTTTCTTTCTATTACCATTTAAGCCTTCTAGTAGAGCATCCTTTGTGCTCTTCCAGTGGCTTTCCATTAGTAGATGTCTCATTTTATGATACTCCTTAATATTAATTTAGACCAGCTAGTTTACGTAATTGTATTACGCCTGGATCGTTTTCTTTTTCGCCTAAATCTTCATTTAAACGGGTTTTTCTGTCGCCGGTAACGGCAACACTTATTGGTTGTGCTGTTTTATTAGTTTCAACCAAAATCTTTTTAACTTCGTCACTTCTTACGCCTGTTTCACGTAATACTGCTGGAAGGTATCTCTTGAATGATTCATGAAGTTTTTCTGTTTTTACCCCTTCAAGTAGATTGGACATTACTGTCTTTTGATCTCTTGCTAGTGGTGTAATAAGTTCATTCATAATTCTTGATCGTTCTGCTCTTTCTTCAGCAAGTTTTACCTTGCGTGAAGCAATGCTCAATTGGGTTTCTTTTTCAACAATTAGATTGTTTTTCTTAGCCAATTCCTTCTTTACTTCGGTGATCATGTTCTTTAGTTTCTTAACTTCTGAACCTTCACTTAAGTAGGAAGTCATGTATTCTGCTGCATAAGCTTCAAATATCATTCTACCAAAATTGTTTTCTCTTGCCACTTTTAGGTCTTCTTTTAGTTGAACCATTTCGGTTTTCATAGTTTCTACCATGGTTTTTTCAACTAACTTACTTGCCTTAGCAATGAAAGCTTTTTGTGTTTCTTGTATTTTCGTCTTAGCAGTTGATTCAAGTTCAACTCTACGTGCTTCTAACAGTTTCTTATCTGTTTCAAATTCACCAAGTTCTTCTTGTAGCTGAGTTAGAACAAATTTTTCTAATTTTGAAATTCTGTCAGCGAATGCATCCTTGTAATTAACACGTGATTCACGTAATTCTTTGTGCAACTTAATTCTTTCTTCAGATAGTTCCTTCTTATCTTGCGCAAATTCTGCAATTTCACCTTTTAATTGGGTCGTTACAAATTCCTGCAAATTGGTCATATCTTTGTGAGCTTTTGCTTCGTATATTTTCTTAGCAGAAGCAATTTGTCTATTAAGTTTTACTCTTTCTTCAGCTAGTGCCTTTTTTTCAACCGACATAGCTTCCAATTCTTTACGTAGTGTTTCAATTACAACACCCTTCATTGATTTGGCCTTTCGGGCCATTGCTTTTTGAGCAGCATTAGCGTTTTCGCTGATTTTCTTCTTAGTATCGGCGAACACTTTTACTTCTCTTGCTAGGTGCTCATTTAAGAACATTTCCATTGTTTCGACTAAATGACCTTTATCATGTTCATAACGTTTTGCCATTTCATCACGGACTTGTTCTTCAATTTGCTGTCTAGCCTCAGAGAGTTTTGTTTCCCAAGCTTCAACTAATGCATTTTTGATGCCTTCGTTAAGCACTTGGTTTTCTAATATTTGCTTTAGTGCATTATCCATTATTAAACTCCTTAGGCTTTCAAAGCTTTATCCATCCAGCGTAATACTTCTTCTTTTAAGTATTTCTGAGCCTTTGGATCGATTTTGACGGATGTGGATAAGTCTTCCACAATACCGCCACGATTCGAGTTAAAGATATCATAAATCTTTCTCTCATATACTGCGTTGGGGTAAGCATTAGGAGCGGAAGGACGTGCAACAATATCAACTGTAATAATTTCAAATTCAGAAACTTCACCATTTGATTCGTTAACATTACCTGAGCCTCTTGATGATACGCCCAATTTACCACCGCACTCTATTAGTGTGCGGCAGATATTTCCCATCGGGGTAGGAACAATCTTAAGTTTACCAAATCCCTTGCTGCCATCCATCCACATTTCTGTAATCATATGGCTAACGCGGTCTAAATTAATCTGTAAACCTTCAGGGTGATCTGCTTCACCCCAAATTGTTTCGCCCTTACGGACTGTGTCATTAATAAGGTCAACGGCTGCTCTTATTTCATTTACCGGATAAACTCTTTGATTGTGATTTTTAACACCACCTTCAATAAAAATACCCTTCATGTAAAGATCCTTGGGCTTACCGGTTTCCTTATCGGTGCCGCCGCCTTCAAGAAGAATCTGTGCTTGATCCCAATTTAATCTTTCTGTGAGCAAATATGACATCATTAATCCTTAGTTTCTCTTACCTTTATTGGTAGGAACAGGACTATGCATGTTGCCTTCGCCGCCTTCAACCGAATTCAACTTTGCAGAAGAATTGCCTTCACGTGAAACTTTTGTTAAAGGATCCTTGGCTTTTCTTTCAACGTTGCTTGGTTTTTTTGATCCATTACCAGTTTTGGTAGTTGGCGGAGTTTCCATTGCAAACCCGTTGTGTTCTGAACTTTTACGTTGAACTGGTCTGCTACCCTCTCTATCTTCTACTTTGTGCATAGGAATAGGACTATCAGTATTTACTGCAAGCTTTTTCGAAGCGCCGGTACCAATTTCGGCTTCAGTGTTTTTAGCATTTACTGTTGAAAGTAAAGACATTGCACTTTCTTCTAAATCGGCAAATTCATCTTCATCTAATTTGAATTCTTCGTCTTCGTCATCTTCGTCGTCGCCTTCGTAAACACCATCCATATCACCGTGACCCGGTTTTATAAAATCCTGCGCAGGGCGTGATCCTTCGCCTTCAGTATCATAAATATTTTCTTCTACGGCTTCTTCGTCGTCGCCCATATCTTCTGAATCAGAATCCATGTCATCGCCCATGTCGTCGCCCGTGTCGTCGTCCATATCATGATCTTCGCCTTCTTCGTCAGCCATTAACTGTTCAAATTCAGCTTTTAGTGCTTCTAGTTCATCTTCTAGTTCACCTAATTCTGCTTTAAGATCAACCGTTGTACCTTCGCCTTCTTCGTCAGCATCCATGTCATCATCCATTTCACTTTCACCATCTTCTAGATCGGCGTCAAGTTCCATTTCTGCATCACCCATGTCCATATCATCGGTTGTTTCTTCATCTTCGTCGCCTGCTTCATAAAATTGTTCAGCGGCCACTTCATCGGCGTCGTCATCAAGGACTGCATCATCCTCTTCAACTAGCTGATTATGTATCTCACGAGCTTTTTCAACAAACCATTCGTGAAGCAAAGCAGAAGCTTGCTTTTCGTTTTCGTTTATTAATAGCTCTAATACTTTCTCGAGCTTATTTGTCATTCTACATCTCCAATTGTCCAAATATGTTGTAGTTTGCTTTATATAGAAATTATTCTATTGTTAATATTTAATATATTTAGTTATTAATACTTGATAATGCCCCTAAAACTAAAGATTTTGACAAAATCTATGTAGTTTACTACAATCGCAATATGTTAAATATAGGGATGAGTAAATGAATAATAAGTTATTGCTAGGTTGGGGCATTTTGTGCAATGCTGTTGGCAGTGATAAAATAATTTTTGTATCACATAAACTTGGAACCTCAAGCAAATTAACAGTAAATTTTACCATATCTATAAATGAAGCAAAAATATTTAATTCTTTTTATTCTGTGTTGGACGAGTATAGGAAAATTATTAGACATAGAATTAATAATATTGAAGAAGAAGAACTCAAAATAATTAAAATATATGGCGGTTATGCAGAGATCAATTTATCCGATGATTTGTATCTTAATGAAATACAAAAAAGGGCCATTAAAAAATTAGAAAAAGATGAAATAGCCGCACTAGGACTTGAACGAACAGCAATGTTTAGCAAATTAGATGAAGTAGAAAAAAATTTATTAAAAGAATTTTATCCTACAGAACATATATCAGAAAAATAAAATTATAGCCCGCCACTGTCTTCAGCGGGCGCGCCATACATTACACTTAATAATGATTGGCGTTTAATATAATCAAGTTGACGGACTGCTTGGATTTTCTTTAACTTGTTTATATGTTTTAATGTTAACTTGGGTTTGCGGGTGTCATGTAAACTTTTTACGCCGTTTGAGCGATATTCCTGAAAATATAAATTGTCAAACTCATCCATAATAAAAATCCTTTTATTTTATTTATATTATAGAGTAATTTCCCCGCCGGGTTCTCCGCCTGCCGCGCCGCCGAGTTCTCCGCCTGCCTCGCCGCCGAGTTCTCCGCCTGCCTCGCCGCCGGGTTCCTCGCCGAGATTTAAATCGTCAGCACCAAAATCTCCACCGCCAACGCCAACATCGCCCAAATCAACATTGGATTCATTAGCAACGCCTGCGTCAGTTCGGCCAGTTTTGTCTGGGTTTTCTTCTTTCCACAATTTTTCATTTTCAAGTATTTCATTTTCTTTAAGATTTAAGAATCTCTTTAATAGGAATCGTTTACTAAAGTATCCTATGTCACTCAATGGCTGAAATACATTTATTTGAGCACTATCAATTTCAATTTGTCTATATTTGCTAAAACTTTGTGGTTCATTAAATCTCAGTTCAAATACAGAAGTATCTATATTAATGCCTTTTTTCTTAATATATAATTTAAATTCATGATCAAAAGATGGAGTTAATAACTCCTGCAATCTTTTACAAAATTTAGCAAATCTATATTCCTGTATATATGCAGTGCCAACTCTACCGTCAGTATATGTAGTATTGCCATCTTCGGCGCCGCCGGGCAAATAACTGCTGGGTATTCTCAATCCACGACGTAATTTGTTATCAAAATATAGTAAATCATCTATCTGTCCAAGTTGGTCGCCGCCGGGCAATGTTTCAACTTTACTTCCACGGCCTTCGGCGGTTGTAGCAAAGAAAAAATCTTCCAACATACTATTTTTAACAAATATTCCAGAATCTACAGCAAAATTATGATGTCCGTGCCATTTTTCTTTTCCATCTATTGTAATAGTACCTGTATCAATCTTTTCGCTTAACCATTCAATTGAAACAACTTTATGGTTGAAGACATTAGCTTTTGATTTAAAATCTTTCCAATTTTTATAACCAAAATGTTGTAATGTTATTAAAATTACTTGTTTTGTAATTTGGTTCGTTTGTATTTTAAATTTTTTAGATGGATCTGGCTTATTATTACTTCTAATTTCATTTAACAATTCTTCATTATATTGCTCGTTTTTTACTATATCAATCAACTTATAATTATATTTTTGTGCTAAATTATGTATAATCTGAAGCATTTTGTGAGTATATACTTTATTTTGATTGGGTTTATTTTCTTGCCATGTCTTAGCAGAAGCTAACCACTTATTTTTATGATCTTGATGAGTTTTAAAATATTCAATTCTTCTTTCTCTAGATTTTTGGTTATACTTTTCAGCAAATGCTTCGTCATTTTTTCTTTTTTCTACAAAGAGTTGTTGAGCTGTTCTAGCCTTATTTCTAACAACTTCTTTTTCAGCTTCAGATAACATATTGAATTTTATTTTTAAAGTATTAGAAATTTTATTTTTAATCCTAGCGAGTTCAGTTGCAGGGGCATTTTTCCAATAATCCTGTTTCAAATACGAATGGTATAATAAATGATCCTGTTTATTCATCCATTGAAGATTTCTAGGATCGTTATTAAATCTATTAAAATCCTTATGATGTATAATGGTTTTTAATTTCTCCTTATTTTCTTCTAAATAAGTAAATTCTTGGTGTTTATTGATATTCTTGAAAAAATTACCAACAAGCCTATGTGAAAATACCCATTTTTTTGATTTATGATCAAAAACTTGAACATAATCTCTATCAATAGTAGATAAACTTTTATTTCTAGTTTCAAAACTCATTAAACTGTCAATTGGTAATATATCTTTTGCTTCTATATACCCCTTGCCCCAAACCGGTATTTTATGATCAGGGGTACAAATTAAAGTTTTACCATTATCCAAAATTAATTTAATAACTTTTGTATTTGTTCTAGTTATTCCTGCCCATGTTATATTACCCGGAACTATTTCTCCAGTTTCAGGATGTATACTATATGTCCAGTTTTCTCTGCCATTTGCATATTCAACTATTAATTCGTTTAAAGTTAATGTCCTACCATCCAATAATGGAATTCTAGTATCCAGACTTAAACAGAGTGGATTATATGATGCATCCATAACACTGGATCCGCCGCCTGTTCTATTGGGTATTCTGCGTTGATGTATTTCATTTTTAACTCGTTCAACGAAGGCCATGGCTTTATGTGTAGGCATGTTACCAACATCAATATAAAAAACTCTTCGTTCAGGGGCACGTTGAACACGATAAATTATAATGCTGTCCTCTAGTAATTCTTTTTGTTTATAAACCTTATAAATTGCTTCAAGTATAGAATTTCCAAATGGCCAATTATTATCCATACCATCACTCAAACTTATATGCACTATATCATCACTTGATATAAAACTAGTTAATTGACTGCCCGTAACATATCTTCCTGTTGCAGTATCGCCGCGCGCGTAAGATTGGGTTAGGGGTCCTGGACTTCTGGCAACTAAACCGGTTGTTTGTTGATATGCGGGCGGTGGTGTGGTGGCCGCCAAGCTCTGCATGTTTGGATCTAAATCTGTAACAATATAATGCTCTGGTTTTTTCCCCTTGGCTTGATTAACAATAATACTTCGCACTTTGGCAGGGTCAATCCATAACCATTGATTAGTTTCCGGGTCCCTAATAAAAAATTGATCACCATATTTGATGGTATTTCTAAAAATCTTAAATATTCTTTGATTAAATTTATTTAATCTCACCCATTGCCTTAGCGATTCGTGCAAAATAGTAGTTTCTGTTTCACTAATATCTTCATTAAATTCCAATGTAAAAGGCAAAGGATTTTGCTCTTCAGTTTGGGTGCAAAATTCAGCAATAGTATCAAGACTAACATTAACTTCAGCGTCGGCGTCCATTACATCATATTGGTTATATCTTTCTCTACGCTGCGGTTGGCCGGCATATACCTCAGGGAGATAACTTGAAAACTTACTACCAGCAGCAGGACTGGCAACACTTGATTCAGCATTTTGATTTTGGAACTTTTTACTTGGCGGAATATATGTAAAGTGTTTTTTCCATGTTGCATTATTCATTATGTTACCTTATAATATGATTTATAGTAGAGTAAGAACAAAAGTTAATATATTTATTTTCAATACTTATTGTACCATTATTAATATTAAAGTATTTAAATAATAAAGTATATATTTTTACGGCATTAAACTAGTATCTGGTATTGCCTGCTGCAATTTTTGTGATTCACGTATGTGAAGTTGTAATGCACCTATTGTTGCCCGCAGTGCATTGTTTCGTTCTTGGTATTGTTCTTCGATTTCTTTACGAAGACGTGTTCTATCTTCTTGCCATTTTTTTCTAGCACCCCTGCTTAATCCAGGAGGTGCATCGGGAATTTCTTGCTTAGCAAGTGATTCTTCTTCTTGTAATTTTTGTAATTCCTGCAAAACAGATGAAAGTTGCTGCGTGGCCTCTTGCTCATTTAGTTTACCAACATCGGGGGTAACCGAAGCACCCATCAATTCTTTTTTAGTTTCTTCAATAATTTCAGAAATTTCATCAGAAGTAAACCCCGCCTCAGCCAAATCTTTAGCCAATAATGCCAATGTTGCTGCAACACTTGTTGCTGTTCCCGCAGCAGGCAATAGAGCGGCTGCGCCGGCTACTACTTCCAACCCGGCACCAACGGTATCGCCTTCCAGTAATCTTCCTGCGCCAAAAGCTAACCCGCCAATTGCACCCAGTATGGGCAACGCTTTTATTACTCCTTTGCTGGCGGATTTAGTAATAATACCCCTAGCTCTACGTAATAATGCAGCGCGCCTTCCTGTCGCTGAAGCTGCTGTTCTAGCAGATTCTGGCGCTGACCCCGCCGCCTTGCGGGCGGCGTTACGGGATTCCCGGTGTTGCTTTTGATTTCCTTTTTTTCCGGTATCGCCATCCGGTATTTCAATATCACCCAACCCATCAATACCCGGAATAGAAAATTTATTACCATTAATTAATTTTTTCATTCCAGATGCATAAGATGCTATGGAATCCAAAACTGCCATTCGCAATAAGGGACTTGTAGCTGCTAACGCAAATATTCCAGCAAATCCCGTTAATATCATAACAGAAAGCGGTGTTCCATCAGGAATAACAGCAGCATTTAACTCAGATGATTTGCCGGATAATACTCCAGCAGCTTCTTTTATTTTAGCAGTAAAATCTGGCAAGTTATTTACGTCATTAACCGTATTAATTCCTTTTATTAAATCAGCTATGCTTTTACTAATTTTTTCTATATTATCAACCAATCCGTTTAAATCAATTTTCTGTAATTCTTCTAATAATGCTACTTTTAAATTATAATAAAAATTATTAATTGCTTGTTGGGCGTTAATTATTCCTTCCGTTACTTTATCAACTTTTTCTGTAATATTTGCGCCATCAGTGTTTATCAAATTACCCAACTTAGCCAATGAAGCAGCAAACATCGCTTCCTGTGTGTTCATCATATCACTTTGTATTTTAAATTGTTGTTCATAATATGGTTCTCGCTCAGCAATTATCCCAAATATAGTTTCATTGGTGGCAGCGGGGTTAAAAAATTGTTCATACAATCGTTCCAAATCACCCACAGCGCCAATTGTTGCGTATTCTCGATAATTATCTATTCTATTGATATTTCCTCCACGAAAATATGCTTGTTGTATTGCTTCGGCTTCCTTGGGCGCAACTTTTTGAAATGCTATAAATGCTTCCCTGGTTTGTTCCGGAAGAGACTGCAAAAATAATCTGGTTAATGGATCTTCGGCAGACTTCTTATATTGGTCCATTAAAGAACCCAAATCTTCACCAACCATTTGGGTAGCATTATAAAATTTCTTTAACTGACCTTTAAATTGATCCTCGCGCTGGCTCAAATCTGTTTTATTTGAACTGTCTATTTTTCGCTGTATATCCAAAAATTCAATTGATCGTTGTGCTACATCCTTAACAGTCAATCCCAAAGAAAATAATTCTCCAGAACTGTTTCTTAAATTATCAGTAAAACTCGATATAGCCGGTAATCCAAACTTCTGAACAGTAAGAGCATTTTCAGAAAAAAGTTTAGCCCCTTCATCAAATGATAATCCCATCCTGGCAGTTGCTTCAATTGAACCAAGTAAACCGCCACTAACTTGAATACCGGTCTTTGTTAATGAACCATATGTACTTGTCAATGAATCAATGAGACCGGCGCCGGCTGCAAAAACTGCGGCTATACCAAATAACGGCAATACATTAGCAATAGTTGAAGTCAAATCACTTAATGGTCGATCAGTTGGTGTTAAAACTTTGACAACCGATACTAATCCTTCATTAGTATTTTTAATGCCTTTATTAAACGTTTTATACCCTTTAACTAATTTATTACGGGATAATTGTTCTCTTAATAAATTTTCTACTTCTTCTCGCTGTTCTTTTTTATATCTTTTTCGTGTTTTTACATTATTAGCAACATATTCGTTAAACAATTTGTCAACTGATTTGCCAGATTTTTTACTTATATCAGATGCAAATTTCCTAAGTAGATCTACCACTTGTTCTCTATTTGAAACATAGTTGCCAGTGTCCAGCTGTTTGGTAATATTAACTAAACTATTTTCTAAACTTGGATTAATTTTCATTATACTATATTACTCGTTAATGTTCTATACGTGTTGGTAGTTTGCGAAGCATTTGCCATAGATATGCCGGCTAATACTTTTGTTAAATGAGTATTTTCCTCGGCAAGTTCAAGTATTCTTTTTTCATATGTCAAATTAGCGCCGGGACCCACTGCATCTGTTTTTGTTTGGTCAAGTGTTGGTGTGCCCAATGTATTACCAGTATTACCAGAGTTGCCGGCATTATTTGGGGCGGCTGGTGCAACAGAAACGCCGTCTTTCTCACCTTTTAAAGATTTTTCCAAATATCGTTGTTTTGATTTGAATAATTGTTCACGTATTGCCAGTTCCTTCATACGCGATTCGTATTCTTTGTTGATTTTAATTATTTCCGGATCTTCGTCATTATTATTATTGGGCGGTTCTGTCCCTTTATCAAAAGAATTATCCGAGGGCGGTATAGTATTTAATTCGTTATTTGATTTTTTATTTATTTCTTCAATTATTGCTTGATTGTTTTTATTCATTTCATCTACAATACTTTGCATTTCCGGCGGAACAATTGGTTCCGCAACTGTTTTTCGTTCCTCTTCTAATTTACGTTCAACTTCTGTATCATCCATTGACTGATTTGAATCATTTGAATCAGCAGGCGGCGGGGGAGCGGCAGCGGGAGTTTCATCATTATACATTTTATCGTATAAATAGGCCCCGCCCGCTGCCAATGCGGCAACGGCCGCCGTTCCTTTGATAAATCTACCCAAAGGACTGCGTCTAACACCCAATCCAACTGCGTTGCCCAATGCGCCAAAAATTGATCCAAACAAATTAGTTGTGGCCGCTTTTGCTAACCATAAAGCAGTCTTAGCAGCAACCAACCCAATCATACCAGTCAATATCACCTGTGTTAATGGGCTTTCTGCACCCGCAAAGGCCAATATACTTTTAGAAAATCCATCAATAACAGTTGTAAAACGAACTACACCATCAATAAGCATAATTAATGCATCAATATTATCCGGGTTGGTCACCACCCCAATAAATTTAATTAATCCTTTTGCTAATATTTCACCAAATGCACCGTCTGGGCCCAATATATCAACCGTAAATTTAAGTAATGTCTCTCGTATCAATGAAATACTTTCATTAATCTGCGGGCCAAGTTTTAGTAATAATTCACTAAGTTTATCAGTTCCGCTACCGTCAGGGGTTTGCTTTGGATCAAGAACCAAATCATTCATAGTTTTGAGTAGTCCGGCGCCAAAATTCAAGGCGCCGTCAAGTCCAGCTCTCCCCAATTGACCAACTCGCTGCATTAATTCAGCTTCATGCGACTTCAGGAAGGCGGCGGCGGCTGCATTACCTGAACCAGTTTTTGCCATATTAACTATACCTTGAACTAAATCCGTTGTACCAGAAACAACAATATCTTCATAATTTGAAACACGTTCAAGAGCACCCTTTTGTATTGCTTCAAGCACAGTTTCAGCCATTTTGGGATCTATAGACTGAAGCGTGGCCATTAAATTTTGCCCAGCTTCGGGCAAACTCTTAAGTATTAACCTGGTTCTGGGGTCTTCGCTCAAACTTTTTAATGATTTAAGCATTTCCTCAACACCAACTCCGGTTATTTGTGCTGCATTATAAAATTCTTTTATGGTATTATCAAAAAGTTTACTTTGCTCTTGCTGATTGAGTGTTCGTAATCCTGTTAAGTTTCGTTGTGTTTCCAAAAAGCTTGCTGAACTTTCAACTATGTCTTTGTAGGAAAATCCCAATGCATATAAATCACCACTATTAGCACGAACCTGTTTAATAAATCCCGTGAATGCCGGGGCGCCAATTCTTTGAATAGTGTTATTGTATGTTTTATACATTTTAGCAGTATCATCAAGGCTTAATCCTAATTCACCACTTGACTGAACTAAGCCCAAAATACCATTTTGAAATTGTACACCAGCTTGTGTTACTGTTCTATATGCATCTATTGTAGAATCAACTACACCAGCTAATACCGCAAATCCAGCAAATACCCCGCCAATTACCGGTAACTCGCCCATTGAGTTAGCAAAACTTTTAAAACTTCCATCAACCCTAGTTAAAGATCTACTAAATCTTCCAAATTGCCGTCCAGTATCTTTTGTCAACACGCCCATTATGCCAATAGATTTAGAAGTTTCTTCTACCGCTTCTTCGTGTTCACCAAAAATTTTATCTATTTTATCACGACTAGTTTTTTTAGTTTTACTCAGATTTTTAGCTTCGGTTTCTACTTCAGCAAAAACTTTGGCCATATCTTTGGGTCTTAATATTTTTAACCCTTGAACTATAATATCGAGTTGCCTAACCATTTCCTTAGTATCAGAAGGCAATCCTTTTAAACTTTCAGCAATTCGTTCTAAAGATTCATTAACAATTTCTGACAATTCATAATCCCACTAGTATTTTAGATATTTATGTCACAAAAATTATATACGTATATTATCAAGTATAAATATAATAAACAACGCATATAATTCGGAGAAATTATGAACAACAAAAGAGTTACTGAAGATGATATGACCAAAGAAGTATCAGATAATTTGCAACGATTTATGAATAAAACTTCATTAGATAAAAAAAGCAATAAACCTTTACCAAAAAATAAATCATTTTTTGATCAAGAATTACCCAATAATCAAGAACTATTGGGAGGGAACGTAGAAGAATTTGATGAAGAGGAAAACGATATTAATACCGATGTTAATGAAGATGAATTTGAAGAAGATATTAATTTAGCTTTTAGAAAAGAATCCGATTCCAATAATAAATTTGAAGGATCACAAAAATTCTTTAAAAAACCAAATAAAACCAAAAATAATAACCCTCTTTCGGCATATTTTAGAGAACCCGGAATATATGTCAAATTGCCCAGCCAAGGAAATTATAGTTCAGATAATTCAATAAACTTTACCACAAATGGGGAAATTAGCGTTTTTCCAATGACCGCAAAAGATGAAGTTTGGTTTAAGAATCCCGATGCGTTATTGAATGGCGTAGCGATTGAAAAGGTATTAGAATCTTGTTGCCCTGATATTGGGGATATTAGAAATTTACCAATCAACGACATAAACGTGTTATTACTTGGGTTGCGTTACAGTTCATATGGAAAAGCTCTACACTTAAAAAGTTCATGCCCAAAATGTAAAACAGAAAACAGTTTTGCCGTTAATATAGAAGATTTGTTAGACAACATAAATTTCTTAGAAGCAGAATATAGCCTAACTATAGGCAAATTAAAAATTTATGTTAAACCATACACATATGATAGTATGATAAAAGCTACCATCGTTACATTTGAAGAAGCAAAGGTAGTTCAATTAATACAAAATGAAGATTTGACAGACGACGAACGAAAAGAGTTAATTAAAGATTCATTCCAAAGAATACATAGTTTATCGGTATTATTAATGAGCAACAGTATTGTTAAAATTATTACACCAGATAATAAAATCATAAAAGATGGTGATTTTATTAGCGAATGGCTAGATGAAATTGATAGAAACACATATAATGAATTAAAAGCAAAATTTGAAGAAATAAATAAAATAGGAGTACCAAATAATTATCACGTTAAATGTACTAAATGCGAACATGAATTTTTAATTGATTTAGCATACGATCCAGCAACTTTTTTCGAGTAAGGCTCTTGCATTCTACTCCTGAAGAAGTAGTGGAATTAATAGCCAATATGGAGAAAGAAGCAAGAGCCATCCATAAACAAATAGCAGAAATTTGTTTTTATATGCGAGGTAGTATTAATTACTATCAAGCTTGGAATTTATCGTTTAAGGAAATAAAAATAATACAGGAACGAATTAAAGAGCAATTTGAATTTGTTAAAAAAAGCCAAATGCCAATTTTATAAGGAAAAATGATGGCCGGTGCCGCAAGTAAAAATAAAGGTAAATCAGGAGAACGAGAATTATGTAAAATTCTTGAAGGTTATTTTGGGGGGAGTTTCATTCGTGTCCACAATAGCGGTGCATTTGTGGGTGGTAAAAATGCAGTTAGAAAAGCAACACTTTCGGAAAACCAAATAAGAAATGCCAAGGCAGACATTGTTACCCCCGACCATATGCCAAAATTAATAGTAGAAAGTAAATTCTATGCTGATTTCCCATTCCATATGTTTTTAACAAGTCCAAATGTACCAATTTTAGATAGTTGGATACAACAGCAATTGGATATTGTTGATCCTGGTGATTTTTGGATGGTATGTTTTAAAATTAATAGAAAAGGATGGTTTGGGTGTATCGAATATGATAATAAATTTACCTACGCTCATCATATTCGATACAAAACTTATTCAGTTTTTAACTTACATGAATTTTTAAACATAAACAAAAATTTAATTTTAGAAATTTCAAAATAAATTAATTAGTTGGCCACAACACCAATGATCTAGGGCGGGCCAATAGTGCAATCCATTCGGATTCTTCCATATCAGCATCACGGGCGGTCCAGCAATCATCATATATATGTCCATACCAAGTTGTTTCAGGTACATATATACTACCATCATTGTAGTCAGCGAGAGGCGAAAAGCTGTTTCCTTCGGAATCTTTACTTAAAATGATTTCCATATCATCAGGTAATCCAGCTAATATATCACGTAATTCTTTTACTTTCATAATACTGCCTTTTCTATTTTAATAAGTTTTTCATCACAACGCATTCTTACTTGAAATATTGCGTCCAATGTTAAGCAATATATAACTGCTCCTTGCCTCAAAAATTGACCAGGAACAAAATAGTTTAGTGTTTCATCTAAATATAAAATAAATTCTTTATCCTCAACACTATTCCATATTTCAGTTTCTTCTGTCCAAAAAACATTTAATTTCAAATGTGCTTTCCACGGAAATTTATTTTTCCAAAGACTTGTTCTTTGTATTTCTCTATAATCCATTAAATTTCTTTCTCATTATCCGGCCAAGGATCATCTAGAATACCATATTTTTCAACACTTTCTTTAATTCTATCCAAAATATATAAAATTGTTTCAATAGATTCGCCCTCGTCCAAATAGGCTTCTATTGCTAATGGTGATTCTGTCATGCCTTGGGGTGTACCATCGTCATCATAATATACTTCTCTAATACTCAATATATTATTTGATCTAACTACTCTATAATTCCAACTCATTTCGTTTCCTTAAAAATTCGTATTTCATCAACTATACTCTTAACAATTACCGAATCCAGCAACATTGAATAAAATATTTTGTCTATACCTTTTGTAAAAATAACATCATCAAATTTTTTACCGTAATTATCGTAAAAAATCCAATTATCTTTACCCAAAATATTATCAAATTCTTTTTTAAGGGTATTCGCTCTTTGTATACTTTCCATCACATTATTAGTAAATTTTAAAATTATCATCACATTATAATCGGAATATATTAAATCAGGCGGCCATCCGCTATCATATTTATCATCAATTTCAACAATGTTAATAGTTTTTACCGGATCTCTAGAATAATCCATTATTGCAAATCCTGTAACATGGTGAATCCATTTTCCTTAACTACCATCAAAATCTGTGTTACTCTATTAATAAGCTCTTCTCTATGGGAAATCAAGAAAATATTTTTGTTGCGTTCTCTGCTCATTTTCTTTAAAATTTCCAAAGCACTTTCAACACCTGCGGGGTCTAATCCGTTATCAATTAATTCATCAATAAACAACATGTTCATAGGCATATTTAAAGATTCAAATACATCTCTAAATGCCCAACTCAAACTTAATATCAATCTAGTTCGTTCGCCTCTACTTAAGTTATCAAAATCAAATTCTAAACCAAGTTCAGAAATTTCAACACTTAAATCATTTAAAAATTTAACCGAATGAGGCAACTGCATTTGTCCCAAATAAAATGATAAACGATTATTTAAATAATTTAAATTTTGGTCTATTATTCTTTTTCTAATAAAACTGTCTTTATTGGTTAAAAATTTAAGCAAATATTCCTGATGATCTTTAAGTCTGGTAAGTTCATTTATTTTATCATATTTTAATTCTTGTATGCCTGTATTTTTTAATGTTTCTATTTGATCAAGATAGGGATCTTTCCTATCTGATAGATATTCTAATTCTTTAGTTAATGTTTCAAGACTTGACCTATGATTATATGCATCGCTTAGTGATGCATAAAATACGGTAGGTTTATCACCCAAAGTATCATATTGTGTGGTAGCAGCTTCTAATTCAACGTCCAATACTGCTATTTCACGTTCATACTCTGCTATTTCTGTTGCAATAGTTTCTATTTTCTTAACCAACCCTTCACGCAACTCTTCGTGTTTGTGATCCTGTATTTTTTGCTCACAGCTTGGGCATTTATTTTCATCCAACAACAAAATATCTTTTTCATATTGTGCTAATCTTTTCAAGGCAGTGTTTAAATTTTTAGAAAAATTAATTTTATTCTTATCCAAATTTGTAATAATTTTTTCAATTTCTTCTACATCTGTTTTAATTTTGTGATTGGCAATTTCTGCATCAATATCCAAATGACTTAGTGCATTTAATGCGTCTTCTGCTTCGCATTTCTTTTTATCTATATCTCTAGCAAAAATTAAACTTTTTCGTTCCAAATCTTCTATGGTTTTAGCTATTTTAGCGTTGCTTTCCTTAGTTGATTGCAACCTTATTTCTTCTTCACGGATATGTTCTTTATTTTCTCTAATACGTTCTTTTAATTTTTCAGCTTTTAAACTTAAAAGAGTAATGCCCAAAAGTTCTTCAATAACTGCTCGTTGACTACCGATTGCCATTGACAAAAATGGTTCCGTAAATGTGTTCATAACCATAATGTGTTTGAACAATGTAGCACTCATGCCAAACACACGTTCGATTTCTTTTTGAGTCCACCTGCTATCGCCTTCGGCTTCATCTGTATCAGGGCTGTTAACAACCCTATTATTGACTATCCAGCGAAGATACGTTGGGCGCCGCCCACGCTCTATTCTATGCTTTGCACCATTTTTTTCAAACTCTAGAGCAACCTCCATGTTTTTTGAATTGGTTTTATTGATTAAGTTATCTTTCTTAATCTGAGTTAACGCATTGCCGTATATTGCATAAGATATTGCTTGAACAATAGTTGATTTTCCCACACCATTTCTAGCGCCACTTGAAGTGGATACGTCCAAATTTTCACCCAAAACTAGAGTGAGAGGGTCTCGGTCCAAAATAACGTATTGCTGAACGTTGCCTATTGATAAAAAATTTCTTATTTCTATTTTTGTAAGTTTAAGCATTTATGCCCCGTCTACATCTAAACTATTATATAATTCTATTAATAACGTATGATCTATAAAACTTTCAGTATTTTCTATGCTACTCAATCCTTCTATAACTATTTGATCAACCGTTTTAAACTCTGAACTGTTAACTTGTACAGTTTCATCATCCGTCTTTTGGTAGGGGACTAAACTAATTTCTCTAGCACCAAATTGTTCAACAAATCCCTCACGTAAATATTGAAATTCTTCATAAGTTACATCAATATCTGTTGTTATTCTAGCATAGGTATATTCATTTAAAATATTTTCAGGGCCTATTTCCAATAATTCACTTAATTTAAGTGTAACGAACCTTGGTTGTTCGGGCCACATTTTAAATTCGGGGTCTTTACCCCATTCCAAAAACATCATGCCACGTTCTTCGTCCCAAGCGTCTGAATAGTTGTGTGGAAATGGACTGCCAATATACCAAATATTTTTTTGCTTTTGTCTCTTATGAAAGTGTCCAGAAAATACATATTCATTATTGGCTAGGTCATCACCAGTTAATTCCCCGTTATCTGGCATAGCCACCATAGCATTCATTAAGAATGCCGGTAATTCAAAATGGCCGAACATGTATTTTGATTTAATTTGCTGAACTTCCTTCCATTCATGGCCAATTAACCACGGAATGAATGCACAATCACCAATAACAGTGGGTTCGTAAATAATTTTAGTATTTTTTAAATTTCTAGCAAATTCAATTGAATTAATCTCTCGTTTTTCACGATAATATAAGTCGTGATTGCCTAATATAAAATAAACCTGTTTAAAACTTTTATCAAGCAATTCTAAATTTGAAAGACTATAATTTAGAGTTGATACGTTAATGAAGCGTCGATTGTCATGCCAATCACCCAAAAATATACAAGTATCTGCCCCCCATGAGTGAGCTTCTTCTACAAACCATTTAACAAAATTTTCACAATCTATATTGAATTGTCTTGAGTTATTCTTCTTACCAAAATGTATATCACCAAAAACGGCCGCTTTATTAAATAATTGTTTCATATATCCATTCCTGTTTACCACAATCCCAAATTTTTGGTATTCCTATTTTTGTCATCATTTCTGTTTCAGTAGAACAATCATTAAAATCTATTTCGGGAAATTTTTTTAAAATATTATTTTTAGTAAATCTACTACAATGTACTACTTCATTACGATATAAATAATGATATGCTGGTCCAATTTCAGCACCTTTTTTAAAGCCAATCTTTTCATATGATTTTCCATCAAACCATCTATTATCAGAAAAACTAACAACATTGGTAAAATTTAAATCAATTTTAGCAAATTTAAAAATTTTAGAAAATAATCCCGGATATATGCCAAAATCAGAAACCCATCGTCTTAATTCAAATCTCCTATTTTCCTTATTACCGCGCGTATACGAAAAACACATAGCAGCCTTTATTTCATCACCAATAAAACCCCCATAATATGCTATACCAGATACAAATCCCTGAATATGATATTTTTCTACCATATTCCTATAATTAGCAGTATCAATACGTTTAATAATAAATTTTCTACCATGAATTTTATTATTATTAATGCCAATATTATTTTTTATAATATTTTTTATAATATCAGATTTAGCATACCATTCTGTTTCAAAAATTGTAAGTAATTTAATATTTCTTTCTTTACACCATTTCCATTTATTATAATGATACAATTTATCTTTAAATTTATCAGAATGCCAATGGTCACCATTCATTTCTATTGCTAAATTATATTCCGGTAGATAAAAATCTAATTCATATGGTGTTATAATGGTTTTATCATTTTGAATAAAATCTATGCCCAGTTCTGTTAAAAACAAACGCATGTCTGCTTCTAATGAACTAATATATTTATTTGGTGTAATATTATAAATTTGACAATATCGTATTACTGTATTTCTATCAATGTTAAGTTTATTTGCTATACCCTGTGGAGAATAATTATCAATTAAATTCTGGAATGTATTTTTATCTTTTAATATTTGTAAAGAATCTTTGGGGGTATGAATATGCCCGATACAACCAATACCATATTTATGTTGTAACGTGTTGATTAATTTTTCCTTAGATTTAGATGATTTTCTATTCTGCTCTGCTTTATTTCTAATACCATCATTTTGAAAAGTATATTCTACACCATACTTTTTTAAATTATTATTTTTTCTTTTTTCCTGCACATCAGGCGATAATAATATATTTTCAACTCCATATTTTTTTATATTATGGATGATTTGGTTATTTTTATATTCTTCACACGTTGCTCTGCATTTATATGAACAATATTTTCTATATTTGTTTTGATCAGATACCCAATTTAACTCATTACCACAATTTATATTTTTACATTTTGGAAATGTTTTTTCATGATTTATTATATGCCAAAGAATTTGTCTAGGTTTACCTTTAACTATAATTCTTTCATCTATATCAAAACAAGAAAAATCTATGATTTTTAAGTCTTTTTTAGTTAAGACTTTTTTATCATTTAATATATAGATATAATCTGGCAACATTATTAAATCTCTATTTTTTACTTAATTATATATACTATAGAGAAATGAGTTAATCAATAATATATTTCATTAATCCGTGTAAATTATTCATACGTATTGTAACTTCCGCCACTTTCATTATCCATTGCATAACTATGGCTTGGGCTATAACCACTTTCAATCATCATTTTATTTTTAATAGTTGATACTTTATCTTCCGAATTGAGAGTTCCCCTAAATGAGTTAGTAACAATACAAGTAAAATATGCGAATGGGTTTTGACTTTTTGCTTCATCAAATTTGAGAGCAACGTCTATTAACTGCATTAATGCTTGGCCTTTCATATCTTCAAGCCAAGTATAACCACGCCAATTTCCCTTTTGACTATATCGTTCTACTAATTTTAAAAACATCATTGCAAGTTTATTGGTAAGTCTTCCTTGGCTTAAGCAAAAACCACCGTTTTCTAAACCATTACTCCAATGGCTGCGTCCTACTTCAACCAACTCACCTGTTTCATTAAAAATATAATGTTTGAATGGGTTAAAATTTAATTTAACTACTCTTTCTCGATTGCTTAAATTTTTTGCTTTTTTATTTTTTCTTATTTCTTCCGGAATATGAGTTTCATCCATTACTCGAAAAATTAAATCTAGTTTATCAAAATCCGCAGAAGAAGTTAATTTTGGATTTTTATCAGAATTTTCTTTTATTATTCTATTTACTTTGTCAGATCTGTTTTCTTTCGCTTGCTTAATTAATTCATCAGTAATATCAGCTATATTATAAACAATTATATCATAATCCTCATATTCCTTTGAAGTATAATAGCAAAATGTGTTCTTAGATTTATGTATTTCTAATAATAAATCTCTATTATTTAAATAATTAATTTTTCTTTTGGCCATCAATATTCCTTGTTAAGTTAACTTATTAATAAGTATAAGATCTTTATATTACATATTCAAATATTATAATAGTATTTAATTTTTAAAATATAAATAGTATTAAGAATATTTACGGGTTTTATTATGCGAGCTAAAGATTTTATATTTGAAGAAGCTGTTCCTGGTGTGGAAAATTATGCGGTAATTATGGGCGGTCGTTTTCAACCCCCGCACAAGGGGCATAATGCAATATATAAGTATTTATCCACGAACTTCAATCCAAATAATGTAATAATAGCTACAAGCAATAAAACAGATAAAGAAACACTTGATAAATATAATAAAAATTTAGAAGAATACAATAAAAAATATGAGCAATATCTAATAAAAAAATCTGCGGCAGAAACCAAAGGAAATAAAATTCCACCAGAACCCAAAAAACCTAACCCGCCCGTAGTAAAAAGTTATTTTAATTTTGAAGAAAAGAAAAAACTATGGATTGATTTATTTGGTATTCAATCAAATAAAATTCAATACTCGGCTATACCTGCATTTAATCCAATTGAAATATTAAGTAAATTACCGGATAATACAGCGTATATTACCGTCACATCCGAAAAAGATAAGGAACGTTTTGAGGGGAGAGAATTTTATAAACCATATCCATTTAATGGCAATAAACCAGTACCATTTGACGATATAAAATCAGAATTATATCCGTATAAAGAACATGGCTACTATATAATATTGCCATCATTAGAAGGTGGTATTTCTGCTACCAAAGTACGAGAAGTAATTCAAAGTCCAACAAAATCATATGAAGATAAAATTACTTTCCTAAAACAACTATACGGAAGAGAAAATAAATCCGCGTTTGATTTAATAATAAAACGTCTGGGTGGTGATTGGTTTAATGATGTATAATCAAAGGAAATTTAATGGCTGATGTAGATAAGAGGTTGAGAATAAGAAGTAGATCAGGTGCAGAAAAGGACGTGTATGGTGCGGCTGGCAATGCATCAAATCCTATGGCAATATTACATGAAACCAATGGAGTAATTTTTCCTTACACACCCACCGTAACATATAAACAAAATCCGCAATGGCAGAGCCAGGATTTAACCCATAGTATTCAACAATATTACTATTTTACTGCGGTTGAATCTGCACAAATATCAATTGGTGGTCGATTTACTGTACAAAACAGCCAAGAAGGCAAATATTTACTTGGCGTATGGCATTTCTTAAGATCATATTCAAAAATGCATTTTGGTATTAACGACCCCCAAAAAGGATTGCCGCCGCCCATACTTTTATTAGACGGGTATGGTGGATATGTTTTTAATGAATTGCCCATAATTATACAAACATGGAACATTGATTTTCCTGCGGATGTTGATTATGTACGAGTATCAACTAGTACTCCAATTGTTGGTCCCGAAATAAGAAGAGATCAAAGCGGAACAAGCTCATCAACAGCAAATATTGGTTCGCCCGCTAGTTCGTCACCAGGAAATGAATATGCTTATCTACCATCAAGCACAAATATCAATATTACTGCGATAGTTCAAAGACCGCCGAACAGCTTAAAACGAGATTTTAATTTACAGGATTTTAGAGAAGGAAGATTATTGAAGGGGTTTACTTAATATGGCAACAAAATACAGTGGGGATAGTTTTTATGCAATCACTCCTATCAGTAACAGATTTTTGGGTATTTGGCAGCCAATAAATGTGCCATCAAATTTAAATGATCAAGTTTATATCATACCAACAAAATATGAACTCAGACCAGATCTAGCTGCTAACCAATTTTATGGCAATCCAAAACTTTGGTATATATTTGGATTAAGGAACAAAGATTTATTAGTTGATCCCATTTATGATTTTAAAGCGGGGTTAGAAATTTTTATTCCATCAAGAGATAATATTCAAGGATTTTAATTTATGTCTATTCCCCCAAAAGGTGTTAGGAACAATAACCCAGGAAATCTACGATTCGCAAATCAAACAGGTGCAGTCAAAACAGCTGATAATTTCGCGCGATTTGACACATATGATCAAGGTGTTAGTGCATTAGATAATCAATTATTGTTGTATTATACCGGCAAAAGTCGGGCAGCAGGAAATATACCAAGAACAACCATACGAGAAATTATAACATTGTACGCGCCCGGCAGCGAAAATCAAACCAGTAGTTATATATCAACGGTAGCGTCCAGAATGGAATTAGATCCCGATGAAACAATACCAATTAACAGATTACCAAATTTACGAGAAGAAATAGTTAGAGTAGAATTAGGAGAAGTTAATGGCCAACAGTTAACCACAAGTACTGGTCGCGATTTGTCGCGAGCATACAACAATGCAGATTCATCACCGTTGCCGGAAGATACAATCGAACAGGCAATTACGCCGGCGGTGGCAGGGCGTGCAGACGCTGGGCGGCGCGAGACGGAAGCAGTAGCAAGAGCCGGCGGGAGTGCCACAAACGGCGGCGCTAATCCAAATTCCACAAATCAAGTGTTTCCCAAATTCAAAGACAATCCCCTAGCTGATTTAGACAATCCGTCATATTATATTAGATTCTTTGTTATTGGAGAAAAAGATGAAAGATCAATACCAGCCGATGATCCAACCTTTGCATCAATACGAGATGTTAATAAAGTGGTACTAGCAGAAACTGCGGTTACCGGAATTAATATTGAAAGTTTAGAGCTTAAAACAGCAGTTGGGCCAAACCAAGCCACTAAATTAGTTCAAGCATTGGAATTTAAGATGCGCATCTTTGAACCAATGGGGTTAACTTTTTATGACAAACTATTGGCCGCTGCCAGAGATTTGGCGATAATTAATTTTCAAAAAGCACCATATTATATTGAAATTAAATTTCATGGATATAACCCAGATGGATCATACGCAGACAATGTGGGTCCGGATGGCCCCAACACCAAAAGGTGGGTATACAAAGTATTCATAGTAGATATTCAATCAGAATTTACCAAAGCAGGTACTGTTTATGATATCACTCTAGTTCAATCAAATGATTTGGGCACCGGTGATAATTTTTTCGCATTAGATTCCAGTTACAGCATGGAAGGAGCAACAGTTGGTGATGTAATGCGGAATTTGATTGAACATAAAGCAAAATCAGAAGTGGCAAATTATGGAATTCAAAGAAACAAATATACCATAAAATTGTTACCATTAGAAACCAACCTTGGTGACATCAGCGCGAGTAGGTTGGGCATAGGCACGGATCCAGAAAGGTGGGCCATAATCAATCCCAGCAATACATCGTCTTCAGATACAACTAGCACCAATACCGCCGGGCAAGGATCAGCAACGTTTGCAAAAGGTAATACTATTGCAACTATTATAGAACAAATTTTTACATCAACATTAGAGGGGCATAAACTGGTTATAAGAAATACTCAACCAGAAATATATGGAAGTGTTTCTCAATTTATTATTGTACCGTGGATTCTGACCTCAGTAAAAATTAGAGAAGAGCAGCCCATATATGATCTAGCCATTCAAGACTATAATCGAGATATCACGTATTATGTAATACCATACCTAACAACCCAAGCAACCGCTTCAATAGATCAACAACTACCAATACAGCTTAAACAGCGCAATCAAATGATTGAAAATTTAAAAATACGAGTTAGAACAGGAAAATTAGAAAAAAAATATGATTATCTGTTCACTGGTGAAAATACCGAAGTTTTAAATGTTGATTTTAAATTTGATACTTTTTTCAAAGCAGTCATTCCATTATATGCCGGCACAACCAATAATTCTAGATATAGAGCAGGCCAACAATTAAGTGACGAAGGCGGCGTGTTACAACAAACTATAGAAAATACAGCAGCTCTACAAAAAGCAACATTCGATAGAAATAGGCTACTAAACACCCCCGAAGGAGAAAAAATAGACCCGAGCCTACGCAGAGCGGCGATTGCTGAAGCAACCAAAAGAATTGAAGATTCTAGAGCCAGAGTAGAAGATCTTTCAATAAAATCTTCCGTTATTTTACAAGAAACTGCTAGAAGAAATAGAGAAAATATTATTTCCGGTGATACATTTGCAGAAGATTTAAGTAGTTTTACAGGTAACATTTTTCCAGTAACAATAGATAAAAGTGTTAGAGAAAGTGGTCAAGACGGCGCTGGTAATATTGAAGCAAATGCCATTCAGCAGTCAATGACCACAGCAGTGCTAAATCAAGTAAAAGATAGAGCGATGGTTACCGTTAATTTAGAGATACGGGGCGATCCATACTGGTTGGGAGTCACTAATTTAGAAGAAAGTTTTTATCAACCATCAAACAAAAAAACAGGATTGGCTACATTTAATGACGGCAATATGTATTTTATTCTAAAAACTTTAATACCACAGGGGATTGAAGAACTTAAGGCAGATCAATCAAATGCTGCCACCGCAGGAAATGTAAAATTATCAGTCAATGAAGCATTTACCGGATTATATCTTATTAAATTCGTACTTCACAAATTTAATAAAGGAAGTTTTACACAAACTCTTGAAGCCGTGAGAGATGTTAATATAGATATTAATTTAATAGGAGGATTAAATGGCTAGATCCGAATTTAATGATTTTAAACGAAGCAATACTCCTAGATCAGAAAATACCGCACAAACATCTGTAAAAAATCAATACCATGGGATATATATTGGTAAAGTAAAAGAAAATAAAGATATAAGTCGAGAAGGTCGAATCAAAGTGCATATTCCCGAACTTTGCGGAGATCCCAGCGACAGTAAGTCTTGGATAAGAGTACAATATGTTTCTCCTTTTGCTGGATCTAGCCCGCCCACATTAAACAAAGCAGGCGGAAAAAATAGTAATCAGTCTCAAGTAAGTTATGGCATGTGGTGTATACCGCCAGATTTGGAAAATGACGTTATAGTATGTTTTATTAACGGAAATCCCAACCAAGGCATATATATTGGCTGTTTATATCAAACCGGAATGAATCATTCAGTTCCGGCAATTGGGATAGCGGTAAGTCAACAAAAAGGAGTTAAATTAGACGGTAAGGAAATTAATCCACCAACGGCTGAATATAATAAACGAGATTTAGAACAAGACCCGGAAAATCCGGAAAGACCAAGAGCAGAATCACTACACCAAGGGTTATATAATCAAGGGTTATATGCTGATGCAGACCGAGGCCCATCAAATGCATCAGCTAGACGAGAAGCACCAAGTCAAGTATTTGGGTTCAGTACCCCAAGAGGCCATAATATACACATAGATGATGGAGAAATTGAAGTTGATCCCACAACCGGCGAACCGCTATACGCTGATAACCAAGTAGTTAAAAAATCACTCACAAATGAATATATTCGTCTAAGAACAAGACACGGAACGCAAATAGTTGTTAATGATACATTAGGATATGTTTATATTAACTCAAGGCAAGGAAACTCGTGGTTTGAAATATCAGATGAAGGTATCAACTTATATACTTCAAAAAATTTCAATGTTAGATGTCAAGGTGATATGAATATTAGAGTTGATGGTAATTTAAACCAAGAAGTTATTGGCACTACAAATTGGCGGAACGGAGGAAATTTTAATGGGCAATACGAAAGCGATTTAAATCTATCAATTATACCCGGCGGCGGATCTTCCGGAGGCAACAACGAGCTTAGAATAAGTGCTAAAGGTGAAATATTCATTAATAGTGATGATGCAATCACAGTTGATGCTAGAAATCAATTAATACACAAAACTAGCACGTTGGTTCAAAAAGCAAATGCAATACACCACAATAGTTACAATGTATCCGGGGGCAAGGCTGCGCAGGGTCCCGAAAAAGGTGCGACCAGGGATCGCCAATTAACCGGTCCAGGGTACCCGGAGGGAGAAGTAGGTGGCGGAAGTTCAATATTGCCAGCTAGGGGATTGATTACGCATGAACCCTGGAATTACCACCAAAAAGTAGGATCGCCAAATACCAGTGAAAACAGTATTGGCAATGTTAGAAAAGAATGTCCTCCCGCCGGAACACAACCAGGCGCAGAGGAAGCCAACGCAAGTGCAGCCAGCGCACCAGGAGCAGATTCAAATATCAAAGCAGGAGGGCCCGCCGCCGCTGATCCAAGAATAGAATCGCAGTCAGTGTCGGACGATGAACGCGCTCTATCCGAATCGGTTGATAAAAAGAGAAACATACTTGAAAGAAGAAAAGCATTAGAAGAACGTGAAAAACAAAATAATGAACGAGCTCGAGAAGGGCAAGCTCAAGTAGAACGGCTGCTTACACAAGGAAAAATACAAGAAGCAAATGCGTTGTTGGACGAAACTGGTCAACGATTTGAAAATAACCAAGCATCAATCGAACTGCAAAAATTGGGGCTCGAAGCTGAATATAACGCAGTAGTAGAGAAATCAAGCCCGGTCAGCGCGCGACTAAGATCAACCCTTGCAAATTCAGCAGTTACATCGGGTAGACTAGCAGCACCTGTTGGTAGAAATCCAAATTCAATATCAGGGCCAATACAAACAATTATAAATGACGGACAAGCCAGAGCCGCAAACATAATTGATGAATTTTCTTCAAACGCAGTGCAATTATCAGGAAGATTGAATGAAAGTGTTGCCGCTGTTACCAATGCCGTTAATATAGTGCCAAATGTTACAAAAACTGCTCTTGCCGCAGCAGAAAATGCCGCAACCACATTTGGTACAAGGGTAATAGCCCCCGGCATTAGAACTTTTGAAAATATTTTTTCAAATTATACACAGAATTTAGAAAAAAACATTATTACACTAAAAAATGGTGCGGTACTAACAGATGCACTAAAGCCAGTCACTGTTTTATCAACGTCAACGTCAATGTTAAATAATATTCGCGCAGAATACCCATTTAGAGAAACGATTACTACCATTAAAAGTACCGGAGTTCAAATTATAGGATACGGAACTCAATTAACCGAAGATTTAGCCAATCGTTTTTCTGGTGGAGTAAAAATGGCAGCAGGCGAAGCGGAAGAGTTATTACGCGGCAGAATTGGGGAAGTAGAAAATACCATTAAATCCATTGTCACAGTGCCAATGACGCAAAATCAATTTGATTCGGTAGTATCTCTAGGCGAACACATTGGCCCGCAAGCACTGGCTAATTCCGATATGATACCGGCAATAAATTCAGGTAATGTCCAAGCTGCTATTAATGATTTTGAATGTTACACAAATGGCGGCGAATTAGCGCCAAGAAGACGAGCCGAGGCAGGAAATTATGCTAATGGCGGAGAAGGGTCAACGGCAAACAATCCTAATTCCGGATTTACCCCAAAACCAGTAGCGGGTTCTGGAAAATTGACAAAGGGCACCCCAACTGCTGACCAAATCACAGCAATAGACAGAGCAGCCGAAAGAACCGGTGTTTCAAGAGAAGCATTATTTGGTTTTGCTGCTCAAGAAAGTGCGTTTAATGACAGTGCAAAAGCAGGAACAAGTTCAGCGACCGGATTGATGCAATTCACAAACAGTACGTGGAACGATATGGTAGGCAAATATGGTACAGAATATGGGTTAACTCCTTCTGGTAGAAATGATCCAAATCAAAGTGCAATGGCGGCGGCGCTATATATGAAAGAAAATCAAAGAACATTAGAAAGATCTATAGGAAGACCAGTAACTACAACAGATTTATATGCAGCACATTTCTTGGGTGCAGGAGGCGGAGCACGAATACTAAAAGCCTCCGGCAATGCGGTAGCAGCCGATGTAGCATTGCCCAAACAAGTTGCAGCAAATAAAACAGTATTTTTTGATAAATCAGGAAGAGCAAGAACGGTCGATGAAGTGTATGGATTTATGCAGCAAAAAGTTGAAGCCCCGGGAATAACATACGCCAGCGCATTTCCCCAAGGAAGCGGAACAAGAGGGGGCTAAGCTAACCCCTTTACTTCACGTAGAATATTAATAAACATTATTCCTTGCTCCATAGCATCATCTAATCCAGTATGTGTATAGGGCAGAGTGCTATCAAACCAATGTTTGGGGAATGTATTTTTAGTGGTTTGCTTAAAATCTGTTTTTAATAACGCCATAACATATGATTTAACATCTAAGCTTTGATATCCAAAAATACATTCATCAGTGAAATATTCCATATACCACCTAATAAATACAAAATCATAACCAGCGGGATACGCAACAAAAATTGGAGGGCCGTATTTGGCCATATCTTCAAGCCAAAGTTTATATTTTATCATTACTTCCTTTGGATTTTCGGTGTTGGTGGTAACTCGAGCCCATGCTAGTTGATTTTTGGCCCAAAACTTCATAGTATCTGGGTGTTGAACTGCGCCGGGCAATGGTACTAAATTAGCTTCAAATGTCCCTAAAATATTTTTATTAACATCAAGAGCAACGCTACCAAAGTTCAACATTGAATGTTTTCCTGGAATGGGTCCATCTGATTCAACATCAGTGCTAATATAAATTTCTTGATTCATAATTTACTCCTTTTTTAAAACTTATACTACTTTATTAGTTCAATCAAGAATTATCTACGTATATTATTTTATTAGCATAAATATTATATAAACAGGATGCTCCATGGCTAATAGATTTCAGCGTAATAAAATTTTTATAGGATTTTCAACAGTAAATCAAACCGTGCCATCTACTCGATTATATGATATTGACCTTGTTAAACGTGATTTACAAAACCATTTTATGACAAGGTTGGGTGAACGAGTAATGAAACCAACTTTTGGATCCATAATTTGGGATTTATTATTTGAGCCATTTACCGAAACGGTCAGGCAGCAGGTAATATCTGATGTCAGGCGTGTGATAAATTCTGATCCAAGAGTTGAGTTGGTTGATTTACAAGTCAATAACGAAGAATATGGAATAACCGTTGAAGCAATTTTACAATATAATCCTTTTGCAGTTTTAGATACATTATATGTAAGATATGTTAGAGAAAATTTTGCTACCGATAGCGAAAATACTACCAGATTTAGTGAAGACAACAATAATTAATTATAATAGTAGTTAATTTTATTAATATAAATATCATAATATTATAAAAAGGTCAAATTTATGAGCCAAAGCGTAAGACAAAGTAATCTATTCGCCGCCGAAGATTGGAGACGCATTTATCGAGCATTTTTAAAAGTAAATTTTACTTCATATGATTTTGATACAATACGGCAATCACTTGTTGAATATATTAGAATAAATTATCCAGAAGATTTCAATGACTTTATTGATAGTAGTGAATTTATTACTATTATAGATTTATTGGCTTGGCTTGGCCAATCATTAGCGTATCGTGTTGATTTAAACGTTAGAGAAAACTTTGTCGATACTGCTGAACGTCGTGAATCAATAATACGACTTGCCAACTTATTAAGTTATAGTCCCAAAAGAAACCAAGCATCTCAAGGTTTCTTAAAAATTATAGGCGTAAGAACAACATCAGATGTTATTGATAGTAACGGAACCAATTTAAACAATATTAGAATAAACTGGAATGATCCGAACAATCCGGATTGGGCTGAACAATTTGTATTAATAATGAACAATGCTTTCTTAACAAGTAATAAATTTGGGCAACCAGTACAGCAGGGAACCGACCAAAATAATGTAAGAACACAAGTATACCAACTCAATACCACAGTTTTATCAAACCCCGGAATATTTGGCTTTACCAGTAATATTGATGGAATTTCTGTGCCTTTTGAAAATGTTAATATTTCATATAGTGATGAAAATGGTTTTGAAGAACGAGCACCCAATCCATTTGATACTTGGCATTTACTTTATAGAAACGACGGACAGGGTAATCAATCAAAAAACACCGGATTTTTTACTTATTTCAAACAAGGCACACTTCAATTTCAAGATTTTAATATAGAAATACCTGTTGAAAATAGAGTTTTAGATATTAATACCAATAATGTTAATGAAGATGATGTATGGGTACAAACTATTAATGATGACGGAAGTGTTGATACCAACTGGGTTAAAGTTCCTTCGGTTGCCAATTCAAATATAATCTACAATAATGTTCCCAGAAAAGAAAGAAATATATTTTCAGTTGAAACTCGTATAAATGATCAAATTTCAATAAGATTTTCTGACGGACGTTTTGGTAATGTTGCGTTTGGTTTAACTCGAGTATACCATAGAGCCAGTATAGGCCAACGTTTGACTATCAATCCAAATAATATTCAAAATGTTGCTATATCAATACCATATATTACGCAAAATAATTTAAGAAAAACTCTTACATTATTTTTGTCATTACAAGAAACAATTACCAACGGCAGTGTGGCAGAAAACAATCAAGACATTGCCATAAACGCCAGTCAAGTTTATTACACGCAAAATAGAATGGTTAGTGGGGAAGATTACAACGTATTTCCACTAAGTAATCCGGGAATATTAAAAGTAAAAGCAATTAATAGAACATATTCAGGACATAATAGATTTATTGATATTAATGATCCAACAGGATCATTTCAAAATACAAATGTGATAGGTGACGACGGGATCGTATACCGAGAAATTGATAATATAAGACAAGAAGTATTATCTAGTGACAACCTAACACCAGAACAAATCTTGTCTGTTACAATCAATAATATTTTTTCTAATCAAGTTTTTAAAAATTTTATGATAGATGCAATTCTAAATTATGCACCGTTGTGTCCCGAATATAATAAGTTATTTGTACCATCATTGCCTTTTCCCGAAGAATTAATGTGGGATAGAGTAACCGGAACAAATGCGTCAAGTACCGGAAGATTTGTAAGTAGCATTAACGCATTGCCGGTTTCGCCAACTGTTAATGCCATTAATGTTGGGTTAGCCACACCCGCAGGCAATGCTCTGGATTTAATTTTAGAAGGATCACTATTAAAATTCAGAAACGCAGGATGGGTCGCAGTTGATTCCATATTGGATAACGGAGTTGGTTCCAGCAACGGATTTACTAACGGATTTGGCAATATTCGTTTAAAGGAGTCCGTTGAAGAAGGCGATATTGTTGAATATGTGTTGCCCCCAATAAGATATACACTATCAACAGATGAAATAGAATCCATACGATTGCAATTGGAAGCCAATGCAACCTTTGGTGTTTTTTATAATATCAGTTCTCAACGATGGGAAATTTTAAATTCCCCAGTCAATGGATTTTTAGACTCTTTTAATTATTGCGATACGGCCAATAAATGGATGGTGTTATTTGAAAATAAATCATCGGGCGGTGTTCTATGGGTAATAACCGCAAGAGGTATTAAATATATTTTCGAAAGTGAAGAAGATGTTAGATTTTTCTTTATAAATAGATTTAGAACAGTATCCAAAGAAACTGGTCAGTCAAGAACTGATGAAATAACCGTATTTAAAACCAACCCAACATTAGAAGCAGATGTTGGAACCAAAAACATATTTTCAAAAACAACACAATATTTTGTAGGAAATATAGTAAATTACAACAATACATTATACCAAGCAATAGTAATAAATGGTCCCGGGCTGTTTAACCCATCGCAATGGCTTTCAGTATGCCCGTCTCTAGGCCGAGACATCGCCATAACTTTAATAGATAATTTTACATACCCAGACGGATACATTGAACCAAGAAGAGTAGAAGTTTCATTTAGAGACACAGATCAAGACGGAATAGTAGATGACCCAACCATATTCAATAATTTAATATTTGGAAATGCTGATCCACTAACTATTACCGCAAATAATATTGTTTTTTG
>Ga0100385_1000703_pt1 | contig 37365 bp, 36 predicted proteins | sample CryGeymeta201509_FD_81543 | JGI IMG/M metagenome (GOLD analysis project Ga0100385, IMG submission 81543) | Groundwater microbial communities from Crystal Geyser aquifers in Utah, USA - Crystal Geyser metaG 2015-09 | ecosystem: Environmental > Aquatic > Deep subsurface > Groundwater | place: USA... | reverse complement strand
TCCGGACAGATCACCCATTGGGATGGCCGTGAGTTGCGTCTCGAAATCACGCTGGATGCCGGGCAGGCCGAGATGACTTACGCGGCGAGCGATATCCGTGAAATCGTCTTTCCCGGCGGCGATTACCTCGGACTACTCAGCGAATGGATGCAGGATCCGGACCGGGTTGACCATGCGCTCGAGCTCTTTCAGGCCTTTTATGAACAGCGGGGGCCTTATCTGAATTATCTAAAACCTGCCGATCACAGCCTATTCGTCGAATACGTTCGATTTGCGCTGCAGCAGGGTCAGCCGGAGCGCGCCATCGCTCTGGTCGAAGTGTTGCGCCCGATCATTACTGATCCGGCGCAAATCGAGTCGCTGGATGACGCGCTCCTGCTCGCAAGCTTTCAATCCGGCCGATACGAGGAAGCCGTCCAGCGGGCTGAGGCCTGGATCGAATCGGCCCCGCGCGCCGGTGAGTCGGCTCTCGGCTGGCGCATCCTCGCCGAAATCCATTTCCGCAACAAAAACTATGAGGCCTGTTTCTGGACCGCCCTTTACCCGATTGCTTTTGCGCATCAGATTTTACCGGATCACCTCGATCTCTGCTATGCCTTTGCCGTCGCCGCTGCCCATGAGAACCGGCAACTGGAGCTCACGGAACGACTGACTCAAGAGATGAGTCAACGCGGCCTGGCCTGGCCAACACAGCATGCACTACTGGAAACTTATCGCCCGCGGGCACCCGTGCCATCCTCCGAAGAAGTCAGTGTGGACCCCGCCGAGCCCATTCAAAACCCTTCTCCGCTCGACCCGTTGGAGTCCCTCCCCACGCGTATCAAACAACCCGTCGAGAAAGAGTACATCAAAGGGACCGGGCCGGACCCGGAGACCTGAAAATTTGCCACCTCCCGCTCTCCTCCACTTAACTATGAAAAGACCTAAACTCAACTTAATCGCAGCGCTGGCGGCCAGTTCGCTCGGTGCACTCACCGCTCAGGCGCAGGAGGTTGTTGCGCCTGCTAGCCCGGAGACCTCCACCTCCCTCTTCGGCCTGCTCCAACAAGGTGGCTGGGCCATGTATCCGCTCGGACTCACCGCGCTCTTTATGTTCTTTCTTATCTTTTATTGCTGGCGCGAAACGCGCGCGGAGCGCTTTGTGCCGGGTGCACTCATGCAGTCCCTTAGCGATGCCCTCAGCCAGCGCGACCTGCAGACTGCCCGCAATTTCTGCAACGGGTCGAACGCAGTTCTCTCGCGCTGCCTCAATGCCGCACTCGGTAAAGCCCGTTTGGAAAAACAGGATGCCAACCGCGAAAAAATCGAGGCCGCCTATATGGACAACATCGAGGCCGAGGACGGTGCCATCGGCCAATGGATCAACTATCTCAACGTCGTAGCCGCCGTGGCACCGATGATCGGACTGTTGGGCACCGTCAGCGGCATGATCAGTGCCTTCCAGACGATTGGCCAGGTCGGTATGGGGGATCCCAGTGCACTTGCCTCCGATATCGGCGAAGCCCTCGTGACCACCGCCACCGGTCTGGTCATCGGCATACCTGCCATGATCGCCTACTTTATTTTCCGCAACCGGCTCAATACCCATATCCTGAAAACGGTCGAAGCCGGTGGCGACCTGATCGACGTGCTCACCGAAACTTCGGAGGGCTGAGGGCGGAGACCTCTAAAAATATGCCCGACTCGCTCAAAGCACGTTATCAGCAACGCCCGTCACATACCGACGCCAAACGCAAGCAGGCCTTGTGGGTCTCACTGCTGCAGGCGCTGGTGGTGCTCGTGTTGCTGCTGGCTTGCGCCCGCTTTGTCACCGTGCTGGTGCTGAGCTTTCGGGAGGAACCGGTCTTTTCCGCGCCGAAAACCATCTACCTGCCCCAGCGGCAACTGGAGCATCAGATGGCGGTGGCTGAGTTTCAAAACGCTGCCGCCACACCGGCCACCATCCCTCAGCTGACGACCCAAAGCCTGCTGGCCAGTGCCCCGGCGCTGCCGTCTCTGCCGGAAGTTAATTTCACTCCGGTCGAAAATGACGCACTCATCTCCGAGTCGGATGCGCTCTTCGGTCAGTCCGGCCTGATGGGTGCCCTCGGCGCCCTCAGCTCACAAGCATCCAGTGTCTCGTTTCTCGGTATCCGTGAAGAGGCCTCGCGGTTTGTTATCGTCATGGATATCTCCGGCTCGGTCGTCAACAGTGCTGCCGCCTCCGGCGTGGACTTCAACTCCATTCGCGAAGAAGCCAAGCGGCTCATCCAGAACCTGAATGCCAATACGCTTTTCGGATTCGTGCAACATGCCCGCCGCTTTGACAGCTTTCAGGATAATCTGATCCCGGCCACCGTCGCCAATAAGCAACTGGCGGCCGACTGGCTCGACCGGAAATTCCGCACCTCCGGCACCTCCGGCAGCGGTTGGCGCACCGGTCCCGATGGCTCAGACGGTATTCTGCCCATCCTCGACTTCGTCTTCTCCATGCAGCCCGATGTCATCTTCCTGATTTCTGATGGTGGCTACTTCTCCAGCGACGGTAACCGCCCGGTTCCCCTCCAGCATGTTCTGCGCCTGATCAATCAACGCCAAAAAGATTTGCCCCAGGACGCCCGCATCCATGCCATCCACTTCCCCGATCCGCGCAATATTCAGGACGGCCGTATCGGCAACGATATGCGCCGGATCGCTACCAGTAATAAAGGTCAATACCGTAGAATCGGAAATGAATGATCGCCCCGGCCGGGGTGATTCATCCCCCGACCCCCAAGCCCAATAACTCACGTATCCGTATGAAAAAATTACGCCGCAGAAATCAGGAGCCGGAAGATTTTCAAATGGCACCCATGATCGACATGGTCTTTCTGTTGCTGGTGTTCTTTATGACCGTGGCCTCCGTCGCCAAAAGCCAGCGGCAGATCAAACTCGATCTCCCGGAATCGCAGGAAAGCAAAATCCCGGAAGACGCCTCGGGGCGCGGTTTGCTTTCTGTTGATGCTGAAGGCCTCTACTACATTGGTGATCAGCCCCACACGCTCGAGGAAATAAAAGCGGCCATCAGTGAACGCATCCGCCGCGAGCCCGAACTCCAAATTCAGGTCCGCGCCGACCGTCAGACCGAATACGCCGCCGTCCAAAAACTCCTCAAAACCGCTGCCGAGTCCGGTGCCTACGAAATCATCTACGCCACTTATGAGGCGCGCTAGCGCCTCGACTGTCGAATGAATCATTCCCCATTAGTCATTCCCCATTAGTCATTAGTTATTCCTCATTAGTCATTCCCTATGCGTCGCTTAAAGAAAAAACCCGAAGCCAAGCCGCAGATTCCTATCGCGCCGTTGATCGATGCGGTGTTTCTGCTGCTCATCTACTTCATGGTCACCTCGTCGCTGGAACGGCAGGAGGCCGATATTTCCTTCGAGCTGCCGGGCACGGTTGAGCAGGAGGAGCCACTCGAAATGCCCGATGAACAAATCATCGAAATCCGCGCGGATGGCCAGGTGGTCGTTAACGAATACAACTACGATTCCCCCCAATCCAAACGTCTGGTTGAACTACAGGCCATGCTCACCCGGCTCCAGCAAGCCAGTCGCGCCAACAAAACCGAGACTCAGGTCACTATCGCCCCAGCTCCAAGCACCCGACACGACCGCATCATTAATGTCATGGACGCTGTAGCTGCCGCCGACATTACCGGCGTCAATTTTACAATTGAGGACTAAAGCCTGACTAATGAAAGACCGCCCGGCGTAAACAGCTCACCACCGCAAGCCCGCCCCAATCGGCTCCTTTTAGCGCACGAATCTTCGGCGGATATTTGCGGCCACGATTTGCCTGCCAGCATCCGGCGAGACGACGCACATACTCCTCTGAGCCCAAAATCGCTCCATCTGTAAAATAGCGGACCCGACAACGCAGCACCGTCGCCCGTGGCAACAGTGCACCATCCTGTTCCAACACCTTGATCGCCCGCTCCCGCTCCTGCTCCGATAGTCCCGCCTGCGCAGCACGCTTACCGAAAATAAGCTCACGGTGCATTTGCAGCGCATCTGCCAGCGATATCTTTTCACGCGCTGTCCCGTCCGCATAGGCAGCCCAAATCCGGTGAATCCCCTTGGGTGCCGCTGGCCCGTCTGCCCGGCTCTGGCCGGGTCCGGAACGAGTGCCAACTAAATTGCCCTCTCCTGCACCTGCCGAACGAGCCACTGCTTCTGCATAGCCGCAAAAACGGTAATCTTTCGGGTCTTCAACCAGCCCTGCCCGCACCGGATTCAGATCGATATAGGCGGCCATCGTCTGCAGCGGATTACCCGCACCCTCAACCAGCACACTCTTGAAGCGCTCCATCCAGAGTGTGCCCCGCCGGTTCCCGTGGTTGCGGTTATACCAAATCGAAAAACGCTGCTTCAGGGTCTTCATAAACTCGGAAAGATCATTCATCCGTGCCTGTAAGCGCTCCCGGATCGCAAAGGCATCCTCATTGGACTCCCGCAAAGCCTTTTCCAGATGCGCAAATTCCACCGTCTGGTATTTTGTCGGCTTCGGGTAGAGCACCTTGAAGCGGCGCAGCAGCTCCACATCCGAGACCACCTGCTGCTCCGGCACCCGCACCAGCACATGAAAATGGTTGGACATCACACAATAGGTCAAAATCTCCACCCCACAGAAATCCGCCACCTGCCACAGCATCTTTCGCAAGACCTCCTTTTCAAGGTTCCCTAATAAATGCGCACCACCCACCACACGACTCATCGCATGGTAAGTAGCCGGAACACCTTTCAGCTTTGTTCTCTTAATCTGATGCATACAATCACATAAAAAGACCAATGCCCAAACGTCAAGCCCAAATATTATAAGCAGTCTATAAAAAGGAAAATCAGGACTGATTTATTGGAAAGGCTTTGGCCGCTAACGACAGTCTGGACAGGTTCCGGAGTAAATGACTTCTCCGCCGCTGATGTTGAAACCTGGTGGTGCCTGCACTTTCGGCACCTGCATGACTACGGGCAGATCAAAGACGCGCTCGCAGTTGCGGCACAAAAAATGGGGGTGCTCGGACTGGGCTGGCAGCTCATAGCGTTTGGGTTGACCGGGGTATTCCAGACCGATGAGTTGAAAGTTTTCGCTCATCTCACGAATATGCCGATCGACGGTAGCCGGACCGAGTCGTGCGACCAGGCGGCGTCCGGCCTGCAGAATTTCGTCGCGTGTCAGCGGTCGTCCAGCATGCTGCAATACTTTCTGTATCGCTCGGCTCTGTCGGGTGGTGCTCATGGGCGCAGTTAATACGCCTCGAATTGAAAGCGCCAGAATTTTTGGAGGCCTTGCTGCGGCAGCCGCAAGCGAATGAAGCGGGCAGGGACTTCTCCTGGTGCACTGCTGCTAAGGCTCAATACTTCGGGTATGATTTCACTCCAGTTTGAAGAAAGGGAAAGATCATTGCTCTCCCACAGTTGCACACGCACGGGCGCGCGTCCATTGAGCCGCAACTCAAAGATGTAGCCGCCCGGCACCGCCTCAAAATGATGATCGGGTCTGTCGGCTGCATGCTGCGGGTTGCTGTTGCCAACATACTCCACAAAATCAACCACACCATCAGCATCGGTATCCGTGCCGCCGGATCCCGAGATCCCATGTGCCAGCTGCCATTGGGCGAAGCTTTGTGGTGCTGCGGCATCTCCCGCAGCCACAATATCAAAAACCGCGAACACCGGCTCGGCGGGTGCATAGGTGATGCCGTTCAATTGGCCGCCAGTCTGCGAAGCCCGCACGGTGACCCGCCCCGGAACCGAACCACTGGTGAAGCGATGCGCTTGTTCATCCACAACAGCATCCTCCGGTCCGGCATCCACAAACAGGCTCACCGGCAGCCCACTGCTGGACCTGACATGCAACGGCATCTGACTGGCTCCGGTCAACTGATTGGCAATCGGCTCCAGATAGAGGTGCTGCAAGGCGTCCGCGATGAAGCCGCTGCGGGTCACCGGATCCGCCGGTGCATAGTTTGCATCACCGGCTTGGGTGGCGCGCACCACAACCTGCCCCAGACCGGTAAAGTGCAAGACCGAGCCATGGATCAGGCCCGGTCCGCTAATCACCTCGAAGTCCACCGGCAGTCCGCTGCTCGCCACGGCTTCCAGTGAAATACTCGCATCACCAAGAATTTGATTCCCGAATGGAGTAAAATCAATGCTTTGGCTCTGGCCGGAAGGCTCGACCTGGTGGAGCACCGCGACGGCCTCAAGGTCGAAGCCGGCACTTCCGCTGGTCGGATAAGGGTCGTAGATCGGAAGGCCCTCACAGCTAAGCGCCGCACCAGCACCGACGATGTCAATAATGCGCACATAATTAATTTGCTCGAGATTGAGGTATGGGAAGTTACTCAGCAGCTGCTGTTTGAAATCGGCATGGAAGTCGTCGCTATCCGCTGAGGCCGCGTCGAAAGCGAGCTGCAGCTGACTCAGATCAAATGGCGTGCCGAAGCCCTGGCGGTATTTTGAGGCAAAGCCGTGCACGTTAGTCGTTTGGAGCGTGCTGTAGCCCCCGATTGGTGCCGGGGTGTAAGAAAAATTCGGAAAGCGCACGAAGTGCAACCCATCCGTCGAGACCTCGACCCAGGCCAACTCAATCGCGCCTGGGCTGAAGCCATTCTCAAACACCGCAAAATCAAAGCCGCTACCGTTGCGAATCGGACGGGGAAAGGTCATCGTAATTTGACCACCCCGCCCCAGGACGACGACATCGAAGCTATCGCCCACCGCTGGGCCATAGGCTTTTTCCGGCGTCTGCCATTGAGCACCGACATGCGTCCCATACTGCAGGTTCACATGCCCGCTGGCCCAGGCCACGATAGTCGGGTCAGCCTTCCAGATCGCGGTGGTATCAGACGTTCCGGCGGCATCATGAAAGGCCCAGGTGCGGTCCTGTCCGGGGTAGGTCGCCGGATCGAAATTAGGCTGTGCCTGTGTAGTTGCCAGCACCAGCAGAGAGAGGATGAGGCAGCGGATATTCATGATGACAAAACGAGCAGCGATTAAAAATCCAGGCGAAGTCCCAGCTGCAGCGAACGTCCGGGCCCCGGGTAGTAGGCTCCGGCATACACACTCTCGGCATAGCGTTTGTTCAACACATTATCGACCTTGGCAAAAATCCGGCACTGCGAATTCAAGCGCAGTTCACCCTGTAGGTGGACCAGGGAATACGCCTCCACCTGGGGCAACTCATTTGCAAAATCCCCACCCTGGTAGCGCTCACTGATCCAGCGGTGGATCAGGCGTAGTCGCAGGTCTCCGTCAGGCTGCCACCAGAGCTGGGAGGTCGCTATGATGGACGGCACCAGTGGCACCTGCCGGTCGACGCCTGCACCGTCGATACCAGCCCGCATCCGGGTGTGCACGCCAGCCAGTGCGGTTGAGAACCCCCAAGATGGAGCCGAATAATAATAAGCCAGATCGCTCCCGGTGCGCTCAACAGCACCAAGGTTGCGATTGAGTCCGTTGCCCGGCGTCGTCGGATCATCACGGCCAACTGTCGGGTCGAAGATGATCTCATTCTCCATCCGCAGGTGGTAGCAGGTCACATCAATTTGGTGTGCCCCCCCGTGCCATTTCACCCCGAGTTCATATTGATGACCCGTTTCAGCCTCCAGATCGTGCGCGACCGACTGCGCCAGTTCCCGGCCCTGATAGGCCGCGCGCTCGTCGAAGACCGGGTAGCGGTAGGCCCGGTCGTAACCCGCCCACAGGCTGAGTTGATCCGTCAGCCGGAAGTTAAGCGAAAGTTCGCCGGAGAGTCCCGTTTCGCGGAGATGCTGCTGGTAGGACGTAGCTGGGTCGAGGTCAGGCGGTTGTTTAAAATCCGGATTGGGACGCGGCCCCTTGATCGTTGGGATGGTCGGCTGCAGCTGTTTTTCGACATAGCTCCGGTTCTCCGCAGCAAAGCGCACCCACTCATGCCGCAGGCCCCCGCTGAGGGTCCATCGCTCACCCAGCTGCGTTTCGCTGAACAGATAGGGGCTGACCCGTTGCTGTTGAAGCTCCGCCTCGGACAGGACCAGCCTACGGGACGGATCAAGGTAGCGGGTAAAGTCCAGCTGGTCACGCAGCAGATCGGTGCCGGCCACCAAGGCCCATCCCTTGAATTCGTAACGCAGCCGCGGCTTCAAGTTGAAACTCGCCTGAATGTTCGACCCGTAGGCACCCGCTCCCAGGGTCCAATCCACATCGTTGTGATCAAACCCGCCCAGCACTTCCCAGTTGCCCCAGTCCCGTTGGCCACTGGCACGCAGGCTCAGGGTCGCGTAGCGATTGAAACTCCCCTCGTCACCCAGATTAGAGGATGCGCGGGGATGCGCCTGATAATCCGCCAGGCTCAATCCGCCAGGGTAGGTCAAGTCCAGCTCTCCGGCAGCCAGTCGCAGCGAGAGCCGTTCCGCCTCATTCCAGTTGCGGTCCAACTTGAGATAGCCGTTGCGCGTGGCCGTCGCTGAATGGTCGCGATAGCCATCGGACTGCTCACGCGCAAGCCCCCCCGATACCGTCCAGGTCCGCCCGGCGGCCCGTGCTGCGGCAACACTTGCTTGCTGCGTGCCGAAACTGCCCAAACGTCCGGCCAGGTTGAGCCGATCCCCGCCGCTTGCGCGGGTCTCAATTTTGATCACCCCCGACAAGGCCTTGTCCCCATAGAGCACATTGTGGCCCCCGCGCAGCACCTCGATACTCTCCACCGCATCCAGTGGAATTTGCTCCCAATTGATGCGGCCCATGTCCGCCGGGTTCAGGGCTTGCCCATCAACCAAAATCAGACTGCGCAAGCCACTGCCTTCGCCGAATCCACGCATGGAAACATTGGTGTGCCCCGCTAGATTGGAAAAGAAGAGATTGGCTTCGAGCGCGAGGAGATCCGGCACCGACGAGGCCAGGGACTGCTCAATCGCGTCACGTTCAATCCGAATGACATCAGCCGGCAACTCCATCAGCGATTGGTCAAAGTGCCAGGCCTGCACCACTGATTCTGGCAGCTGGTAAACCGCTTGCTCACTGGTCTCCGCACAGTTGGTTTGAGTCAGCAACAAGGTGGGAAGAATCACCGCAACAATCCTGCACAGATACCGGCGGGTGGGCCAGCACCGACGCGCAAGCCGTTGCCCCCGGCGGAGACAATGGTTTGAACCTTGCAGCAGCACCGGCATTAGCGGCGGCGGCGTAGGGCAGCAAATCCGAGCACCAGTGTTACCAGCATGAATCCATAGCTGGCAGGCTCCGGCACCACGTAAGTGGCCGCGAAGGGACCAAAGCTCCAAACGTCCCATGAATTATTCTCAATAAAACGTCCGGGCGAGCCGAAGCTCAGCTCGCCGGCACCCACCGGTGAACTGTCCAGCACACCAGGGATGGTCTCACCCGCGCCCGGCACGGCACCCCCATTGGCAGTCCCACCCGCCACGTAGTAGCCCCAGTAATCAAAAACCGTTACGAAGTCACCGCTCGTTTGCGACTGCGTGCCCAGTGACATCTCGGTCACAAAAAAACCATCGGCAACGGTGCCACCATTCAGGAATGTCAGCCCGCTCGCCGCAGCTACCTCCGTCAACATCTCGGCACCGGATACCGAGCCGGCGGCACCGTCCCAGTTGTATTGAAAAATGTGCCGCTCGGTCGATGCGCCATCGTTAAAGTCAAGCACCAGGCCGGACTTGTTCGCCCCCGAACCAATTTGGTTCAAAAGCGCAACGTCGATGAAGCCGAAGTTGGCGTGCGATTGAATCGCAGTGATGAAGAACGCGGACAGGACTGCCGCAAGACGTAGTTTTCCAGGTATTTGCATGATTTATGGAGACCAATGCCCGAAGAAGCTCGGGGAAATGTGATCCGCCCAGATCAGAAAAGCTAAGCCGCAAGTCGCGCAAGCTAAAAATGATTTATGAGAATCATTCTCATAAAATACCTACTATAAGGAAGCGGATTGGATCCATCGCATTTGCTACCGGCACAGATGGAAACCGGGAGGTGTAGGCGACTCGCAGCGCAGCAGCACTGCATTACGAGACGCACGGCTCTTCGGCAGCGCAGTTTCCGGCAGCGCCCGCTTAAGCAAACACGTTTTCCGCCACCAGCACATTATCCGCGCGGACGACACGCCGGTTGCCATCGGCCAGGACCAGCACCTGGGGCTTCCAGCTTGCTGCCTCCGCCTGGTCGAACTGGGCAAAGGACATGATGACCAGCAGGTCGCCGATTTCGCCCTTATGCGCAGCCGCGCCGTTGAGCGAAATGGTATGCGAGCCCTTTGGGGCTTGAATCGCATAGGTCTCGAAGCGCTCCCCATTGGCGATATTGGCCACGAGAATTTTCTCGTAGGGACGCAGGCCCACCTGCTCCATCAGGGCAGAATCAATGGCCAGGCTACCCTCGTAATGAAGAGCCCGGTCGGTAACCTCAGCCCGCAGGAGCTTGGATTTAAGGAGAGTAAGTTGCATGATTGAAATAGATACGTGTATAAAGTTGCCCAATAACATGCAATATCAAGTTTTTGAAGCTGTTCGAAGAGGGTCGAGGTCGTGCGGCCGATTGCTCGACCGCACTCCTACAGACCCGTGCGAGCGCGATTAACGCACACGGTTCCTCATATCATGGTTTCGCTGGAGATGTTCTTATAGCTGTGAACGATCCCGGGCGGACTCAGCGGGTAGTTGACCAGTAGGTTATTGAAGCGGCTCCAGCAGCATCACCACCGCGCGTTGCAGGATTTTGTCCTTGTAGGTTGGGATGCCGATCCCGCGCTTTTCATGTCTCTGTTGTCCATGCGTAGTTCCCAAACGGGGCTTCCATGATCCGACCTCCGCCTTGGCTACTCCACGGGTCCTCCGGGCGAGTTTCCCGCTTTTCAAGCGCTATTATGCGGTGGCTGGTCAGGCTTTCCGTGCGGGAGTGGTTACCCGCTGGGTTTGAACTGAGAGTTTCCATCGTTGGTTTGTGTTTCGTTCCTTTCTTTCTTGGTGGTTTATGTTTCATTCCAGCGACTTCCCAACTCAGCGAGCTTGGATGGCGCCATGCAGTTTTAAGTGCGGGGGTACGCTCTATTACATGCGGGTAGCGCGACCGCGTCCTGCGGCGCACGTTACGGCTTTGGCCTGGTTGACGCCCGGACATGTCTGTCCGGGTGCCAGGCACTGCGGACGTTCCTGCGGTGCGGAGACGCACCTGCGCTACCCTCCTGCGGTGCGGGGACGCACTTGCGCTACCCGGTTCCCGCAAGTTACCCGCATTTAACATTGCTGCCCCATCCTGAAATATTTCCTGATTTGCCATTGACAGCGCAGTCGCAACACCCTTTTTTCTCCCATTCTTCTAATTTCCCGCTATGAAAGTTGTGTCATCACTCAAGTCTCTCAAAGACCGTCACCCGGACTGCCAGGTTGTGCGCCGGAAGGGTCGTGTCTATGTCATCTGTAAATCAAACCCCCGCTTTAAGGCGCGTCAGGGTTAATTAACCATTCAGGAAAATCCGTGAAAGCTCAAATTCATCCCAAGCTCAACCCAGTCGCTTTTGTCGACGTTTCCACCGGGCACAAGTTCATCACCCGCTCGACTATGCGTGGTAACAAGACCGAAGTCATCGATGGTGTGGAGCATCAGGTGGTGATTTGCGACATTACCGCAGACTCCCATCCGGCTTACACCGGCGAAAAGCGCTTTGTGGATACCGCAGGCCGCGTCGAAAAGTTCCAGTCCAAGTTCCGCCGCCGCTAGACGCCGCCGTTTTTTTTTCAGGCCCACTCCGATCCGGATGGGCCTTTTTTATGGCATCACGCCAGCGCGACGCCCCAGACCAGGGTGATCAGAATAATGACGGGCGGCACCACGAAACGCAGCAGCGGGCGACTGGACTGGCCGCAGCAGACGAGACACAGGATATATGCCAGCACTCCGGTGTAACAGACCGGCTGCGGGAAGTTAGGGCACGACAAGGTGGACCCCGGCAGGACGAGGTTGAGCCGGAGCATCGCATCCATCAGGCTAATCCCCAACCAGGCGGAATGATTCAAAAAAGCGGCGGGTGCCGTCAGTCCCACGCTGGCCACAGCCAATGCGATCGCCCCACTGCTGATCACTACGGCGGCCAGATTGACCAGCAGGAGATTTACCAAAATCGCGTAGGGTGCGATGGTGCCGAAAAAGGCGGCACTCAGGGGCGCACTGACCAGCCAGGCGGATAAGCTGATCACCAACAGCAGCAACAGCTTATCCGCTATCCAGAATTTGGCTTTATGCCGCCTGGTCCAATCTTCTGTTGGCAGGAATTTGTTGGGCCGGAGCAGCGGCCACAGTTTTTCCCGCAGGGGCAATCCATATAGCAGAATACTCAGCACCACCAGGTAGGATAATTGAAAGCCGATTTGCCAGAGTTGCGTCGGCTGGATCAGGAGCACCAGCACGGCCGAAGCTGCCAGTGCCGGTAGTGGGGCGCGTTGGCGTTGCACTGCGATGCTGGCCCAGAAAAAAGCTACCATCAGGAAGGCACGGATCGCCGAGGGTGCCGCGCCGGTGACTTCCACGTAGAAATAAAGCAGCGGCAGCCCGAAAAATGGCGTGAGCCTAGCCGGTAGGCGGCACAGCAGCAGCACTTGCCAGATCACGGTGGCAATCACGCCGATATGCAGTCCGCTGATGGCAAACAGATGCATCGTGCCCGTGACCCGGAAGCGGTCCTTTTGCTCGGCACTCAGCTGCGCTTTCTGCCCGAGTAGCATGGCAATGTAAATCTGGCTCAGCTGGCTGTCTGGCGGTTCGCCCAGGCGGAGAAAATGCTGAAATCTTAAATTCGTCTGATGGCACAGCCTTTTGAAGGGGGAGGCCACCCGCACCAGCTGTGCCTGACTGGTCTGTTGAAATGTAAAGTCAATGCCGCTTTCGCGCAGATAGCCTTCGAAGGAATCGGCGGCCACCTGCTGCGGGATCGGGTGGAGCACGCCGGTGGCTTCCAGCGTCAGGCCACGCATGAGCTCAAGTGCGGCGGTATCTTCGCGGGAGAGTCTAAAATAAATCCGGCTGCCGGACGGGAGCCCACTCGTGGTCGAAGCACGGAGCACGCGTGCGATTCCGCTGGATTTTCCAAACTGGTTTTCGGCCTGCATGATCCGCTGGATTTTGAGTTCCAGCGTGGCTTCCCTGGGCGGCATGGCGAGTCGTTCCGGAGCGGGCCGGTCCGGCAGTCGCGCCGTGCCAAAGGCCCAGAATCCAAGTCCGCTGCTGAGGAGAAACATCAGCCACCAGGCTCCGGATTTGTTGCGCCGAGCGAAGTGCCAGGACAGCAGCGCCAGCGCCAGCGCGGCCACTGCCACCGTGGCGCTGGCTGCGTGGGTTTTCGCCAGCAGCAGCCCCGCGATCATCCCGGGCAGGATCCACAGTGCCGGGGTACGCTGGGAGAATTGGTTTCGGAAGTCCACGGAGTTGAGCGTTTGTCGTTAGCTTATTGATCATCCCTTCGTTCTTGCAAGGCATTTGGAGGGCGCAGATGCTGCTGCGATGGAAACCGGCCCGGAACAAGCAGATATTTTTCAGCAGTCAGCAGGGCATGCTGCGTCCGCTGCGGTGCGTCCGCTGGCGGTGCGGATGCGCCCCCGCTGTCTGGGTGAAATCATTGGCCAGCAGCATCTGCTGGGCGCGGCCTGCCTGCTGCCACGCTTGATTCAGGCAGATCATTTTGGCAGCCTCATCTTTTACGGTCCGCCGGGCTGCGGAAAAACGTCGATGGCTGAGGTTATTGCGCTGGAAACCAAAAGTAAATTTGTCCGGATCAATGCGGTGCTCTCAAATGTCGCCGAGCTGCGGGAGATCCTGCGGCTGGCCCGCTACGAGCCGGAAAAGCGCACGATTTTATTTATCGATGAGATCCATCGTTTCAATAAATCACAGCAGGACCTGTTGTTGCCCGATGTGGAGGCTGGCAATATCCGCTTGATCGGCGCGACGACCCATAACCCCGGCTTCTATGTCAATGCGCCGCTGCTGAGCCGCAGCCACCTCTTTCGACTGGAGCCGGTGGCAACGGACGCTGTGGCCGCAGTGCTGCAAACTGCGCTCAAGGATAAGCCGCGTGGCCTCGGGCACCACCGTTGTACCGCCGATGCGGTGGTCTATCAGGCGGTGGCCGAATTTTCCGGCGGGGATTTGCGGCGGGCGCTCAACGCGCTGGAAACACTGGTGCTCAGCCAGCCGTTAGGGGCGCACATCGATGCCGCCGCAGTGGAGGTCTTTGCCCGCGAGCGGCAGATCCGCTACGACCGCGACGAAGACGAACATTACGACCATGCCTCGGCTATGATCAAAAGTATCCGTGGCTCAGATCCCGATGCGGCACTCTATTGGACTTTTAAAATGCTACAGGGTGGGGAAGACCCCCGCTTTTTGGCGCGCCGTCTGGTCATCCTGGCTTCCGAGGATATTGGTCTGGCCAATTCGCATGCCCTGACGCTGGCCGTAGCCGCCTTTGACGCCTGTGAAAAAATCGGGCTGCCCGAATGCGAGTATCACCTCGCCCATGCGGTGCTCTACCTGGCGACTTCCCCGAAAAGTAATTCCACCACCCGGGCCCTGGCGGCGGTGAAACAGTCACTGCGTGAGCAGCCCGTTCAAGCAGTGCCGTTATGGCTGCGCGACGCGCACAATAAAACGAACCAGTCCCTCGGCCATGGCCAGGCTTATCTCTACAGTCATGATTTCCCGCAGGCGATTTCCGGGCAGGAGTATATGCTGCAGCCGGAAATCTTCTACCAGCCCGGCCAGGCGGGAGCGGAAGCCGCTACTGCGGAGCGACTGGCAAAAATCCGCGAATTCAAAGCCCGTATCCAGCGGGAGCGTAAGCAAGCCGGGGATTGAACGCTTCATCTCACTCATTAAAGATCATGGATTTCATTAAATTTCTCAAGCTCTGGTTGTTGCAGGCGATTGGTGTCGTTATTGCGGCTCACACTGCCAGCGGGATCAGCTACGAGAGCCACACGGCGCTACTCGTGGCTGTGCTCCTGCTCAGCCTCTTCAGCCTGGTGCTCAAGCCACTGCTGATGCTCTTTTCGCTGCCCTTTATCATTCTCTCGCTGGGTATCGGCATCTGGCTTATCAATGCGCTGCTGTTCCTGTTGGTCGGTGCGCTGGTGGATGGCTTTTATGTGCTTTCATTCTGGAATGCACTGTGGGGCGCGCTGGTGGTCAGCCTGACCGGAATTGCCGCCAATGCCTTGCTTGGCGGCGGGGTTCACATCCGTGCGAATGTGCAGACCAAGCGTGGCGGCCAGCCCACCGGGCCGAATCCGGCAGCGCGCCGAAAACCGATCCAGCATGACGACGATGTGATTGATATTTAAACCCCGGTCTTCGGAAAACTCGATTCGCGGCTTTACCCGCTGCGAATTCAACCTTATGTAAGTTAAGTTTAATATTATGTCTTCTTCTACTAAATACGATCTCGTAGTCATCGGCGGTGGTCCGGCTGGCTACGCTGCTGCAATTCGTGCCGGCCAGCTCGGTAAAAAAGTCGCCTGCGTCGAGCAGGAGCGTCCGGGTGGCACCTGCCTGAATTGGGGCTGTATTCCCTCCAAGGCATTGCTCAAGAGTGCCGAACTCTATCAGAAGATTCAGCACAGTGAGGAGTTCGGCATCAGCGTCAAGGGCCTGGACTACGACTTTTCCAAAATCATCGGCCGTTCCCGCGACGTCGCCGGCACCATGGCCAAGGGCATCGGCTTCCTGTTTAAAAAGAATAAAGTCGATCACATCATCGGCACTGGCTCAATCTCTGTGCCCGGTATGGTCGAGGTGACGGACGGCCAGGATAAAGGCAAAATTCTCGCAGCGGATAAAATCCTGATCGCTACCGGCTGCAAGCCGCGACGCCTGCCGGATCTGGATGTCGATGGCGAGCGTATCATGACCTCCCGCCAGGCGCTGGAGATGAAGCAGCAGCCCAAGTCCATCGTCATTGTCGGCGCGGGTGCGATTGGCGCCGAGTTTGCTTATTTTCTCAATGCCTTCGGCACCCAGGTGACTCTGGTCGAAATGCTCGACCAGATCCTGCCGGTGGAAGACCACGAAGCGGCTGCCGTGGTGGAGAAGTCTTTCAAAAAGTCCGGTATCGATTGCCGCACCTCCACTTCAGTCGAAAACATCAAAGTCAATGCGAAGAGCGTAAAAATGGATTTGGTCAAAGACGGCAAGTCCGAGAGCATTACGGCCGATTCCGTGCTGCTCGCCATCGGAGTGGTGGCGAATACAGCAGGTCTGCTCTCGCCACGGGTGAAGCTGAAGCTGGACCGCGGCTACGTCACTGTGGATGATCACTACGAGTCTTCGGTCAAAGGCATCTACGCGGCGGGTGACATCATCGGGCCGCCCTGGCTCGCCCACGTTGCTACCTTCGAGGCCATCCAGGCAGTCAACGGCATGTTCGGTCATGGCAAACCGCTGCGCGTGACCAACTTCCCCGGTTGCACCTATTGCCTGCCGCAAGTCGCCTCTATCGGTAAGACGGAGAAGCAGCTCAAGCAAGCGGGTATCGACTACAAAGTCGGCAAGTTTCCCTTCCAGGCCTCCGGTAAGGCCGTGGCCTCCAACCAGTCCGAAGGCTTTGTCAAACTGCTGGTCGATCCAAAATACGGCGAGATCCTGGGGGCCCACATTGTCGGTGCCGACGCCACGGAGATGATCGCCGAATACGGACTCGGCATGAAGCTCGAGGCCACCGCCGAGGAGATCCATAACACCATCCACGCCCACCCCACCATGAGTGAGGCCATGATGGAAGCGGCAGCCGCCGTTTTTGGTGAAGCCATTCACATTTAAAATTATAATTCATATATTTTACATATAGAAATTTTTCGGGTAGGATGCATCACGTTCACCGGCAACAAGCCGGTCAATGTCATCTTGAGCGTCAGTCACCTACCCAATGTATTTGATTCTCGATTTCCTCAGTCAGTTTGTGGCGTAGCTGCAATCGCCCACCTTGTCCTTTCTGATCGGCGGGGCACTGGTCGCCGCCTTGGGCAGTACACTCAGTATCCCCGGACCGATTTATCAGTTCGTGGTTTTCATCCTGCTGATGAAGATCGGCATGGAGGGAGGGTTCGAGATCCGCCACGCCCGGCTCGACCAGATGCTGTTGCCGGCTTTTTTTGCCGTGATTATCGGGCTGGTCATCGTCTATGCCGGGCATCTGGTGTTTGCCCGTTTGCCAGGTATCACCGCTGCTGACGGGACTGCGACAGCCGGCCTCTTCGGAGCGGTGAGTGCATCGACCCTGGCTGCAGCCATTGTGATGCTACAGGAACAAGGCATCACCTTTGAAGCCTGGGCACCCGCGCTCTAGCCTTTTATGGATTTTCCGGCGCTGATCCTGGCCGTGGTGCTGGCGCATCTGGATCGTCAGCAAAAGCAGGGCAATGGTTCGCCGCAGCGGATGAGTGCCCGGACCATCGTGCAGGACAGCCTGCGCAGCTCAGCGCTCTCGGCAATGTTGCTGGGCATCGCACTCGGGCTGCTGGCGCGGCCCGAAGCAGTCCTGGCCGGGTTTTATGAACCGCTCTTCCGCGGCATGCTCTCGATCCTGATACTGGTGCTCGGCATGGAGGCCTGGTCCCGTATCCGGGAGCTCATCAGCGTGGCGCACTGGTTTGCGGTCTATGCTTTTGTCGGGCCGATTCTGCATGGGCTGTTCGCCTTCGGTCTCGGCTATCTGGCCCACCTGTGGGTCGGTTTCAGCCCCGGGGGCGTCGTCCTGCTCGCAGTCATTGCCACTTCAAATTCTGATATCTCCGGTCCCCCGACGATTCGCGGCGGGATCCCCTGGGCCAATCCCTCCGCCTACATCGGCGCCTCCACCAGTGTGGGCACACCGGTTGCCATCGCGGTCTGTATTCCCTTGTTTATTGCACTTTCTAAAATCGTGTTTTCTGTTTAATCACAAATTCCTTAAGTGCCATGTTTCATTCTGCCCACCGCCGGGCCGCTATCATGCCCATCCGGCGCTACCCCATCCGATTTTGGAACAGCTGATTCGCTCGCATACATGAGCCGGCATGGTTCCCTGTATCAATTGAACGAGTAGCCAGTTTATTTAATTACAAGCTAAATTTTTGTTACTTTTCGGTTGAAATCCTGCTGTAAGTTTTTTTTTTAGTGATCATGCCTAACGTGCTAGCTAAATTATTTGGAGCGTTGTCACGGACTTCGCCAGCAGCGGATTCGGACTCGAGTGCTTCGTCAATGGCTACCGGAATTTCGGAGGTTTGGCTCTACCCCGATTCGGAGCAGCTCTCCCAGCAATCTTCATTAGCGGCCAGAAGAATTGATCAGCCGGTATTTCGCATTGGTCGGCGGGCCTCTGATTCGGTGGCGTATCCGGACAGTAATCCGCCGGATTTGTTGATTTACGAGGAAGCTCCCTACACCTTGTCACGACTACAATGTCAAATTGAGATCGACCGGGGTAAAGTGGTGCTGCGGGATATGGGCAGTCGTTTGGGGACACGACTGGGCCAGAAGCGACTCAGGAGTAATTTCCGGGAGTCCAGTTCCCTGGTGGTGCCCAAGGGGAGCCACAGCCTGGTTCTCGGAACGCGCGACGGGCCTTTTCGTTTTCGGCTGGTGGTGACATGAATGCTTTCGCTGCCGAAACAGTGCAGGCGAGCTAATCCGCTTGACTCGTGCTTTGGCTTTGGCCGAAACTAAACTTAGTTTTAAACCCAGGATGGAGAAACAGGATTATGGCCGGAGTTGGTAAATTATTGAAGCAGGCGCAGAAGATGCAAAAGCAAATGGAGGCGATCCAGCAGGAGCTGGCCGAAACGGTGTTGGAGGTCTCCAGTGGCGGCGGAGCCATCACCATCAAGATCACCGGGCAGGGCGAGATGCAGTCGATCAAGATCGACCCGGAGTTTCTCCAAGAGGATGCCGAATTTGTGGAGGAGACGCTGCTGGCTGCGGTGCAGGAAGCCTCTGCCAAGGCCAAGGAAACCAGCGAAACAGCAATGTCGGCGGTGTCCGCCGGTATGGGTGGTTTTCCCGGCCTGATGTAACTTGCCGTGACCCCTGCTTACGAGAAGCTGTTGCAGCAGCTCAAAGCTTTGCCGGGGCTGGGCTACCGCTCGGCAGAGCGCATTGCGATGCATTTACTGGTGGAGCAGCGTGAGGCCTTGCCCGATTTGATTGACTCCTTGAATGCCGCTAAAACTGTGGTGGGGCGCTGCGGGATTTGTGGCAATATTGCAGAAGGTGAACGGTGCGCAATTTGTATGGACGAACGCCGCGACAGGAGCCGGATCTGTGTGGTGGAGCACGTGCCCGATTTAATTGCGATCGAACGCTCGTCGGCCTGGCAGGGCGGCTACCATGTTCTGCATGGCAAGCTCTCGCCAATTCATGGAGTGGGGCCCGGGCAGCTCAATTTGACCGCGCTGCTGCGGCGGATTGAGGCCGGGGAACTCTCGGAGTTTGTGCTGGCGCTCTCCAATGATATTGAGGGGCAGGCCACCTGCCACTACATTCAGGAGGAGCTGGTGGGCAGCCACCCGATTGAGGTGACTCGGATCGGCTTCGGCCTGCCCAGTGGCGGTGGGGTGACTTTTGCCGATGCGGTGACCCTGCGCAGTGCTTTGGAGTCGCGGCGGGCGTATCATTGATGCGCCGGAAGTTCTCAGGGCACTGCCTGAATCATGCGCGACTTCTGATGGATCTCCCCGCAGATACAATTTCCCAAAATATTCAGCCAGCGCGCTCTATTGGGTAGTTGACTCGATCTTAAAAAGTTAGCTAGATCGTACTCGCTTTGTTAAATTTTACCCAACGCAAAGAATGACTGAAAACAACATTTCGACTGAGAACTCTGCCCCACCGCTTGATCCATCGGCGGTCAAGCAAATCCAACTCTCCAACGGTCATCGCGCACCGGCAGCGGCCTACGGCACCTTTCACTCGGATTGGGCGCAGGATCTGATGTATGCCGCCACGCTGGAGGCAATCCGCGTCGGCTGGCGGCATCTGGATACGGCCCGCGCCTACGAGAACGAGGACATCGTCGGTGCGGCGATTAAAGAAGCCATCAAGCGTGGCTACATCGGCTCGACCGACGAGCTCTACATCACCGGCAAGCTTTGGAACGGTCACATGAGTCCCAAAGACGTGGCACCCGCGTTGGAAAGCACGCTCAAGGATCTCGGCATTGACCAGATCGACTGCTACCTCAACCACTGGCCCTGGCCCAACGTCCACCCGCCGGGTTGCTCGGGCGACCAGAAAAATCCGGATGCGGTGCCCTACATCCACGAGGATTTCATGGCAACCTGGGGCGAGTTGCTGAAGCTGAAACAGGCCGGCAAGATCGTGGACCTCGGCGTCTCGAACCACACGCAGGCGACGCTGGAGCTGCTGTTGCGCGACACTTCGGGGGAGGAGCGTCCGGTGGTCAACCAGATGGAGTTGCACCCGCTCTTTCAACAGACGGAGTTGCGCCAGTATTTTGAAGCTCACGGGATCACGACCATGGGTTACATGGCACTCGGCTCGCCCCACCGCCCGGGCCGCGATAAATTCAAGGAGCACCGCAGTGACCTAGACGATCCGGTCATCGTTGCCATCGCCAGGGAGCAGGGGATTTCCCCCGGCGAGGTCTGCCTGGCCTGGGCGGCGCAGCGTGAGAATGCCAGCGGTGGCTTCGTCGCCATGTCCACCAATCCCGGTCGCATTCACAGTAACCTCAAGTGCGCGGTCGAAGATTACCTGACGCCGGAGCAGGTGCTGCGGATCAGCGGCGACGGCAGTGCGGAGAATCCTGGTATCGATGCCAACAACCGCCTCATTTGGGGGCAGGTGTTCCTCTGGGACGAAGGCGACAGCGACTGGCGCGTGCTGTGGAATGACAGTCAGGTCTTTGAAACCCGCGAGAACTACCAGCGCTTCAAAAAGTCCTGGCAGGCACACCACCAGGTGCAGCTCGAAACCACTTACCGGGGAGCCTCCAAATGAAAGAAGTCGGTTTTTTAAATGGTCAGGTGGATGCCGCCCTCACCCGGCAGGGCCACATGGATTTGCTGATGGTGGTCGATGCCGGCTTCCCGGTGCCGGACCACGTCGAACTGATTGACATCGCGCTCAAGGCGGACACGCCGAGTGTGCCGGAGGTGCTGGCGGAGCTGTGCAAGGTGCACTCGGTGGAGAAGCTGGTGCTGGCGGAGGAGACCCGTCGCCACAACCCCGGATATTTTGAAAAGGTCACGACCCGTTTCTGGGAAGATGCCGAGCTCGAAGTCATCCCGCACACCGAGCTGAAGCTGCGCAGTCATGAGGTCAAGACCATCATCCGCACCGGCGATTTCACCGCCTGGGCCAACATCATGCTGGTCTCCGGCGCCGGAGACCGCTGGAAGCTGGAAGTGCCGCCGGAAGGATGAGCGTAAGCAGGAGCAGAGAAGTTTATTTCCCGTGGCGTGTGCGCTTGTCGCGCGCTACGCGCTGTTCAGGCGCGGCATCTCGCACGGAGCGTCGCCTCGACGGCGACGGGCCTTCGCGAGCGAAGACACCACATTAGGCGGACCTTTAAAAGCTATTTGAATCGCCACTGCCTGCTTAACTTTTATTAACCCCTAGAAAAATACCCTGAACTATGAGTATCTCACCCATCGATACCATTATCGTTGCCGTTTACCTGGTCGGCATCATTGCACTCGGCATCTTTGCCGGGTTTAAGAAAAACATTTCCTCGGAGGATCATTTCCTGGGGGGCCGCACTCTGCGCTGGCCGATCATCGGTGCCGGGCTGTTTTGTGCCAACATCTCCTCGATCCACCTGGTGGGCCTGGCCTCTTCCGGTTATCAGCACGGCATGGTGATCGGTAATTTCGAGTGGATGGCTTCCTTCTGTCTGATTCTGCTGGGGATGGTCTTTGCGCCATTTTACTTTCGCAGTAAAATCACCACACTGCCTGAATATGTGGAGAAGCGATACAGCGCGGGTGCGCGGACCTTCCTGGCAGCCATTTTCATTATGTCTGCGCTGCTGGTGCATATCGGTATCAGCATGTATGCGGGGGCCAAGGTGCTGGAGGCTTTTTTTGGCATCAACTTCGTCATCTCCATCATTGGTATTTCTTTCGCCACCGCGATCTACACCATTCTGGGTGGGCTGAAGGGAGTCATGATTACCGATACGGTGCAGGCCGTGCTGCTGCTGGTGGGGGCGGCGCTGTTGACTTACTTCGGCTTGCAGGCGCTGGGCGAGATCGGTATCACCAATTGGGCTGAACTCAAGGAGGCGACCAAGCCGGATCAGCTCAGTATGATCCAGTCAATCAGCGATCCCGAGGCGACCGGCAGGCTCGGCTTGCGCGAGTTTTCCTGGTATTCGATTCTTTTCGGCTATCCCGTGCTGGGCATCTGGTATTGGTGCACCGACCAGACCATTGTGCAAAAGATCCTCTCGGCCAAGACCGAGAAGGATGGGCGTGACGGCGCGATTTTTGCCGGCTTTCTCAAGATTTTGCCGGTCTTTCTGATGGTGCTGCCCGGCGTGATCGGCTATGTGCTGTTCAAGGAAAAAATCGGCGACGACAATGACTCGACGCTGATGGTGATGATGACTGAGTTGCTGCCGGTCGGGGTGCGTGGCCTGATGGCCGCCGGCCTGTTGGCGGCTCTGATGAGCACGATTGCCGCAGCCCTCAACTCGGTAGCCACCTTGACCGCCGAGGATATTTTCAAGCGCCTGCGCCCCGATGCTCCGGACCACCAACTGGTCAAGGTCGGTCGCATTACCGCCGCCGTGGTGATCGTGGTGGCCATGCTCTGGTCCACCCAGGGCGCAAAGTTCGGTAGCATCTTCGAGGCGATCAACAAGATCCCGATGGCCTTTGCGCCTGGCATCACCACGATTTTTCTCTTCGGCGTGTTCTGGAAGCGAGGCAACCGGCAGGGCGCGATGGCTGCACTCTGCTTCAACGTGCTGATCGGGATTATTTACCTCTGCATCGATATTCCGCTGGTCGGCACCACCCAGTGGATCAATCAGGAGTTGGGCATCCCCTTCATGCAAGTGGGTTGGTATCTCTTCCTGATGTCGAGCGTGATTTACGTAACGGTCAGCCTGCTCACGCCTGCACCCACACCGGAGAAGACGGAGGGACTCTGCTGGAACCGTCCTTTCGACGCACTGCGAGGCCCACTTCAGGGGACCATCACCGATCCCCGCGTCATGGCCGGCATTCTGCTGTTGATCATGGTCATGCTTTATTCGTTTCTCCATTAATCGCTTTTTCGTAATCCTGCTTCGCCTGCAATAGTGGCGTCTTGAGGTGCCCTGGGAAATTGGACCGATGCATCCCGCTGCGTAGGCAGTTTGCTTCAGCCGACTGCCGGGAAGTGCAAAGGATTTTGATGATCGCTAGCAGGGGCACAGGGCTAAAGTGCTGTGACTACGTAAAAACACTCCAGCCAGCCCTTCGCGTCCGGGACTGCGAAGATCCGGTCAAAGCGGGTGTGGTTTTCGACAAACGCGTGACCACTCTGACCGGCTCAGACAAGTTGTATGCCGTGAGTTTAGCGCATAAAAACTTGCCTATAATTCCTTGTTCTGAATATTCAGTCTTTTAAAAACTATTATGAAAGCACATATCACCCGCCGCCGTTTTCTCTCTTATGCCGGAAGCTCTGCCCTTGGGGCCGCATTACTGCCGATGGTCTCCTGCAAAGCCATGGCCGGATCTACGGAACCGCGTTTTACGATGGGTTTGTCGCAGTATTCACTGCGGGACTTGTTCAAGTCCGGCAGCCTGGATCCGCTGGATTACCCGCAGTTTGCCGTGGACAACTTTGGGATCCATGCCGTCGATTTCTGGGAGGGCGGCTTGCCGGAGGCGGAGTTGGATAACCTGGCTTACTTTGAACAACTCCGCAACCGGACCACGGACGCCGGGTGTGATCCCTTCCTGCTGATGACCGGAGCCATCAACGGGGCCGCCAAGAATCTCGACGGCAACAAGAAGATCGTGCAGGCGATCAAACGCACACAAGCTCTCGGTGCCCGTTACCTGCGCATATTCATGTGGGTGCCGGATAAGGGCGAGGAGGCCGCCGTCGTCGAGGGTGCGGTGGGGGCTTTGAAACCACTCTCCGATGTTGCTGCGGCGCACGGGGTGACACTGGTTATTGAACCGGGTGCCTCAACCCGAAGCCAGCAGGGTGCCTTCCTGGCCAGGGTCTGCGGCGCACTTAAGCATCCGAACTGCCGGTTGATGCCGGACTTCGGCAAGCTGCGCGGCGACATCTACGCCGGCACGGCAGCCATGGTGCCCTACGCCTCGGTCATTTCCTGCAAAATGCTCAGTTTCGATGCGGCAGGCAACCAACCGGATTTAGATTATCCACGCCTGATGCAAACGATTGTGGGTTCCGATTTCAAAGGCATCCTCGCCATCGAATGGGAGGGTAAAACACTCGAGCCCATTCCCGGAGTATTGGCATCGAAGCGGCTGATCGAGCGATCGCTTGCCGCGGCTGGAGCCGGTGCCAACTCTTAATCCGGCACTAACAGGACTGGAGCTTACAGCTCGACCCGGCTGCCGCCATTGCGGGCGGATTCGTAGATGGCCTGAATCAGGGCAACACTTTTACGGGCCTCGCTGGCACTGGTGCTGGGCTCACGGCCTGCGGTGATCGCGTGGACCACTTCCTCGAAGTTACGCTGATGCTGATAAAAGTTAATGGCCTTGGGGTCGTTGGCACCGAGTCCGGCGGCTGCGCCTTGCATCAGTTTGGAGTGCACTTCCTCATCCTCGGGGGCCTCGTGCATGAAGTCCCAGAGTTCAAAGGCTTCGTCAGCCAGAAAGACGGAGCCTTCCGTCCCGGCCAGTTGTACGCGGGCGGGGTGCCCGTCTTTAGACCAGGTGCAGGTGCTGCCCTCGATGACGCCACGGGCGCCGTTTTTAAATTCCAGAATCGCCACGGCGATGTCTTCGACCTCGATGTCGGTATGGGCCAGACAGGCGGTGTTGGCCTGCACCGACTTGACCGGACCTGCCAGGTAAAGCAGGGCGTCGATAGTGTGGATCGACTGGTTCATCAACGCGCCACCGCCGTCGAGCGCCCAGGTGCCGCGCCAGTCGGCAGAGTCGTAGTAGGCCTGGTCACGATACCATTTCACATAGGCTGAAGCGGAGGTGAGTTTGCCGAAGCGCCCGTCATCCGCCGCCTTCTTAAAAGCATCCATCCCAGGATGGAAGCGGCGGTTGAGCACCGCAGCGAGGGTCACGCCATTGGCTTCGGCGGCAGCGACCATCTGATCGATGCGCGCGGTGGTGATCTCCAGCGGTTTTTCGATGATGACGTGTTTGCCCGCCTCGATGGCAGCCATAGCCGGGTCCAGGTGAGCTCCGGAGGGGGTCCCGATGGTGACGACCTGCAGCTCCGGGTCGGCGAGAAAGGCCTGCATGTCGCCGAAGCCTTTGGCATTGTATTCGCCCGCCAGTTTTTCGGCAGCTTCCAGTCGTAAATCAAAAACCGAGTGCAGTTCACCGCCCGTCATGGCGGTAATGGCTTTTGCGTGAAAATGGCCGATCATGCCGGCTCCGATAATTCCAAATTTCATAGTCTTTAATATTCTACGGTCTCAAACTTCTAAGGTCAGCGCGACCGGTTTTTTGGCCAAGCCGCGGGTGCTTATCACCACCACGATGAAGAGGGCAAACAGCGCGATGCCGAGCATGCCGAGGCGGGACCACAGCGACCACAGGCTGCCGATCGCAGCGAAGGTGCAGGAGCCCGCCATGAGCACGTTCCATACGATACGGCGGCCGCCGGTGGGCATATCTTTACCCAGAATGGTTTTGTTGTTCATCATCAGTGCGAAGACCACATAAGCGATGGGTAGCAGCACCATGGCAAAGACGGAGGTGGGAACGGCGAGCCACATCTGAGCGCCACCCTTCCAGAAGAAGGGGCCGAGCACACCGACGCAGACCATCAGCGAGCCGATGCGCTGGGTCCAGCCGCGCGGCGCGCGGTTGCGCAGTTCGCAGTAGCACAGGCCATTGATCAGCATCAGCATGGTGGCGGCGTTGAGCGCCATGCCGAGCACGCCGAAGCCGAAGACGTAGTTGGCGACTTTGGCACCGACCAGCGGCTCCAGTGTTTGGGCCAGATTAAAGGCATCCCGCTTGACCAGCATGGCAGCCATGGTGCGGTCGGCCACCGGCAAGGCAGCGGCACCCGCTTTGATTTCCTCCGGGCTGAGCGCGACAAAGGCCTCGGCGCCGATCTCGTTGTGCAGCCGCTCGGCCAGCAGCCCATGATAGGGGCCCACCAGATTGACGGCGGGTTCGACCAGCTCGCCCTGGGCATTGACTTCACCCAGAAAGCCGGGTGCCGGCTGGGCGTGAAATTGCGAAGCGGCCGAAATCACTACGCAACCTGTAGCGAGCATGAAGGGGATAAAGAGACCGGTGGAGAGGTCAAAAATTGCAAGCCCGCGGAAGTCACGGTCCCAGCCCTTGCGCAGCATGGAGTAGGGGAGCAGGAAGGTCATGTTGATCCCCACCGCAGTCGCAGCGGCACCGATCATAACATCACGCTGCTGGCCCACGATCATGTTCGACCAGAACTCGCGGCTGGTTTCGCTCAGGCTGGCCAGGTAGGGTGCGAAGGTCTCGGCAGGCGCAAAGAGCGTGTCGAAGCGGGGAATGAGGCCTGAGCCAATGGCACTCCACTTGATTTGCCCCGCCACCGAGAGTTGAATGACCACACCGAAAAAGCAGATCACGATGCCGCCGACCATCAGCTTCATCACGATTTCGAAGAACTTGGTGCCGCGTCCACCCGAGATGTAGATCATCACATTGGTAATGACGAGTGCGAGGACGATCAGCGCGGCGATCAGCATGCCGGTAAACTCGCTCAGGCCCGATGCAGGCCCGAGCACACCCGGCAGCAGGTTCTGCCGCAGCGCCGCCACCGCCAGTGCAAATTGGGGGAGTGACCAGACCAGGTTGGCCATCATCGAGGCCGCCAGCCAGCCCCAGCCCAGGATCGGGCTGATGTTGTTGTTGATCTGGCGCAGCGGGCGCTCGCCGGTCGAAAGTGTAATATAAGCAATCGCGCTCATCATGACGATGCCGAAGATCATCGCCATCGGCTGCAGCCACATGAAGGCGAAGCCTCCCAGCACACCCAGATAGAGCGAATTGGCCAGCGATCCACCGCCCAGCGTGATAGCACTCTGCAGCCAACCGGGGCCGGAGAGTTTCGCGAAAGCCAGGAATTTACCAGCTGTGCCTTTGGCCGCACCGTCAACCAGAATCCTGCGGTGTTCTTCGATTTTCGGGTTGACCGACATCTCGGTCTTCTGTTGGGAGTTCGGGTCGCTCATCGGAGATGTGATCGTCTTTGCTTATGTTAAGAGCTGAGTGGAGTGCGGGATTTAAAGCTCCCGAATGCGGAGATTGCGATACCAAACATTATCGTAATGATCCTGCAAAAGAATTGGGCCGGTCCAGGTGCCAAAGCCCTCGTGCTGGCGATACTTGCTTGCCGCGAAGCGCGCTTGCCAGTCCTCGCTGCCAATGGTAATTGAAAGTACCTTTTTGCCGTTGAGCCAGTGCTCGACCTGGTCGCCTTGCGCCACGATGCGACCGGTATTCCACTCGCCGAACGGGTGGACGGGCTTATCGGCATCGGCCGCCTTCAAATCATACAGCCCTGCCGTCCGGTGGGAGGGCTTCTTGGCGTCCTTATGCTTATCATCATCCAGAATCTGGTATTCCAGGCCGAGGCTCCCGCGGGTGCGGTATTTGACTCCGGAGTTGCCCGCCTCGCTGATCTTCCAGTCAAACTGCAATTCGAAGTTATGGTAATGTTTTTTGGTAATGATGTCGCCGCCGCCGTTCTTGCCCCGGAAGACGACGCCGTTTTCAATCGTCCACTGGCTGGGCACTGGCTTGCCATTCACACTGGTCCACTGGGAGAAATCGCCGCTGGCAAAGAGGTCTTCTCCATCCGTCGGGAGCTCTTTGACCTTAATGTTGCGGAAGTGAATTTTCCCCTCTGTGCCGGAATGCACCTGCAGACTGAAGAAGCCCCGCTGGTAGGCGTTCTGGTGATCGATCCAGTGCGCGGCGGGCACGCCGTTGACCCAGGTTTTGATGTCCGGGCCGATCGCCTGGATGGTGACACGGTTCCACTCGCCCGCTTTGAGCGCCTGACGGGCCCCGGCGTGGGCGTCCAGCCAGAGCGGGTAGATCCAGCCGCCGTCGCTTTGGCCATAAATGCCGCCCGACCAGCCGCGGTCGTTGGCCAGACCCTCCATTTCGCACTGCGGGCCATAGACCACTTCCCCGCGTTTATCGGGTTTGCGCTGGGCGCGGAACATAATGCCGCTGTTGCCATTGACCTCCCACTTGAGCTCGGCGGTGAAGATGAAGTCCTGATAGTCTTCGCGCTCAGTGGAGAGGTAAGTGCTGGGCGAGCCCGGCACGGTCGTGCCGACAATCGCTTCGCCCTTCGCTTCAAAGGTGCAATCGCCGCCGCGTGGCGTCCACCCGCTCAGGTCCCTGCCGTTGTAGAGTTCAACAAACTCTCCGCAAATCTCCGGTTCCGGAGCGGTGTGGATCAACGCTTCGGCTGGCGGGACGATTTTTGAGTGACCCTGGTATTTTTCAATAAACCGCTGTTGATCATCTGAAATGTTCGCGCCGGAAGCAGGCAGTGCAGTCAGCAGGCCGATGCCTGCCAGAAGGATGCGTGGATTCATAGTATGATGGTGGAAGCGATATTTAGAGCCGGTAAAACTCTTGCCAGCCTGGTCTAGGAGCCGGGTCCAGCAGGACATTGGCGGCCTGGTGATTGGTAATTTGCCGGCTGGCGGCGTCGAATTCGAGGTCGCAGCCAAAGCGTTGCGCCAGCACGCCGAGATTGAACACCTGGGAGAGCGGGCCGCTAATGCTGAAGGGAGAGCGCGCTTGTTCTTCGCCCATGCAGGCCAGCAGGAAGTTTTCGTAGTGGTTGGAGTTTTTCTGCGGAAACTTCGGCAGTGTCTCGCGCATGTCCATGAATTTTTGCCGCGGCACGATTTGCAGCGGCGAGGCGTGGCTGCCGCCTTTAAAGACCAGATCCTTGCTGTAGAGTACCTTGCCGGGATGCTTCAACAGTTCCGGCTCGCCGCTGTCGGTGTATTCCGCCTCCAGCGAGGGTGTGTTTTCAGTGCCGTCATACCAGGTGACCTCACAGGCGGGCAGGCCGGGGCCACGGGCGGGGAAGTTGAACTGGATGGTCGTGCCCTGGGGAAAGACCAGATCGGAGGAGTTGGGGCCGTAGATGTTTTTGGCCTGGATGCTTTGCGGCATACCCAACTGCAGGAAGTGGTGCGCACTATCCAGAATGTGCGGGGCCCAGTCACCAAAGCAGCCGCTGCCGAATTCATACCAGCTGCGCCACTCCTGCGGGTGCAGCCTTTTGCTAAAGGGACGTTCCGCCGTGACTACGTCGTGCCATTGCTCCCAATTGATACCGTCGGGCATTTCATCCTGCGGGTATTCGGACACCCCGGTGCCCCAGCCATGCCAGCGGCGGCGCTTGTTCATGTGCGCGGTGATACGGGTGATGTCCTTGATGATACCGCCTTCATACCAGGCCTTGAACTGAAAGTAGTTGGCACCCGAAAAGCCCTGATTGCCCATCTGGGTGACGACCTTTGGGTGGCGGGCAGCGTTATCGATGAGTCGCTGGCATTGCCCGAAGGAGTGGGCCAGCGGCTTCTCCACAAAAACGTGTTTGCCCAGCGAGATCGCCAGCATGGTGGCTGCAAAGTGGGAGTGATCCGGTGTGGCGATCAGCACAGCATCGATTTCATCCGCCATTTCATCAAACATCACCCGAAAGTCGGTGTAGCCTTTTGCTTTGTGTGGTTGGACGTCGCCAGCCTTATCGGCGGGAGCTTTCGCCAAACCATGCTCGTAGCGGGCCTTGTAGGTGTGCTGGCTGACCATATCCACATCACACAAGGCAACCACATTGCAGAGGCCGGAGCCCAGCATGATGCGGCGGTCATTATTGCCCTGGTTGCCGATGCCGATAACGGCGAGGTTGACCTTTTCATTGGCACTCCGGGCAACTCGGCCCTGGGCGAACAAGCCGGCTGACGGCAGGATAGTAAAGGCACCGAGGGCTCCGGATGCTTTGAGGAAATTGCGGCGGGATTGATGATGGGGCTGTTTTTTCATAAGTGACAAATGTTGAAGCTATGTTTTTGGATAGTGTAAAGTCCAGTAAAAATGCGAATTCCTGGACCTGGCGCATGATTGATTGGTTCTGCTTATAATGGGGAGTAGTCATTCCGGCCAAAGTTCCCAGCATCAGGCCTGGCTTGTTTAGCTGGCGGAGGAGGCGGCGACCGGGACGGAATCCCCGGCTTCGATGAGTTCTTTTTCCTGGATCCGGCGACGGCTGTTGGCTTCATCCATAAGGGCTTCCTGGACAGAATAGAGCGGCCCCGGTTTTTTGCCGGAGGCTTTTTGGTAGGCCCCATTGGAACGCAGCAGGTGGGCATTTTTGTTGTCGTTCAGGTGGGCCTGCAGGATGGCATAGAGACGCTGGCGCAGGGCCGGCTCCTCCACTGGAAAGACGGCTTCGATCCGGCGATAGAAGTTGCGCGGCATCCAGTCGGCACTACCAGCAAAAATAAGAGGCTGGTTGCCGTGGCTGTTCTCAAAATAAAAAATCCGGCTGTGTTCCAGGTAGCGCCCGAGGATGCTGCGCACCCGGATATTTTCGCTGATACCTTTGACGTTAGGAACCAGATTGCAGATGCCGCGCACAATCAGGTCGATTTTGACCCCGGCCTGCGAGGCGTGGTAGAGGTTGTCGATCGTCTCACGGTCCACCAGGCTGTTGGTTTGGACGATGATGCGGGCGCTGCGTCCGGCCCGGGCATTGCGGGCCTCCGCCCGGATGTGGCGCTGGATCCCGCTGTGCAGGGTGAAGGGCGCCACCAGCAGCTTCCGGAAGGTGGGTGTCAGCGCAAACCCGGTCAGCGTGTTGAAGAGCCCGGCGACTTCAGCGGTGATCTCCGCATTGGCCGTGAAAAAGCTGATGTCGGTGTAGAGTTTGGCCGTCTTCGGGTTGTAATTGCCGGTGCCGAGGTGGACATAACGGCGGAGCTTGCCCTGTTCCTGGCGCACCACCATGCAGGCTTTGCAGTGCGTCTTCAGCCCGACCAGTCCGTAAACAACGTGCACGCCGACGTCTTCCAGTTGCCGCGCCCACTGGATATTGTTGGCTTCATCAAAGCGGGCCTTGATTTCGACCAGCACCGTCACCTGTTTGCCCAGACGCGAGGCTTCCATCAATGCTTCAACGATAGGCGAGTCGCCGGAGGTGCGGTAGAGTGTCTGCTTGATCGCCAGCACGTCCGGGTCGCGGGCGGCCTGATTGATAAAATCAATAAAGGGCTGAAAGCTGTCGAAGGGATGATGCAGCATAATGTCACGCTGCCGGATCTGATCAAAAATACGCTCCGGGCTGCTGAGTTCCCTCGGCACGAAGGGCGTGAAGGCCGGAAATTTGAGGTCGGGCCGGTCGATCAGGTCGTAGGCGCTCATCAACCGCAGCAGGTTGATCGGCCCATCCACGGTGAACACATTCTGCGGCTTGAGGTCGATCGCCTCCAGCAGTTCCTGCACCAGCACCGGATCGGCCCCCTTGGAGATCTCCAGGCGCACCGCCGCCCCTTTTTGTACGTTCATCAGTTCCTCTTCGATTTTTTTGAGCAGGTTTTCCACTTCCTCCTCGTCAAAGTAGAGATCACTGTTGCGGGTGATGCGGAAGGGGGCCGCCGAGCGCACCAGATAGCCTGGGAAGAGCCGTTTGACGTAGCGCTGGATGATGTCGCTCAAAAAAATATACACATCCGGATTCCCCTTGCGCGGGGCTTCAATTTTGATGATGCGCGGCAGCGCCCGCGGCACCGGTATGATCGCCATCAGACGCTCGATGATGCGGGTCTCCGGGTCATCAATAGAGGTCAGAATATAGAGTGCCTTGTTCGTCAACTGGGGAAAGGGGTGGGCCGGATCAATCGCCAGCGGGGTCAGCACCGGAAAGATCTGTTCATCGAAATAGTGCTCAACCCATTTCTTCTCGTTGCGCGTCAGCCCGTCAAAGCCGCTGAAAATGACCTTTTCCGCTTTCAGTTCCGGGCGGATCTGTTGCTCCCAGCAATGGTAATGATCCGCCACCAAGCGCTTCACAATGTTCTGAATCCGGCGCAACTGCTCTTTGGGTCCCAGGCCATCCGGACCCCGCTCAATGACGCCGGACTTCTCCTGTTGCATCAGCCCGGCCACCCGGATCTCAAAAAATTCATCCAGATTGGAACTCACGAAGGCGAGGTATTTCATCCGTTCAAGCAGCGGGTAGCTGCTCGATTCGGCTTGTTCCAGCACGCGCCGGTTGAACGCGAGCCAGCTCAGCTCGCGATTGAAGTAAGGGTAACGTGATTGGACCAGGTTGGACATAACGGTTTTAGGCAGAAATCATACAGGAGTAAACGCCACTGATAGCAAGCTTGGGCTGAGATTGTAACAATGCAGCTTGGGCTTTTTTAATCCGTGGTCTAACGAAATCGCATATTTTAATCCGCTGACGGGCAGCCTTCCGGTCTGCTGGGCAGATAATTTAAGCAAAGAAGGTTGCAATGCACCCATAATTCGATGATGATTGCGCTATTCAATCAAACTACATTACCTATTATGAAAAACATCATCTCATTTATTTTAGTCGCGCTCAGTCTTTTTATGTTCGGTTGTGCGTCCATGGACTCACAGCAGGAGCCCCGCGCAGAAGCGGGACAATCCAGCTTTTCTGACAACGGGGATACTCGTGACAGCCGCGATAGGCGCACTGCATTCGAGGGCAAGACCGGTTCCGGTTTGTTGATGGAGCGTTACCAGACGGGAGAAATCGCCGGTTTCCGCGATTAACTGAAACGAATTTTCCAAAACCGTCTGTGCCAACAGGCGGTTTTTTAATGTGTGAACACGATCATTTGCCCCGGTGGCAAGGGGATCCATTGATATAGGGATCATGGCTGATAAACTGAAGACTCATTCGCGCCGTCGCTTTCTCAAAGGGGCCGGCTTGGCCGGACTCACGACTCCGCTGCTCGCGCAGCAGGCGATGGCCGCAAAGAAAGGCTCAAAGCCGCCGGCGAAAAATTTGATTTTTCTGGTGGTGGACGGCATGTGCAACGGCACTTTGGGCCTGGCGCATCATTGGCATCTACGCAACCGCGGCCAGCCTTTGAACTGGATGCAGCTCTACCAGCGTATGGATCTGTGCCGGGGCAGTCAGGATACAGCTTCGCTCAGCTCGCCGGTCACCGACTCGGCTGCGGCAGCAAGTGCCTGGGGCAGCGGCCAGCGCGTGCATAACGGCGCCGTGAATCTTGACCCGCAGGGCAACTCCTTACTGCCAATTTTTCTGCGGGCCAAGCAAGCCGGCAAGCGGGTTGGTTTGGTGACGACTTGCCGGGTTTCGCACGCCACGCCGGCCGGTTTTTTTGCCAATGTCGCCGACCGCAATGATGAGCCGACGATTGTGCGGCAATATCTGGAGCGTGAAGCCGATGTATTGCTGGGGGGCGGAGCCCGCTTTTTCCAGTCGGCTGGCCAGGCCGGTGCGCCAGCCGTTGATTTTTCCGCATGGACTGCTGCCGGGTATTTGCTGGCGCGGAACCGGGAGCAACTCCGGCAGCTCCCCCGCAGTGGGCAGCCGGTGCTGGGAGTGTTCTCTGACAGCCACATCCCGTATGCCCTCGACCGCCGCAATGACCGAGCCTTGAGCGCGATCCCTAGTTTGCCGGAGATGTTTGCGGCGGCACTGCACCAACTGCAGGGCGCCCGCGATGGTTTTGTGCTGCAAGTAGAAGGCGGGCGGGTCGATCATGCCGGGCACGCCAACGATCCCGCCGCGATCCTGCACGAGCAGCTGGAGTTTGACGCCTGCATCCCGCTGGCACTCAACTTTATTGAGCAGCATCCTGATACGCTGCTGATCGTCACCACCGACCACGGCACCGGTGGCTGCCAGTTGGACGGAGCCGGTAAACGCTATCACGACAGCGGGCCGGCGCTGGAACGCATCAACCGCTTCCGCCAAAGCTTTGAGTGGCTGGAACAGCGTTTTCGCGCGACTGGTATCTTTGACGCGGATTTGTTGACCCAGGCAACCGGGATCGACGCAGTCAGTCAACACTCGGCTGACGTGGTCCAGGGTTCCTTGCTCGACCCTAATGTGACCTACCTCAGCAGCGTGTTGACCGGTGAATTTGCGGCCGAGCTGACGGCTGCCACTGCAGTCGGTTGGAGCTCCACCAGGCACACGGCGGAACTCACGGAATTATTGGCCTTAGGTCCAGGCTCCCGGCAGGTGCCCGCTTTCATCCGTAATGACCAGTTGCACGGCATCATGACTGATGCGCTGGGGATTTAATATTTGATCCGGGACGGCTGTCGCCAATCCGCTACGCGGGCCGCACGGATTCTGCCCGGCTCACCATCCGCCACCGGCGGGTAAGTTTGGCTTGGCTGCAGCGATGCATCGTTGTGATCAATAAAATCCGGCAGGTTATTCAACGGGAGCTCACCAGCGGGCTGAACGCGCAGGGCGGTGCGCTGGCGCTGGCCACCGCTTTCACAATCGGGATTTTTCCGATCATGGGTTTTTCCACGCCGCTGAATACGCTGGCCGCGGTATGCCTGCGGCTCAACCAGCCGATCATACAGGTGATCAATTGGGTGATGGGGCCGCTGAAGTTGCTACTGATTATCCCCTTTTTACGGTTGGGCGAAACGCTTTTTGCGGCGGAGCCGTTTACGCTCAGTTTGACGCAGTTCAGTCAGATTTTCTTCGCCGACTGGTGGGGCACGACGCAGGAGTTTGCCTGGACTTTCGTGCATGCGATCTGCGGTTGGCTGGTGGTCGCGCCCTGGCTGTTCGGCCTAATGTTCGGCTTGGGCAAGCGGCTCTTGAGGCGGCATCTGGCGGCAAGTTTGCCTGCCGGATCCGACTGTGCCCTCTGAGGCTAACTCTTCAGCACGCGGAGCAGCGAAATAAAGTCATCTTCACCATAGCCGGCGTCTTCGGCTGCGCCAAGGCAACTGATCAGGGTCGCCAGCAGCGGCAGGTGGCCGGGCGCAGTCAGCTGGGCCAGCCGCATGTCTTTGTGCATGTTTTTAACCGAGAATTGCGGGCTGAAATCCGCCGCGCGGATCTTTGCCTCCTTGAGCGCGGCAAGGCCTGACCAGGCCACGTTCTGCTGCATAACTTCAAAAAAGGTGGCGTCGTCGATCCCGGCACTGCGGCTGATGCTGATGCTCTCGCACAGGGCTTGGGTGATGCCGGAGATTTGCAGGTTCATCGCCAGCTTGATGGAGGCCGCCTGCCGCGGGCTGCCGATGCGGAAGCGCCGGGCGGAGAGGGTGGCCAGGGTGGTTTCGACGAACTCCAGCGAGGCGGCCTCACCACCCAGAAAAAACACGGTTTGGCGCTGCTCGGCGGCAGGTTTGCTGCCGGTAAAGGGGGCTTCGACGTAGCGGGCACCCGTCTGCTGCACCAACCGGGCAAACTCCTCGGCACTCTCACCGTCGATGGTGGAGGATTGAATGACGGTGTGGCGCGCCGACAGATACGGGAGCAGTTGCTGCAGCACCGCCCGCACGGATTCGGCATCGTAGAGGCAGAGCTGCAGCAAGTCCGATTGATCCGCGCAGGCTGGCAGGGTTTCGAGCGGCCCGGGCAGCCCGGCTTTGGGGCTGCGGTTCCAAACGCAGGCGAGTTGCCCGGTTGCGGCATAGTGTTTGGCCCAGATGGAACCGATCAGGCCCATCCCAAGCACGGCGATTTTGCGTTGTTCAGTCATCAGGAAAAAGTTGATGCAGCCCGCAGGGCCTCTGGGTTACTTCACCACGCTGGACAGTTGGAAGATGGGCAGGAACATGGCCATCACGATACCGCCGATCACCACACCGAGGAAGGTGATGAGCAGCGGCTCCATCAGGGAGGTGAGGGCGGCCACCAGCGTCTCGACTTCGGCATCGTAGAAATCGGCAACCTTGAGCAGCATGCCGTCAACATTCCCGGTTTGTTCGCCGGCGCGGCTCATGTGTTTGACCATGGGCGGGAAATAGGGGTCATCCGCCACGATTTCGGAAACCTGCCCGCCGGCGCTGATGTGCTTCGAGATATTCTTACAGGCGCGCTCGACGTAGGTGTTGCCGGAAGCCGAGGCAACGATGTCGAGCGTTTTGAGGATGGGAACACCCGAGCGCATCAGGATGGCATAGGTGCGGCAGAAGCGCGACAGGTTCACTTTGCGGGTCAGTTCTCCGATCACGGGGAGTTTGATAATAACGTTATCCTTAATAACGCGTCCCTTGGGCGTGGCACAGAAGCGCTTGACCAGCGTGAAGATCCCCACCAGCCCCATGATCAGGAATATGATGTAGGTTTTCAGGAAGTCACTAAAGCCGATCAGCAACTGGGTGGGCTTGGGCAGTTCCGCGCCAAATCCAGTAAACATTTCGGAGAAGACGGGGATGACAAAGATCAGCAGCACATTCACCAGAATGATCGCCAGGCCGATCACCACGGACGGATAAACCAGGGCTCCCTTGACCTGTTTCATCAGTTTGACCGTCTCTTCGAAATAGGTGGAGGTTTTGTCCAGAATCTCGGCCAGGCTGCCGCTGGCCTCACCGGCCTCGACCATCGAAACAAAGAGGTTGGGGAAGGCCCGCGGGTAGTCCCGGCAGGAATCGGAAAATGAGCGGCCGGCCGAGACCTCGTTTTTGACATTGCGGATGATGATCTGAAAGACCGGATTATCCGACTGCTCCTCCAGCGCTTCCAGGGCGCCCACCAGCGGCAGGCCCGCCTCCAGCATGGCGGCGATCTGCTGAGTGAAGACCGTTAATTCCTCCAGCTTGATCTTCTTGCGCTTCGCTTGTTTCTCGTAGGATTTTTGCTTTGCCAGTTTTTGCCCGGCTCTATGGTCGCGCTTTTTGGGGCCGCTAGAGGTAGCGGCAGATTGGGAGCCGAATTTTGCCATGATGGGTAGGGATAAATTCTTGGTTTAGAGCGCTGGCCCAATTTGGCAAGGAGCGAGTGCAGCGATGAATATATTTTTTAGGGGGCTGCTGAATAAAGTTAATATTATATTTTATAGGCTGCATATAAAATAAAGGTTGACGTTTGTTTAATGGGGCTTTTTGGTGTTTTTATGAATCGATTAAAAATAGAGGGGATGCCTGCCTACTACCATGCGATGAGTCGAGTGGTAGGTGGTGAGCGG
>Ga0100385_1000685_pt1 | contig 37796 bp, 31 predicted proteins | sample CryGeymeta201509_FD_81543 | JGI IMG/M metagenome (GOLD analysis project Ga0100385, IMG submission 81543) | Groundwater microbial communities from Crystal Geyser aquifers in Utah, USA - Crystal Geyser metaG 2015-09 | ecosystem: Environmental > Aquatic > Deep subsurface > Groundwater | place: USA... | reverse complement strand
GCCCGCCAGTCAGCATCCAATGAAAGCGCCAATCCAGACCACGACTGGTCGCCTCTGGCCGGACCGGCACAGGCTTGGGTATCGGCGAGCCACGGCGACCAGAAGTGGGAGTTTTCCGGACGCGGATACCATGATCGCAACGGTGGCCGTGTGCCCATGCATGATCAAGGCATCCGAGAATGGATCTGGGGGCGAATCCCCTTTAAGGGTTTTGAGCGCATCTTCTACCTGACCTGGCCACATTCGGGAGACCCCGAATTCCAAGGTCTCGACATCTTGAATGACGGCACCACGCGCCAATCCCAGCCCTTGCGCGTTGAAATCGACCATCGACAGCAATCGTTGGCTGGGCCGACCTACCCGCGCTCGATTCGACTCCTCCATGGCGACACGATCTGGATGAAGATCGAAGTGAAACATGTGTTGGACGAAGGCCCGTTTTATCTGCGTTTCATGGTCGACGGCCACGCCGAGGGTCAATCTGCACGCGGGATATCGGAACTGATGCTCCCTGACAAAATCGACACCAACATGATGCGCCCACTCGTCCGCATGCGGATTCATCAGGCTCAAGCCAAGAACTCAATTTGGCTCCCACTCTTTTGTGGGCCCAAGGCCGGCCGAGTTGGGCGCCTCTTGAGCTCGTGGGTGAGGTAATCATCGAGCCATCATCCATCCTACCTTGGGGACTCGTCGTCTTTCCGACGATCGCATTTGGACTCAACGTCTTCAATGCCTTCGCGTGGCCTCGCCACGGCTCGCCAGGTGCCAAAGCGAGCGTGTCTGTCCTGATTCCTGCTCGAAACGAAGAGCGGGGCATTGAGCTCGCCGTACGCAGTGTTTTCGAAGCCGGAGCGGACGTCGAAGAGGTGATCGTCTACGACGACGGCTCGTCCGACCAGACACCCCAGATTCTGGCGAGGCTGGCCGATGAGTTTCCCAGACTTCGTATCGAAAAGGGAATCGGATTGCCAGATGGTTGGGTCGGAAAACCCCACGCCTGTCATCAGCTGGCGCGCCTCGCATCGGGCGACGTCTTGCTTTTTCTGGACGCAGACGTCGAGATTTTGCCTGGCGGTCTGGACCATGTCCTTGGTTTGATGGCCGACAAAAAAGCCGACCTTGTGACGGCCGTACCAAGGCAAATCACAGGATCATTTGTCGAAAGGCTCGTCCTGCCGCTGCTGCACCTCACCTACACCAGCTGGCTGCCCATGCCACTGGTGTGGTTGTCGACAGACCCCAGATTTCTAGCGGCCAATGGACAGGTTCTCGCGGTTCATCGCCAGGCCTACGACGCCGTGGGCGGTTTTGAAGCTGTCCGCAACGAAGTGGTCGACGACATGGCTTTTTGCCGGCTCATCAAGAAAGCCGGACACCGAGTCGTTTTTGCTGACGGTCATGACATGGCGAAATGCCGCATGTACACGAACGCAAACGGCGTTTGGGAAGGGTTTTCCAAAAACCTCTACGAGGGCATCGGCGCGTCGTTCGTCGGACTCCTCGGCATGTTGAGCCTCTACACGCTCGCCTTTGTCGCGCCCTACATCGCGTTGATTCTGTCGGTCTGGTGGACGAGCCTGCTGTGGCCAGCGACCGTGGCGGTCGGGCTGAACGTCGCGATTCGAATCCTGCTCGCCATCAGGCATAAGCATGCCCTCGAAGGGGTGCTACTGCACCCCTTTTCGGTCATCGTGTTAATGGCGATCGCCATCAACTCATGGCTTTGGAATTGGAACGGAACGATTCGATGGAGCGGCCGTACCTATGCGGCTCGCTCAAACCGTTAGGCGTTGCGACGACGTCGCACGAAGAAGAGTCCGAACATCAAGGTCAACAGTGCGAATCCATCAGGTCCCTGAGTCGAAGCACAGCCACAACCTTCGTCGGTTCCGCCGTTGATGGCCACTGGACCATTATTGGTTCCGTTGTTGGTTCCGTTGTTGGTTCCGTTGTTGGTTCCGTTATTGGTCCCGTTATTCGTGCCTGCTTCGGGAATCACGAAGGTCGCGACCTCTGAATAGGCGCCATCTTCCAAGCCATCATTAGCCCGTGCACGCCAAAAGTAGGTTCCAGCATCCACAAGTGCAGCGAACGCCTGCGACGTCTGCGCGGCCTCTTCAGCCGTCATCGTCACTTCAAGTAGAGGTGTCGCGTCATCAGCATTGGCCAAGATTTCGAAAGCGTAGGTCAGCACATCGCCTTCAGCGTCGGTCGCGTTATCAATCAGCAGCACAATCTGGCCCGAAGCCACTTCGACTCCGTCAATCGGTGAAACAGCGACCGGAGCTGTCGGCGGTGTGTTTGGACAACCAGCCTTGATTTCAAGTCCAGCAACCATCGGGCAATCGTCGACATCGTTGGCAACATTATCGCCGTCGAGGTCGCCGTCGCACAGGTCACCAATCAAGTCCGAGTCAATATCCTCTTGACCCAGATTCTTGACCAAAACGCAGTTATCAACCGCGTCATCCACTGTGTCGTCGTCCGAATCCGTGTCGCGGAAGTTCGGAATATTATCCGAGTCGGTATCGATCGGATCTGTGGTCAAATCAGCGTCGCCAGCTTCATCGATGTCCAGAATTCCGTCGTCATCTGAGTCGTCGTCCAACGCATCAAGGATATTATCCATGTCGGTGTCGGCAGGATTCAAGATGTCGCCCACCTCATAGAAATCCGAGATATTATCGCCATCCGAATCAGCCGTCGTGGGGTCGAGCGAGTTCGCGACCTCGAACGAATCTGGCAGACCATCGATGTCCAAATCGATGAATGCGACCGAAATCGTCACCGTACGCTCGATGTGCGCCGTCCCGTCATCGGCCCAGAACGTCACCGAAAAATCTCCGGTTTCGGTGTAGTCCGCCGGGGTCCAGCTCACCACTCCGGTCAGTGCGTCGATCGAGGCACCAGTTGGAAGATCGTCTGAACCGTAGCCCAGAATGTCCATATCGATGTCTGTCGCTGAGACCGTGAAGGTAATTTCCGTCCCCTCGGTTCCACTTATGATTGCGTCTGGTAAAGGAGTCGGAGGCTCCTCGAAGATCGGGGCATCGTTGACCGGAATCACCGAAATGGACGTTGTAGCTGCTGCACTGGTCACCGTCGCGTCAGAGACGGTGAACGTGAACGAATCGGGCCCGTTGTAGTTGGGATTTGGGACGTACACCAATGTGCCTACCGTGGCGTCAAAGTTCGTAATCGTGCCGTTGGCTGGCATTCCCACAAGAGCAAACGTAAGTGTCTCAAGGTCCACATCGGTTCCCGTCAACGTGATGGAAGCCATGCTGTCTTCTGCAACCATGACGGTTCCGGCAATCGCGATAGGTGCATCATTGATGGGCAGGACATTGACCGAAACCGTTGAAATATTCGAAGCGACATTCGCACCGGACGCCGTGAACGTGAACGAGTCTGGACCATTGTAGTCTGAAGTAGGAACATAAGAGACTGCACCGGTCGCAGCATCAACACTCAGCAAACCATGTGTGGGCGAAGAGACAATCGCAAAGGTCAGCGTATCGCCGTCCACATCGTCACCGTTCAGATTGAAAGCCGCTGTTGTGTCTTCATTGGTATCGAACGAGTCATTCGTCGTGGTGGGCGCATCGTCGATCGGCGCCACTTGGAGCGTCACAACCGCGGGCTGACTGGTATGGGTGCCATCGGAAACCGTAAATGAAAACGAGACCACACCGTTGAAATTTGGCGCCGGCGTGTAAATCAAAGTCCCAGTGGCCGTATCAAAGTTTGTGACCTGCCCGTTGTTCGGCAATACCGTCAGGGCAAAGTTCAGAGGATCATGTTGTGGGTCAACGCCCGTCAAGGTCACCTGAATCGAGTTATCCTCATCCAGATCGACCGTTTGGGGGATGGCGACCGGGCTAGGACTGCCCATAACCAGGTTGTCGATAACGCCAGCATTCGACACAACAAGCGTAACCCGCGCGATACCCGAGTGCGTGAATGACACGGTGGTTCCCGTCGAAGAAATCGATGGTGTTTGAGTGCTGAGAAGCGAACCGCTGGAGTTGAAAGCCGAGACTGTGATCGCCTGAGGAGTGCCCGACGCTATAAAAAACGAAAAACTTCCAATCGGATTCGCAAAGAGGAAATCTTCGGTATTACCCGTCGAGCCAATATTCCAGGCGAGGAAATTGGGGCTCGAGTAATTCGTAACAGTGAAACCTCCGCATTCACTCAACGATTGGAATGTCCCACTGAAGACAACATTTTCGGACGCGTACTCGGTTCCGGCCCACGGCATAGACCCAAAAAAACATCCTCGCGTGACGTCGTCAAAATTGACTGTAGTTTGCTGGGCAAACACGTCAGAAACAAAAAAACTCACAATACTGAGTACCGCGAGCTGAAGAAATTTTCTCATATTAAATCCTAAAACTATTCGAGATCGCTCCAAGCATCGTCAACCGACGCTTCGCTCTTCTCTTCAGTTGGGTTGGCGGCAGGCATTCCAAAAGCGGTGCGCTTTCGCGGCTCCTAACCTTCATCTTTCGAAGATATATCTTTTATCAAATTGCTCAAATTGCGCAAAGAGTCGGCACCGCCAGGCCAAAAAAAAACTCACGATACTGATTATCGTGAGTCTTGAATTGCGGACAGAATCTGTTTTTTTGATTACTCGAGATCGCTCCAAGCATCGTCCACCGACGCTTCGCTCTTTTCTTCTTCTGTAGTGGCCGCGGCCGGCATTCCGAACACGGTACGTTTGGATGGGTCCTGCTCTTCGTCTTCCGAAGGTAGGTCCTTAATCATGTTGCTCAAAGAAGCTGCGCCACCGAAGGCTGGGCGAGTGGCTCGACCGACCTCGACTTCTTCCTCTTGAGCAGCTGACTCGGCCACCATCGGCATCGCGAACGCCGAAAGTGAGAGCACTTCGGTTTTACCGCTGTCGTCGATGTCGTCTGCAGCCACTGGAGCCGAGGCGTCAGCAACGTCTGCCGGAACCGGCGCATGTTTGATCGTATCGCTCGCTGCTTGTTCCGCAGCGGCCTTGGCGTCCGAAACTGCTTTTTCGGCGGCAGCTTTAGCTTCCGACTCAGCTTTCTCAGCAGCAGCTTTGGCTTCCGACTCGGCTTTCTCCGCAGCAGCCTTGGCTTCCGACTCGGCTTTCTCAGCAGCAGCTTTGGCTTCCGATTCGGCTTTCTCAGCAGCCTTGGCTTCCGACTCAGCTTTCTCGGCAGCAGCCTTGGCTTCCGACTCAGCTTTCTCGGCAGCAGCCTTGGCTTCCAACTCAGCTTTCTCGGCGGCAGCCTTGGCTTCCGACTCAGCTTTCTCGGCAGCAGCCTTGGCTTCCGACTCAGCTTTCTCGGCAGCCTTGGCTTCCGACTCAGCTTTCTCAGCAGCCTTGGCTTCCGCTTCAGCACTTTCGTTGTTTTCAGCTTCCTGTGCGGCCTGAGCCTCGGCTTTTTCGGCCTTCGCAGCCGCTGCCAGCTCACGTGCCTCTGCACGAGCATCTGCTTTGCGAGCGGCTTCTTCGCCTTCAGCAATCGCTGCAGCTCGAAGAGCGGCCTGCGCCACGTCTTCTTCCGAAATGATGCCGTGACGACGCAATTCGCCTTCAAGCAATACGGTTCGCTCTTGCACAGCATCAAGCTGCAACTGAGTGATCTTGAAAGCGCGGTCGTTATTATCGGCGCGACGGCGTTGCTTCTCGGTATTCTGAGAAGTCGCTCGCATCTTGGATTTGAGTTCGTTCACAGCGGCGTTGGCTTCATTCCGCACTTCGCGAATTTCAGCTTCGTACTTCTTGCGAAGCTCTTTGATCTCGTCTGCGTCAGCAACACGCGCTTCACGAGGAGCGCGCTCGACAGGAGCATCAACAACCACCTTTTCTGGTGCAGGAGTCGGAGCAGCCGCACGTGCAGGCTTCTGACCGAGTGCGGCAACCTGAGCTTTCGCCTCGGCAAGTTCCTGACGCAGGTCAAACAAGGCATCGTTTCCGACCACGGGTTTGCCCATCTTCTCGACTTCGCCCTTCAGATCTTTGTTCTCGTTCTTGAGTTCGTAGACTTGAGTCTTGAGGCCTTTGACCTCGTCCTTCATTTCCGAAAGTTCTTTGGTCAACTTAGCATCCGCTTTATCGGCGGCCTTGTTGGGCTTCGATTTCTCAGACGAATCGGACTTGTTCGACTTGGCTGGTTCGGACTTCTTCGACTCGACACGGCCTTGTGGCCTCGCTTCGAGCGCGTCCTGCGCCTTCAAGTAGAGATCTTTCCACTTCAAGTTTTCAACAAAAAGATATGCGACGCCGAGCGCTAGAAGCAAGGCAACGCCGACGGCGATTGAGACGATCATAAAGACGACCTAGACATGCGGGTTTACACCCGTCCTATACGGGTGCCCTAATGAAGTCGCCTAGCTACCACTCAGGCCGCAGAATCGCAAGCTCTGAGGTCAAAGCGCATCCCAGAGCGCTTTGGGCGCGGCCATCGGCTCCATCACCTGATCGACGGCAAACGCGACCTGCAAGAGCCGACCGTCGCTCCAAGGGGTCGACATCAGCTCCAGACCAATCGGCATCAGCTGAGAATCCACGCCACACGGGATGGTCACGCATGGAAAGCCAGTCAACGTGCCGGCAAATGTGTAGCGGGAAACGCGGTCATTCAACGCGGTGTCGACCACGGCCTCACCGAGGCTCGAATCCGAGATATGAGCGGCCGTCCCAGCAGTCGTTGGATGCAGGAACGCGTCGAAACGACCACATACCTGGTCGAACTCCTGACGTATCAGCTGACGGACACGCTGGGCGTGCAGGTACTCAACAGCCGAGATGTTCTCACCGATCGCCAGCACCAGCCGTGTGTCCAGATTATAGGCTTGGCGAAAGTCGTTCAGCCAATCGTGCTGCGAGGTTGCTGCCTCCGCACAAAAAGTGATGTAGCCGACTTTATGAATCCACTGGGCGTACTCAAGTTTCACCTTTTCGACTTTGGCGCCCTGATCGCTAAGGCGTTTTAAGGTTTCATGAAATGCAGCTCGGACGTCCGGATCGGCATCGTCCGCAAATTCGGGACACCAGCCAAATTTCATGCCCTTCAATCCGCCTGGCTTAAGGCGGCCCAGCCTTCGGGGATGAGGTCCAAAGAGGCTCGATGGGTCTTTGGCATCCTTCCCACTCGCGACGTCCAGAAACGCCGCCAAATCGTCCACGCTCGCCCCAATGGGTCCGAGATGGTCCAGGCTCCAGGACAAGAGCGCTCCACCGGAACTGGGCACGCGGCCATAGGTCGGTTTCAGGCCGTAAATTCCACACCAAGACGCGGGAATTCGGATCGACCCACCGGCGTCGCTTCCCAGAGCCAAAGGACACAGGCCTGCTGCCACGGCAGCCGCGCTGCCACTGGATGATCCGCCCGTGAGCCTCTGCAAATCGTGGGGATTTCTCGGGGTCGGAAAATGGGCGTTCAAGCCAGTCCCGCCCAGACCGATCTCGGTCATATGCGTCTTGCCCACGATCACCGCGCCCCGCTTTCGCAACCTCGCCACCACGGCCGCGTCCACGAGCGCGTTTTCGCTGCCGCGAAACGTCGTGCCTGCTCCGGTTGGATGGTCGGCCAGATCGAACTCATCTTTGATGGCAACCGGCACCCCGTCCAATGGACCAAGTGGCTTCCCACGGCGCCAACGCTTGGCCGAAGCAAGGGCCGCTTCTCTGGCCATTGCTTCTGTTCGGCGGACAAAAGCTCCCAAAGGAGGTGATTGTTTGTCGGACTCACGAATGGCATCGAGCGTCTTTTCGAGCACTTCTTCCGGGTTGGTCCGCCCGGAAGCATACGCATCTGCGAAATCGCGAGAGGTCGTTCGAAAAAACATCAATCCTCCCTTTCTGGATGCACTGGCATCGAAGCAAGCGGCGGATCTTCGTTTCGGAGATCAACCTTCAGCACGTCATCGAGCTCCAGGTCGGCGAAGAGCTGACGCTTCACGAGCTGCCCACTCACAGGCGTCTCGGCGGCGCGCACCAAGGCCCGCAAGGTCAACCCGGAAATCATCAAGTCTGATTTGGCCATTATCTTCCCAACGTCGTAGTCCGCCTCCATGGTCGATGGAGCCTGACGTTAGGGCAATTTATTCGTGTATTTGGCCCAAAATGGGCGACGACGGTCCGAAGCCTAGATAAGGCCCGCAGCGACTTTGTTCAAAAACTCGTCAAGGGCACCCAGCGTCACAGAATTATCGTGACGTTCGTAGGACTTGAGGTTCTTGGTGTAGGTCTTGAGGTTCGCCACAAACGCCTTCAAGGCGGCCGGCTGCAGATTCATCTCGTAGGTCCCATAACCGAGCCCGTCCAGGTACCGCGCGTTCAAGATCTGCTCAAACTGACCACGGATCGGGGTCGCCAAGAAAGGCTTGCCCAGATGAACTGCCTCGGACATCAACGTGAAGCCAGCAGATGCGACCACACCACGGCAGGTCGCCAGATCTTCGACAAATTGCGTGTCGCTGAACGGCCGATAGGTCAGGTTTCCATCGACCTCGTCGGCCTCGATTCCACGGCGTAATCCATAGACATACACCGGCATATCGAGCTGCTTCAGCATGTCAGGAAGCGCCTTGAACGACTCGGAGGTCTGGTAAACCAAGAGGTGGTCGCCCACTGTTGGCGTCGCATTCAGAATCGTCTCCCGCAGGATCGGTGGCACCAGACGCGTACGTTTTTTCCGAATCGGAGGGTAGAAGAAGGTCGTGACCAAATACTCGTTTGCGCGAGGCGTACGTGCCTTGACGATCGATTTAGCGACGCGAAAGCTGTCTTCTTCGCCCTTAAGAATCGCGGGCGAATGGGTGCAGCGATTGATGATCTGAATATTATCCATGCAGATGATCGGACGCCCATAGAATTTGCCGAAGAGCCAGCTCCAAGTCTCAAAGTCCGAGATCACGACCTCGGGAGCAAAACCGGCTTCAACCTCGAAAAACTCGCGGGCGTTCTTGGGCAGGCGCTTCATCAGGCCCTTGGCGTTCAGCGCAGCCGTCATAAGCTTGTCGACCTCGTTGTCGACGACGACCATGTCGAGACCCCAGATTTCGGTGACGCCGCCAAAACGCTCGGTCAAGAACTTCACCGCTCCGCCTGAAGCCACGATATGGACTTCGTGCCCTTCATCGATCAGCTTCTTGATGACGACCGAGCTTCGAATGGCGTGTCCCATGCCCGAGCCAACCACGCCGTAAAGGATTCTCATGTGTTCTCCACGCGGCGCAGCCAGACGAGGTACTCGATGTTTCCTGCCGGGCCATGCACCGGACAGTCGATGCCGTTTACATGATCAAACCCAAGCACGCGAGCCTCTTCGATCGCGTCCTCAATCGCCGACGTTCGAGCGTCCTGATCGCGCACAACACCGCCGCGGGCGATATGACGTGGACCGACCTCAAATTGTGGTTTGATGAGCGCGATGATGTCCGCGGTGGGCTTCAAGAAAGTTAGCGTGTTCGGCAGAACCTTGCCGATCGAGATGAACGAACAGTCGATCACGGCAAGGTCGCAGCGCTCCGGAATGGCGTCTGACTCAAGATGACGAATATTGACCCGCTCCATGTTGATCACACGTTCGTCCGTGCGAAGTTTCCAGGCGATTTGCCCGTAACCCACGTCGACGGCGTATACCTTCAGCGCACCGTGCTGCAGAACACAGTCTGTAAAGCCGCCAGTGGACGCGCCAACGTCGATCACGACCTTATCCTTGCACTCGTACTCAAACGCCTTCAGCGCGGCCTCAAGCTTCAATCCACCGCGCGAGGCGTAGGGATTACGGTCGCCCTTCACCTCGATCACCGAATCGGGGCGAATCTTGGTGCCGGCCTTGTCCACGCGCTGACCGTTCACGAACACGTGACCCGCCATGATCATCGCCGCCGCTCGCGTGCGCGATTCCAAGAATTCCCGGTCCACCAGTACTTTGTCTAATCGTTCTTTCATCGCCGACACCATGCCTAATCCGACCCGCTTCGCCAAGAAACAAAAAAGGCACCCTTTTGAGGTGCCTTTTTTGAAATTTCCTTGCGGAAATTAGTTCACTTTGTCTTTAAGCGCAGGAGCTGGCTTGAACGACACTGTGTACGAAGCTTCGATTTTGATCGGCTTGCCCGTACGTGGGTTGCGTCCTTCACGCGATTTGCGGTGTTTCACGCTGAATGTACCGAATTGTGGGTACGAAAAGCGACGTTCGTGGTCGATTGCGCCAGCGATTACGTCAAAAGCGAGGTCGAGGATTTCTCCGGTCGCTTTCTTTGTAAGCTCGATGCCAGCTTCGGTTGCACGGTCGTGTACTGCATTGATTAGTTCAGATTTCGTCATTGGAGTTCCCTACACATGGTTGATTTGGGTATGCCTAAAATAGATCGCTGGAGAACGGCTTAAACTCCATAGATCCGCTTACTGCCTTGATTCGTGGGGGATTTAATTATGAGGCCGATCCCTTGTCAAGCAGTATTCGACTGCTTTTTTTGCTGTCACCCGCAAATGACCTAGGTCAGCGGCCCAATCAGCGGAAATTCGGCGAAGAGCCTCAAAAAACGAAAAACCCCGCTCAGCTAGGTTTTATGCGGTCGAGCGACAAAATCGTTTTCGCCTCGGCCGGCTCAACTGGTCTGCGGCCCAACTCACGGGCGCGCTCCGCCACTTTTTGCACCAATTCCCATGACCCTTGAGCAAACACGCCCTTGGCCAGATAAACGTTATCCTCAAGGCCCACACGGACGTGGCCGCCCATCTCGAGAGCCTTGTACGCCAACGGGAGTTCGTGCCTGCCGATTCCGGCGACCGACCATGTGCTACCCGAGGGCAGCAAAGTCACTAGAAAATCAAGGTATTCTGGCCTCGCGGCCATCGCGCCTGGCACTCCGAGCACAAAATCGAAATGCAACGGAGCTGTCAGCACGCCTTCGGCCAAAAGACTCAACGCGGTGTCAATCATGCCGATTTCGAAAACTTCGATCTCCGGTCGAATGCCAAACTCGCTCAGTCGGGATGCGATCGTTTTTATCATCGGAATCGTGTTTTTGAAGACGTCGTCCCCGAAATTCACGGTTCCTGTGGTCAGAGTGGCCATATCTGGCCGCAAATCTAGCGCCTCGATGCGTTCTTCGACGTCCATCCAGACCGCTCCGCCCGTCGAGAACTGCACCAGAATGTCGGATTGAGCGCGGACGGCGGTCAAAATCTGCCCAAACGTGTCCCGATCCTGAGTCGGAGATCCGTCGGTTTTACGCCCATGGACATGAATCATTGCCGCGCCGGCTTCACGACAGCGACGCGCCTCAATCGCGATCTCGTCGGCGGTATAGGGCACGTTCGGATTTTGCTCCCGCATCGTCTCGGCACCGTTGACCGCGGCGGTTATAATCAGTGCATCACTCATGGTTGGCTCGCTGGCAATCAAGGGGAACCACGCACGTGCCTGTGGCACGACAGACCACAATGGCTGGCTCAAGGATGCGGGCCTCAGACGCTTGGTCAGGATTGCCCGTCAGCTCGATGACCTTGCGGGCTTCAAACGACATCTTTCGACTGGTTTTGCCCACGTGAGTGATGGTCCCGACCGCCTCGATGTAGTCGCCAGCTTTCACTGGCGCCAAGAACTCGACCGAATCGTAGGCCCGAAAAAGGCCTTCATCACCGTCGTGGTGAATCAGAAGTTCGGTGGCTACATCCCCGAAAAGCTTGAGCATATGCGCCCCATCGACCAGATTTCCGGCGTAGTGCGCTTGTTCCATTCCAATGCGAATCCGAATCATGACTTCCATACTGACCTCAAAAAAACGAGTTCCTTGCGGCTTACCACAAACAAAAAAGGCGCGTCGATTCACACCTAAACCAGCTCGTTATTCGAGAACCGAAATCGTGACTCGGCGCGTCTCTTCATCATTGCAGCTGGCCATCCCTTCGTCGTCGTAGACGGTCAATTCGAGTACATAGACACCTGGCAGGTCAAGGAACACAGAAGGCGTCGGGGCCATTACGGAAGGCTGAAGACGAGCGTTGGAGTTTATAGGGCGCTCCACAAACGCCCATTCGTAGCTGGCGATATTACCGTGCGCGGCCACCGACTGTGTTCCATCCAGCAGCGCGGGCGTCGAGACCACGACCTCGACCTCCTGCTTGAGCTGCGGGGGGGCGCCCTCGCTGGCCAAGGCGATCGCTTTGGGACAAACGTGTTCTTCGGTCGTAATCGGAATCGTGAAGGTGCCGTTGGGGGCGTTTGATTGGATGACGATTCGACCCGAGTCCTGCACGTGATCGACGGGTGAATACACAACCTCCAAATCGATCGACTCACCGGTCTTCACCTCAACCCCATCCTGCCAGACGCCGCTGCGCTGAAACTCCTGCCCGCCCTCATCCCTATCCGTGTCTTCGATCAACTCGACCGAGGTGATTTTAAGAACTCCGCGGCCTGAATTGGACACCCGGACCGAAGCCAAAGCAGATTCCCCAAGAGCCACATACGGAAACGCCAAGGGATTGGGCATCACCTCAATGGTCGCCTGCTCGTAATCGATAATATCCCCCGCTCCCGAATCATCTGTGCAGGAAACCAAGACCAGCCCAATCAGGGCGCTCAGTGCAATGGTTTTGATCTGATCGACTCTCATGTGTTCCACCCTCGTCAAAGTTCAGCCCAGCCGAGACCTGAGCCATGGTTCTACTACGGGTGGACTGCCCCTTTGGGTAGATTTAACGCCAGCCAGCCGCCGAATCAGAACAAAAAAAGGCGCGTCGTCGACGCGCCTTTTCAAAAATCTAGGACCTGAAACGACTGACCCGAGAACCATTGCCGCCGGTCAGAGACAAAAAAAAAAAAGCGCGTCATCGACGCGCTTTTCTAAAATCCTAAAACCTGAACTTAGTTACCAGGGAAACCATTCGTGATCTGGTTGATCGCGCTGACTTGCCCACCGGGCCATGTGATCGCAGCCGCTCTCCAGAAGGTTTCTTCCTTAGGAAGATACTGGTCACGGTACTCGTAGCGCTGAGTTCCCTGAATGTAGATACGCAGTGTGGCGTAGCTCGGTCCAAGGCCCTTGTCAGCGTAGTAATAGACGCCAATCGAGTAGATGAGACCGCTTTCTGGGTTGTCATGGTTGACGTTCTCAGGACCCGAACCGTCGGTGTCGTCGATATCGAGTGAAGGGTCATCCGAACCACCTGGTCCGCCCCAATCAGCGGTACCGTTGCGCCAGAAGATGTCGTAGGGCGCTGTGTTCCAACGGCCTGCAGGGTGCAAGTAGTGGAGGTCGAGGTCGGTACCAACCGTATCGGTCTGGTTAGCGTCGTTAGGGGTATCCCACACGAGCTGAACGTGGATGTCTTCGTCAGGAACAGCTGAGATGGTCACGCGACGTGTTTCGTCATCGCTGCAGCTCGCCAAACCTTGTTCGTCATAGACGGTAAGCTCGATGATGTAGATACCGGCGAGGTCGAGGAACATCGAAGGAGCTGGATCGGTGTTGGTTGGCTCAAGACGAGCGGTCGAGTTTGGAGGACGCTGAATGATGGTCCACTCGTAGCTCGCGATGCTTCCGTTTGCGTCCACCGACTGCGTACCGTCCAGAAGAACGGTCTTCAAAGGAATGGTCGCAATCTGCTGACGGTATTGTGGAGAGTCGCTCAATCGTGCCTGGCCGATGGCCTGAGGACAAACGTTGGTCGTTCCCTTTCCAACAATCGGCACCTTAAGTGTCGCTTTCGCAGGGTCGTTGCTTCGAACGGTGAGCTCACCGTTTGACACGACTTCTGCGGTCGGTGTGTAGGTCACAACAAAGCTTGCTGTGTTGTCAGGCGGGATGATTGCAGGTCCACCCGGAAGGGCTGCTGGCAACGAACCGTCTTTGATTCCGAAAATTGCGTTGCCGCCATCGTCGGTGATTTCAATCGACGACACATCAAGGTCTTGTGTCGGTGAGCAGTTCTCGATCGTGATGGTCTTGTTGTTGGCAAAGCCAATTCCGCCTTCACCGAAGTTGATTTCGTCTTCACGGCTCAGCTTGATGCATGGTGCACCGCTGTTTCCTTGAAGCTTAACCGTGTATTGCGGCGAATCAGGGTCGTTCGAGAACAAAATCAGGTCAGCCGTTGAAGGGCTGTTGTCGACCGGATTGAAATAAACACGAACAGGGAACGATTCGTCAGGCTGCAACAACGTGGGCGGGGTGTCGCCGTCGGTCGTGTGAGCTGCTGTGATGTCGTCGCTGATGGGGTACGAAACGTGGAAGTCTTCGCTGCCCGTAACCACAACACGAGTGATTTCGAGAGGAGCCTGTCCAGTGTTCTGAACTTCGGTCAAACGCCAAGTGCTGTCGCGTGTTTCAGCCGATACGGGCGCAACACGTTGGAAGACGATATTTGGATTCGAGAAGATATTCGGAGCGAGGTCTTCGGTCGAAATATCAATCGTGAACTCACCTTTGGAGTCATTCGATTTGATAACGATACGACCCGAGTCTGGAGAGCGATCGAGAGGTGAATAAACAACCTTGAGGTCGATATACTCACCGGTCGCCAACTCAGCGGTATTGACCCAAGCATCACGCTTAAACTCAACGCCGCCTTCATCCGAATCGGTGTCTTCGATGAGTTCGATCGACGTGATCTTGAGCACGCCTTTGCCCGCATTGGACACGCGTACGGGAACCGTAAAGGTACTTCCGAGTGCAACGTCAGGAAATGCAACAGGATCTGGTGTGGCCTGAATGCTGACGGCGTCCGCCCCTGTAATATCGCTCGTTTTACCTGTGTCGTCGCTACAAGCGACAATCGACAACCCAAGTAGGGCTGCCACTGTAATAGTTCCGATTCCATTCATCGTCATACTTCAACCTTCTTCAAAACGTTGACCCTGTCGGCTCAGACGCGGCACTATAGGAACACACCTAACCACAGTCAACTACATGCCACTGAGGCGCGTCTCACCCTCATGTAAGTTCATTACGGGTGGGAAATGCATTCGGGTAAAAAAAATGTTCGATGAGGAGAATTTCTAGAGCTTGCCCTTATCCTCGAGCATGCCGCGAAACGCAAAAAGCATGGAGGTTAGTGGCTGAACGCCACTTAAAGACGAACTCGGACCGGGCGAAACCCGGACGACGGTTCGCCCAAAGATCACCGATTCCGAAGGTTGGTGGGTATCTTTCAAAATCGCGGTGGCCAGCAGAACCGAATCGCATTCGTAGATCGTCACGGTCGCTTTCAAGCGATCTTTTTCGGCCATCATCGTCGTTTGGCTGGTGTCACTGAAGCTCGATTCATCGATATTTCGGATATCCCACCCTGCCGTTTGCATCGCGAGCATGACCCCGTCCGCGGTGATCGATGGGGCCAACTCGATCGGTGCCGCGGGCTCAGCAACCTGCTTTACTGGCGCACTTGATCGAGTGGCCCAAACAGCGACAAATCCAAGCACCACCACCACCAACACGATTGCGGCGACGGCGATCAGCGCGTTCTTGGACGTTTCTTCGCGCTTGCGCCTGATCTCCACGGGATGAGGTCGCAGCGTTCTCCGACGTTCATTGCGGTGGTCAAAGGCAAGCTCTGGCGTTTCTGTCGTGGCGCGTGGAGAAACGGCTGGCGCGATATCGGCCGCCAGTGAGGTTTCGAACCCTGAGGGCTTAGGAACTTGGGGCTTTGGCGGGTTTGGCTTGGAAATTGGCTCAGGAAGAGGCAGCACGGTGACCGGCGGAATCTGGGTCTCCGAGCTCATCTCCGGCGAAAACTCCTCCACCACCTCGGATTCTCCAAACCATGCGTCGGGATCAAATGCCGAGTGAATTGGAAAATCTTCACTGAACACCTCTCCGGTCCCGGCCGAGTTATGAATCGTTGGCGATTCTTCATCGAGGTCCAAAAATTCTGCCAGCGCAGCACTCATCTCTTTGCACGATTGATAACGGTCGAGCGGTGCTTTCTCGAGAGCACGGTAAAGGATCTTCTTCAGCCCTTCCGGAACGACCGTGTCAGCAGGCAAGCGCCACGGGGTTCGGCTCAAGTGGCCTTCCACGGCGGCAGCAAAGTCGATGCCCTCGACCGCTGGTGTGCCAACAAGACACTCCCAAAGGACCATGCCCACACCGTAGATGTCCGCGGCGGGAGTGATTTCCTCGCGCTTCATCTGCTCGGGCGCCGCGTATCGAGGTGTCCCAACAAAAACCCCCTGTTGAGTCAGCGCTGTGCTCATGTCGGGCGTGGGATCCAAAATCTTAGCAATACCAAAATCAAGGACGCGCACGGTCAACGCCTCGTCATGGTCACGACCCAGCATGATGTTTGAGGGCTTCATGTCTCGATGCAAGATCCCGAGCCGGTGGGCCTCCTCGAGGCTGCTCAGGATGTCGAGCCCGACACGCGCAGCATCATCGGCATGCAACGGACCGTACTTTTTCACCTGGCGGCTCAGCGAGCGCCCCTTCACGTATTCCATCACAATGTAGAGGAAATCAGTGCCCGAACGCCCAAAATCAAAAATTGTTATGGTGTTGGGATGTGAAAGCTGACTTACGAGCCTCGCTTCACGCACGAACCTTTCCAGGGTGGTCCCATCGACGCCTGAATCGATCTCAAGCACCTTGATGGCGACATCGCGCTCCATTCCGACCTGCCGAGCACGATACACGCTCGAAAACCCACCTCGCGCGATGAGTTTTTCGACTCGGTATTTACCGGCGATCACCGTCCCACTGCGGTCGATCTCTGGATGAGCGTCGTTCATGATCTGCTTATATCAGACATCTCCATCTCGCCGCACCTCAAACAAGTCACCGTGTTGAAACGCCCGGCCCGTTTCAACCAAATGCAACAAATGCGAAACCACACTCCTTTCAGCAATGGGCCAGACATAAGCAGGGACGTCATCGTACGCTAAAGGCGTCAGCTCTTCGCAAGAGGCCGTACCTAAGGAGGCCAAGGCCGCAAAAACCTTCTCTTCTCTTTCAAGACGGTGTTTTCGGTAGAATTCCAGATGCCCCACAGGATCCACGATCAGCCAGCCGTGAGCCGGAAGCAGCGCGCTCGCCTTCAAATCGGCGATGGTCTGCAGCGAATCCAGATAATCCCCCATATGGCCGTCGGTAGGATCGATAAGGATCGTCCCGTGCTGCGCCACCAAATCCCCCACGATCGCAATATGGGTGCGTGGATGATGAAAGGACAGGTGGCCATCGGCGTGACCTGGCGTGAAAATCACGTCCAGCGAGTCAGGGCCAAGATCGATGCGATCGCCGTCATGAAGTTCGCGCTCCAAAACTCGCCCTAAATGCGCGCCTGTCTTGGGATGAGCCCACACGCCGACCCGGTATCGGTCAACCAGGGCGTCGATTCCCAAGACGTGGTCTTGATGATGATGGCTCAATACGATCGCCTCAAATCGTCCGCCGGCTGCGATATGCTCGTCAATGACCGCGTTCAGCGCCGCCTGCTGATCTTGGTCGGGGCTGCCTGGATCGATGACCACAAATTTTGCCTCGCCGACCACCAGCGCATTGGTATGGGTCGCGGGTGGAATGGTCGGGGTCCTCAACGGGACGACGTAGATTCCTGGAGCGGCCTCGGCGTGATTTCTGTGCCCCAGTACCCTTGTGGAATCGACGTAGACCTCGTCATGGCCGGCCGAGGCAAACGCCTGCAACAAAAACCGGATCGGCTGGGAGACAAATGCCCGAGCGGACGACCACTCATGAAGAGCATCCGCGGGACTCACCCACTCTCCGCGCGAAAGCTCGGCACTTTGGAGGTGGTTGGCCAAATGGTCGGAATCCTGAAGTGACGTCAAATCCACTGCAAAAAAATACGATTCGTGACGAATGTCGGAAAACTCAGGCGTCACCCAATGCCCAACCCGCCGAAATTTGGTGGCATCGATCGATTCACCAGTGGCACGGAGTGTCTCGACGAGCTCAGCCGGCGAGAGGTTTCGCAACTCGGGTGCCCATACGGGTCCGTGCTCGCCGACCAAGACCGCACATTCTTCTAAAAGCTCTCTTCCGGCGCATGCCAGCCATGCATCTGCGTCGCCAATCATCGGGAGGTCGTCATCTTCAGGTTCGACGTGTCCGCCGAAAAACGCGTGATAGCCACCCAGAAACTTCAAATGCGGCTGCCGCACGCTCCAAAAAATCTCGAAGCGCGGTTCCGTACGAAATGGGATAATGATAGCGGAGGAACGAATAATGGAATTCTCTGCAGGCTAAGAAACGTTCACGGCCGAGAGCGGTTTATGATAACAGTGTACGTGTTTTTGGTGCGATGTCTTTGTCGATGACGCACCCAGGATGGTCCGACGATGTTTGGTCTCTCGATGACAGAAATTCTTGTGGTGCTGGTACTCGGCCTGGTTGTGCTGGGGCCGGAGAAGATCCCACAAGTCGCCAAAACGCTTGGGAAAGCGCTGCGAGAAGTCCGTAAGGCGAGCAATGTCTTACGTGATGCGATGATGATCGAAGACGCGCCCGTGCGCCCCAAACCCGTCGTTCGCACACCTCCAGCCGCCGATCAGGCTTTTGACCAGTCTTTCGACTCACCAGCCCTCACCGCAAAGAGCGGACCGGCCCATGACGTCAGGCTTTCGGCCATGACCGCACCTAAAAGAAGCACCGAGTTCGAGAGCGTGAAACTTGAGGCGGGCAACCCTCCGGAAGCCCACCGTGACGTGTACCTCCACATTCCTTATCAGGAGACACTCTAATGAGTGATGATGTGGTCGATCCGTATCGCGACATCCGCATGACGGTGCTTGAGCACCTCGGCGAATTGCGCACTCGTGTGATGAAAGCGTTGGTGGCATTTGCCGTGGGATTTGCGATTTCTTGGACCTGGGTCGAGCAGCTCTTCGTGCTGCTTCAGCGCCCGCTGCAAGAGGCCGCACCCGAAGCCGCGCTCGCCCAAATGCACCATAAGGACCTTTCGGAGCCGTTTTTTGTGCTCCTGAAAACCGCGATGTTTGGTGGGCTCTTCCTGGCGATTCCGGTGATCCTGTATCAATTATGGCAGTTCATCGCTCCGGGCCTCTACCCCAATGAAAAGAAAGCAGTGCTGCCCTTTGTGGCTTTGTCCTACTTGTTCTTCATCATCGGTTCAGCGTTCGCGTTCATCTTCGTGTTGCCCAAAGGCTACGAGTTCCTGCTGAACTTCTCGGCGGATATTTCTCAGCCCGAATTGATGATGAGCGAATACCTCGCCATCACGACGAAAATGCTGATTGGGTTTGGCGCTATTTTTCAGTTGCCCGTTGTTTCGATGTTTTTGTCCCAAATTGGCGTGTTAACGCATCGTCATTTGATCAAGTTCTGGCGCTACTCAGTCGTGCTCTCGTTTGTCATTGCAGCGTTACTGACACCGCCCGACGTGGTCACGCAGGTGCTGATGGCCCTGCCACTTTGCATTCTTTACTTTTTGTCCATTGGCATCGCGTGGTACTTCACCACCCGACGTGAGCGTAAAGCCGCGTTAGCAGAAACCGAATAGGGTCAATCATGGGATACATGCCGTACGTCGTCGAGCAAACCCACCGCGGTGAACGTGGCTGGGACATCTTTAGCCGACTCCTCAAAGACCGGATCATCTTCCTTGGAACGCCGGTTACCGACGATGTTGCCAACAGCATCATCGCGCAGATGCTCTATCTTGAGAGCGAAGATCCGGAAAAAGGGATCGACCTCTACATCAACTCACCAGGCGGCAGCGTGACTGCTGGTTTGGCGATTTTTGATACGATGCAATACATCCGGCCCGAGGTCAGCACGATCTGCCTTGGACAGGCCGCATCGATGGGCGCTCTGCTTTTGTCGTCGGGCCAAAAAGGCAAACGATATGCGTTGCCCCATTGTCGGCTGCTGATTCACCAGCCCTTGATGAGAGGCGGAATCGAAGGCCAAGCGACCGATATTGCGATTCAGGCCAAGGAAATCCTTCGCCTCAAGAGCAAACTCAGTGAAATCTTGGTGGAAAACACCGGGCAAACGCGTGAACGCATCGACCAAGACACCGAACGCGATTACTACATGAGTTCGATTCAAGGCAAAGAATACGGCCTGATCGACCATGTCATCGAACACCGTACGAAGACCTAAAAAACTCATGCGACTCGCCGAAAAAGCCGCGCAACGCGGCCTTTTTTTTGTGTACCTTTGACGTATCAGTCGCATCCAATCCCACAGTGACCCCAGAAGGTCGCAGGAGGAATGTATGGATCCAGTGATTGTAGTCGGAACAGGTGTCGGCGGACTTGCCGCAGCGGTTCGAATGCGTGCCAAAGGACATAAGGTCGTCGTTCTTGAAGCGTTGCCTGATGCGGGCGGACGTGCGCGGGTTTTTCATCAAGACGGCTTCACGTTTGATGCCGGCCCCACCGTCATCACGGCTCCCTACCTCTTCGAAGAGCTCTTCGAGGCTGCTGGCAAAGACTGGCGTGACTACTACGAAATCATGGCGATCGATCCCTTTTACCGAATCCTTTACGACGACGGGTCGCAATTTGATTACGTGGGCGACGATGAACGCCTGATCGAAAATATCCGGGCGCTCAGCCCGCAGGATGTGGATGGCTATCGTAAATTGGCCGAACACTCTCATCGCATCTTTGACGTCGGATACACCGAGTTATCCGACGTGCCCTTCGACACCGTGTGGGACATGGTCAAGGTGATTCCGGCGATGCTGAAGCTCGAGAATCATCGCAGCGTCTACAGCCTTGTTTCCAAGTACATCAAGGACGAGCGACTCCGGCAGGCATTTTCATTTGAGCCCTTGCTGATTGGCGGAAATCCCTTCCGCGCCACGTCGATCTACCTTCTGATTCACTGGCTCGAGCGCAAATGGGGCGTTCACTACATCAAGGGCGGCACCAACAAGATCATCGCGGCCATGGTTCAGTTACTCGACGACATCGGAGTCGACGTTCATTTCAACTCAGCGGTCTCGGAGATCGAGGTCAAAGATGGAAAAGCCGTCGCAGTGAAAACCGACGATGGACGGCGATTCGCCTGCTCGAACGTGATTTGCAACGCCGACCCCACGATGGTCTACAAGCACATGATTCCGGCGGAAAACCGCAAGAAACACACGAAACGCCGCCTCAAAGGCGTCAAGAATTCGATGGGGCTCTTTGTCGCGTATTTTGGGGCTTCCAAGACGTGGACCGACCAGGCGCACCACACCATTTTGCTGGGTCCCCGCTACAAGGGACTGCTTGACGACGTGTTCGATAAGAAGGTTCTGGCCGAAGATTTTTCGCTCTACCTTCACGCTCCGACACGATCGGATGCCTCAGTGGCGCCCGCTGGCCATGAGAGCATGTACGTCCTTTCGCCAGTCCCCAATTTGAGGGCAGACGTCAACTGGGAGACCGAAGGGCCCATCTATTACGAAAAAATCATGGAGCGGATTGAACAACGCATGTTGCCCGGCCTACGTGAAAATATCGTGACGTCAAAATTCATCACGCCTGAGTATTTTCGGGACGAACTCAGGTCGGAGGACGGCGCGGCCTTTGGACCGGAGCCGATCCTGCAGCAGAGCGCATGGTTCCGGTACCATAACCGCTCCGAAGACGTGAAAGGTCTGTATTTTGTTGGAGCAGGGACCCATCCAGGGGCAGGACTTCCTGGCGTTTTATGCACCGCCAAAGTTCTTGAGCGCGTGATCCCGGAACTCAGTCCATCGGAGCGCGTCGCGCTGCCGTCGACAACCCGGAAGTCAGCATGAAGGCGGTTATTATTCAAAGCCGTGAGGTCATGGCCAAACACGCGCGCTCGTTTCGTTGGGCGTCGTGGTTTTTGCCCAGTGAATGCCGAGATGATGCAGCTGTGGTCTACGCGTTTTGTCGCCTGATCGACGATATCGCCGATGAAACCGAAGACACCAACCTTGCGCGGGTCGAACTTGAGGTGATTCGGCTCGAGCTCAGCGGCGTCCAACCTGCAAGACCTCTGGTGGCGGCATTCCTTGAGGTCGCCTCGCGAACCCAAATGAATCTGAAGTACGCCGATGAATTGATCGAGGGGGTCCTTTCGGACCTTGGGCGCGTCAAATTTGAAACCGACGCACAGCTGCTTCGGTACTCGTACCGCGTCGCGGGCACCGTCGGCCTGATGATGTGCCCCATCATCGGAGTCCAGGAAGGAACCGCGCGAGCTCACGCAATCGACCTTGGCGTAGCGATGCAATTGACCAACATCTGCCGGGACGTGTTGGAAGACGCCCAGCGACAGCGAATCTACCTGCCTGTGGAACGCCTGAACAAAGCGGGAGTCGATGTGACCCGGCTCTTGAGCGAATTGGGTCAGGGTGCTCAGGTTTCGATGGTTGTGCGCGATGTGCTGCAGATGGCTGAAAGCTACTATCGCAGCGCCGAAGACGGCATGCGTTTCATCCCCGCCCGAACTCGATTTGCGATTCTGGTCGCGTCGCGTCTCTACCGCGCTATCGGTTTGAGGCTGCTGCTGAAAGGCGCAAACCCCATGTCCGGAAGAACCTGGATTGGTACGCCTGGAAAGCTCTATTGGGTGGTCCGCGCCCTTTTCACTTTTGTGAACCGGCATACCCACATGCGACCACACGACACTCGCCTGCACCGCCCCCTTGCGGGCCTGCCAGACGTCAACCTTTGACGTTTGTTTGCGTGTAACGCCGACCTTACATATAGTTTGAGTCGTAGCAGTTCATCTGGAGAATGCCGTGAAATTCAGTCATATCGCCCTCAGCGCCGCGCTGGTCATATTTTCAGCCTGTGGCGACGACACCCCGTCCAACAACAACAACATCTTCATCCCCGATATGGGAGGAGAAGAAGATGTGACCGTCGATGCCAAGGACGACGTTGATGTTGCAGACTTGGGCCCGGATGCCGAGCCCGACATGGACATCGATATGGCGGACATGGGGCCTGATGTGGATTTGACGTGTCCGACCGTTCCTTGTGGCACCGACGAAGTCTGTGTGGATGGGGCCTGTCTGGTGGATACGAGCTGTGGATTGGCCGTGGATCTCGGCGAGCTGACGTCTGGTGTTGCCGTGAATGCCTCCGGGTCATTTCTTACCAACGGGCGAGACACCCTCACTGCTTCATGTTCGGGCGCAAACTCAACCGATGAAATGGTCGTCAAATTCACGCTGACCGAACGATCGCTGGTCGATTTCGCGGCTGACTGGACGGGACAATTTGACGGTACGGTGTCGATCCGAACCTCGTGTGACGACGCTGCAAGCGAGGTTTTATGTGACGACAATGAAACGGGAGCGCGCCTTCTGGAGGCTGGCGACTATTTTGTGGTGCTTGAAATGAAATTCGGCAACCCAGGCACCTACGACCTAACAATTCAGTCCGAAACCTCATCCTGTACGTTGGGTCAAAACACCTGCAGCCAAGACACTCTGCTCACTTGCCCAAACGGGACGGTTCCTGAACCCATTGCGTGCCCAGACACCTGCACTTCCGGTGCCTGTGACGGCGACTCATGTGCCTCGGCCATCACAGTGACTGGCGCGGGAGGAACTTATACCGCCGACCCCGGCGCGCTCTCGAGCACGCTCAACTTTGGGTCCAATGTTTCGTGCGGAAGCGTGGCCACACCAGGATTCGAAGCTGTCTTCTACCTGCCTGGTCTGACCGCCGGTCAATTCGTTACCGTCAACGCTCTGACCGACGACAACAACGTCAATGCAATTTTCATCACCTCGGCCTGCGGTGCGACGGAGACGTGTGTAGCCCATTATGTTTCGGAAAACATCGATTGGGTCGTCACTGCTGACGGCGACTACTATGTGGTGGTGGACAAGCTACTGAACTCACGTGCTCCATTTACCTACACCATCAGCATTTTCTAGCCGTCTTCGGAAAAGTTTGCATAGATCGTCAAGTCATTGACGTTCACATTTCCATGAATGTCGAGTGATACAACGCAGATGCTGATGGATCCCAACGTTCATCCTCGGCACGAAAATTGCTGCTTGTTATCTCAAGAATACCGCGTTCGGAGTAAAATATGTTGCGTACATCCCTCATCGCCCTTCTTGGGACCCTGCTGATGCCTTCGCTGGCCTTGGCGTGGGACTTTACATGCAGCCCATCCAACGTGGTCGAGATCGAGCCGACCGATCCGCCAAACATGATGCTCATGCTCGATAAGTCAGGGTCGATGAAGGAAGCCGGCGGCGCTCCTAGTTGCCGAGTATGTGAGCGACCCGATGGGACGTTTTTTGCCTTAACCGACACGCAGGATGCGAGCGTGGTGTGCGCAAATACCGGTTGGACCACAGGAAAACAAACGCAAACATACCCATCAAGTCCTAACAAGTCTGGTTACTCATATTCATTCGATTTTACCCATCTGCAACCTGCGATTGGTTCATTGAATCTCGAACTCACCATACAGGGCGACTTCAACGATTGCCGTGATCGTTTTGAAGTTTTTATTGATGGAGACTCCGTTGGTACGGTCAAAGATGTCGCTAAGAACTGCGACCAATCATACTCAATCACTTTAACAAACTTGCCTCTTAGCGCAGCTTCTGACGGCAAGATTAATGTTGAAATCCGGACGTCAGAGCCTAAATCCCACGGGAACTGCTCAAGTTCAGGTGACGGTGTTGACTCCAACGAATGCACAACCGCTCAAAATAATGCGACAGTACGGCTATTCACAAAAACGTTTACCTATCATGGCACTCAGAATTGGACGGACCCATGTGGTGCGCCGACCAGCAAATGGGAGCAGGCGTACGACGCGATTGACCTGATGACCAAGGAGTCGTCGGCGCTTGATCCCGACCTTGTGGCGTTTGGCCTTGGCCTTTTTTCGGGTGGCAGCGCTGGCATCTACAATGAGTGTGAGCAAGACAGCTACAAACCCATTATGACGACTTTGGACAATAATGGTCCGAGTGGTAGCACGCCCACCGCACTAGCCATTTACACGGCAAGAGATTCAAAATGTGTAAAGGGCGCTCTTTCTGGAGTGATTCAGATTAGGGATACCCAAACTCATGCAAAGGATAATGCGGAAGGATTCAGTTATGTCCATGAACTCGCTATTCCTCCGCAGACGACTGACTCGGCAATCTCAATCACTTTGACTGGCGACTATAACTCTTCATGTGAATACGCAGATATCTACATCTACGATGTTGCAGTGGGAACCAAGACCAAACTCGCCACTCATCAGGGCTCAAGCACGGAATGCGATTCAGGCACTGAGAACTTCATTATTCCTGCGTCTTTCACAGCGAATGGCAAATTGGGAATTGAAGTTCGCAATAGCGTCAGACAAACCAGCGGGTCGTGTACAGGCAGCAAAGACGGAGTCGTTGCAGGCTGCAACACCAATTCATCTTCGATTAAGATGGATGTAAAATCGAGCGTCAGCCGTACCGCCGCAACCGTACTGATTACAGACGGTGAGCCGACTGTTGCCTATGATGGTTCAAGTGCTTACGCAGATGCCGTGAAAGCAGCCTGCGAACATCGACCTTTGGCAAATCTTTACGTGGTCGGCCAGGGCGGCGGAACCGACGTCGAGTTCAACGACATCTTGGCTGCAGCCGGCGGAACGGGATCGTGCCTTGGCGGCGTCGATCCATGTGATGATTACAAGAATTACAAAGACCTGCGCGGCAAGTGCACGGGTGCCTATCAAACCGGCAGTTCAGGTGAGCTTCTGGCCGCGATCTCCGCCATTGCCAACGACATCCAGTGTGTCTTCGACGTCAGATTTGAAGGAACCGTTGATCCGGCGAATCCAACGGCTAATTTGACCGACGTTCCACTCGATACCACACAGGCCTATCCGTACCTCTACATTCAGGGTCGATTCGCAAATGTTGGAAACGGCCGAATTTACAACAAGAACAGCTCACTTGCCGATCCTCTGAACGAAGGATGGGAATTCGCCTCGGCAACTGAATCCAGGCGCGTACGCTTGAGCGACCTTTATTGCAATATGGTTCAGACCCGAGCGATCAATCAGGTTTCAACGCAGCTGGCTTGTCTTTGCTCCGAAGTGCCAGGCTCAGCCTGTACGGTGCCTGATTACGACACACGAGGTCTTTGCCCGGACGGTGTTTGGAAATGTGACGAAGGCACGGACTACTGCCAGCCTGACCTGAATTGCTGCGTCGCCGACGTGCCATGCACTGTCCCAGGACTTCTTGGGGTCTGTGCAGCAGGTCTGACGGTATGCCCTTCGGGCGCAGGACCGGCAGTATGCGAACAGGTGAACTTCCCAACCGAGGAAATCTGCAACGGCCTCGATGATGATTGTGACGGTGACATCGATGAAATCGGTGGCGCCTGCACGATTGCTGGCGGCGTAGGTCGCTGTGCTCCGGGCTACCGCGCATGCGATGGCAATTCGGAAGTCTGCCTGCCTCAATTCGAGCCGATGCCTGAGCTTTGCAACGGACTGGACGACGATTGCGACGGAACAAAAGACAACATCACTCAATCGTGGAGCACCATCGGTACGATGTACACGCTTCCAAGTGCCGACCGACCCAAGACCTGTGACATCAAGAACTCCTGTGTTTGTGCATCGGGAGCAGCCGACAATCATGCCGGTGAAAACTTCACCAAGTACCTCGAAGAGTGGAGCAACGTCTGTATCTGTGGTGAAGGTCTGGAAGCTCCTGAGGCCGACCTCACTGAGGCTGACCAAGCCGCGGTCGAAGCCGAAGGTGGTGACCCTCAAGCAAGCTGCTCTGCCGTGGACGGTGGATTGGCTCCGCTGGGACTCCTGGCCTTCTTCGGCCTGGTTCGACGACGCCGGAATTAATCTCGAAACGACTCGGTTATCCTGCCCAACACGTGCAGGTTTAATGAGTTGAGAAATCGAATCTTGAAATACCTTGGGGTGGCGTTTGCCACCCTTTTTTTTGTGCTGGGCGCGGCCAATTTCTGGGTGATCCAATCCACACAGGACCGCGTCTACGACACGTCCACCGTCCCATCCAGAACCTGGGCGATTGTCTTGGGGGCTAGGGTATGGTCGTCGGGGGTGCCGTCGCATAGCCTCGAAGATCGACTCGAAACCGCGCTACAGCTCTATCGTGACGGCAAGGTGAAGAGGATTTTGGTCACCGGTGACCACGGCAAAAAGCATTACGACGAAGTCCAGGCCATGCACGACTGGCTGACAGGTCACGGCGTCCCCAGTAGTGATATCGTGTTGGACCACGCAGGATTTCGAACCCTAGACAGCATGGCGCGAGCGACCCCTGTCTTTGGTGTGAAAGACGCCATCGTCTGCACGCAACGATTCCATCTCTACCGAGCGCTCTACCTCGCAGATGCGCACGAGCTTGATGTGGTGGGTGTGGTTGCGGACCGCCGCGAGTACGAACGAGAGCTCTACAATCAGAGCCGGGAGAGCATCGCCAGAGTGGTGGCTGTGGTCGATCTTACGACGGGGAGGAAGCCTCATTTCCCGAAATGATACGAAAGGCCTCCAAATCTGAGCTTCTGTCCACGAAAGACCCGAAAGACGGGCGGTCCGGCGACTCCCAACAGATCACGCCATCGGGGCCAAGCCCAGCAATCACCGACGAGCGTGTGCCGTAATCAAATTCCTCAAGATCAACCATTGGGGCATCGATGCCCCCGGGATGACGGTCGCTCAAGACATGCATGAGCACGTTGGGATCAAATCGATTGGTGTGTTTCAGCAATCGTCCAATCCGAGTGGCACGTGCCGGCGGCACGGACTGGAAGCTGCGTTCCGTGATCACATGTACACCCGGGCCTAGGATCAGACCGTGTAACGTCTCTCCGTCGCTCCAGACGACCCGTGCGGTGCGTTGGTCAGCCACAAGCGCATGAAATGGATTAAAATCGGCGGCAGAAAGGCCGAGGAGCCGCTGTGCAGCATCATTTGCATCCGAGGCGCCAAGCGCAATTTTGGGGATTTCACCACGAGATCGACGCGCCGGGTCGCGCCCTGCGCCAAAGCGGTTCGTCAGAGCTGCCAAGAGACCATGTGGATTGAAGCCAATCCACGTGCCACCATGCACCAGATCTTTTGGGGCAAAAATCGCGTTATCTTGGACAGAAAAACCTTCTGCCGGACGAGATAAGAGCTCGTCACGATTCGCGGCGACCGCCAACGGATATCCGTCAAAGAGTCGGTGAAAGAGGATGATCGTGCACATTTTACGCTGCCAATTGAGAAGCCCAGACCGTGGCCGCAATCGAGTGGAACGCCGTAAGCTCGTCGTCGTCGCCGGTGTCAAAACCAGCGATCAATTCGCCCGCCTCGACGCTGCCTAGAAGCGCCAGAGCAACCAGGGCCTTTTCCCGCTGTCCGGGGCGACTTTGAGATCCGATGAGATGCTCACGAAGGACGCCAACATCTGCAAAAACGCGCTCCTGAAGGTGTTTGGCAAACCAAGAGAAGCGCTCTCGTTGTCGCATGAGCGTAAGGTTTCGGACATTCGCGATTGGGCTGGGCATCGTGTACATAGGCACCTCAAGACTTCGGCATCTTCTGCCAACTTAAGTTGGATTCACCTTACGCGGACAAGATTCACGAATCTGTCCCTCTGCTTACAAGGTAGGAACTCCAGATTAGTTTCGAATTAATCCGTAGGTTTTGACTTGACGCGCCCGGCCGGCTCTTTTATCTCATGCAGCCCTGCATGGTTTACCGTGTAGCGGGCTGTTGTAGCTCAGTTGGTAGAGCAGCTCATTCGTAATGAGCAGGTCGTCGGTTCAAATCCGATCAACAGCTTAAAAAAGGCACTCATCCGAGTGCCTTTTTTTATGGGTCGACCTGGAACTCAATGATGCCCTCATCCTGATCGGTGTTGGAAGTCCCCGGTTCAAACTCCGCGGTCTTCCAGATGGCCTCGGCCGTAGCGTAGGCAGCATCAAACTCGTCGGGGGCAGCTTTGACACTGAAGGTCACGATCACTCTGTCGTTATGCGCCATCCAGAAGGCGAGAACCACGTCTTGGTTCACGCGCCCGGTCATCCGTGCCTGAAGTGTTGAGGGAAGAGGCGCGTCGGCCCGTGTCGCCTCAATCAGCTCGCCCTGACTCAAGGTTCGCTTGAAGTTGTCGATAATCTTCGACTTGAACTCCTCCGATTCGAATGAAGGCCCCAGAGGATCTTCGGGCTCAGTGCTGATCAGAATCGTCGCCGAGCCCTTTGTCGCGATCACCCGCGCAACGAAATCCTCGGCCTTCTGGACCTTCCAGCCCTTCAGGGCATCGAGATCAAGGTTCAGATGAGTCGCACCGTCGGTCCACTTCAGGTTGTCGACGTCGAGCTTCGAGGTCAGCACTCCGGAGGTGTATGCGTCACTCAGCGTTGGAATGAAGCTCAGTGGAGGTTTTTCTGTCGAATCGAAGGCCGGCTTCAACGCGGACAACAACGACGCTGCAGCAAGCCTCAAGTCGCTTGTGCCAAAGCCCTTGCTGGCTCCGACGACCGACACAGCTGCACCATTTTTCAACACTGTGAACTCGGCGTCGGTGCGGGTCCGAAGACCTGCATCCAGAACTTCTGCGATTTGTTGAGCGTCGTCTGGAGTCCGCCAAAACGACACGTATTCAAACCACCAAGCCCCATCGGATTCGTAGACTCGATAGGAGTCGGATTGCCAGGTGACGTAGATGGCACGTGCCAGATCAGGCGCGATCACATCAGAGAGCCACAACGAAAAAACCCCCGGTCCCACGATGCCTTCGTGGGCAAGCGTGGCGGATTTTGGACGCTCTGTTTCTGGCCATTGCCAGGTCCCCAGATTCTCTCCGCTCATCCAACGGTCGGGCCTGACCAGATGCCCAGCCTGGGTCGGACCGGATATCCAGGCGAGTTCCGACGCCGACCATCCACCTGAGCGATGAAGTGCGGCGGTAAGGGATAACCCTTCGCGAATGGCAAAAGAAAGCTCTCGCCGATTCAGCGTTTCAATCCCCTTGGCTCCGTCGACCTCTAGAAATCTAGCGACATCCGGAAATTTCATGGCCAATGCTGGCGTCGCGGCCAGAACCGGGGAGGTCAGGCCTCGTTTTTCGCCCTCAACCAAAGTCCACACAAACGCAGCGTCGCCCATGGTTTTTGCGCGATGGGCCAGCCAACCGTCCCACGACGACGGCTGATCAGGCACGCTGAAAGCCTCGCGATCGACACCATCGACGACGGCCAGAACCACGTCTCGACGCAGGTCTTCCGGACGAGCCGAGCGCAGGTAACTCAACGTATGGGTTTGGGAATCATAGCGTGCCACGCGAGGCAACCAAGGCGCCCGTTCGGCCTGGGTCGTGTCAAAACCAAAGAAGGTCTTGAGCAACCAATCGCGGTCGATTCGAGCGGCATCCGAAGCGACGTCAAAATTCGGCGCAAGCTTGTCGACTCCGGCGACTTTCACCGGACTTTTGAACTCTCGATCGCGCAGTCGTTGGCTCTGCGTCACCAGCGCACTCAGTTCGGTCTCTGCGATTTGGGCCGATGCCACAGGGGCTTGGTCCGACTTTCTGGGGGATTCGCAGCCGAGCGCGCCGGCCATGACCGCAATGACAAAAAATGACCGCATTTCAGCTCCTTCGTAGAAGCCGCAATAATGGCCCCAGCTTAAGTTTCGACCCGGTAGAACCTCCAACGACGTGCCACGACAAGGCCCACCAGAAGAATAACGTCGCGAAGCCGGCGAGCACAACTCCAAGCGTGAACCCCACGGACACTTCGTGGATGGCAAAATCATGCGGAGCCAACAAAATAGCCGACGTAACGCTCAACCCTGCCGCCATGATGCCAAGGAAAATGCGTGTCCCGAGGGTGTTGAGGTGTTTGCCTATATCGTCGATCGCGTGATTTTTAACCGCAATGGTGAGGTTGCCGCCCTCTAGGTCCATCAACACTTGATCGAGCTGTTGGGGCACCTGGGTCAGGAATCCAGACAAGCCCATCGCCGAGGTCATCGTCGCCTGCAGCGCTTTTTTTGCCGTGAACCGGCGTTTGGCGAGTTCGCGGGCGTAGGGCATTCCGACGGCCATGATGTCCAATTCCGGATCGAGAAAGCGCATGATGCCCTCGATCGTCGCTGCGGCTTTGGTCAACACGGCATAATTGGGGTTCAAGCGAATCCGATGTTCGGAAGCCGCCTGGGTGCACTCTTGTACAAAAGCAGAAACGTTAATCTCCGACAGGTTCGAGAGCAGATATTCGTCGCGAATGCGGATGATGTCGGCCTTGAAATCGCGCAGGCTCACACGGCCAACAGGTTGGCCCATGCGCAAGAGCGTTCGCGAAATCCCTTCAACGTCGCCGGTCAAGACGCTGATAATCAACGAAATCAGATCGTCTTGTTGAGCCGCTGAAAGCCGCCCAATCAAGCCAAAGTCGATGAACACCAACGAATTGTCTTCGCGAACCAGGATATTGCCTGGATGGGGGTCACCGTGGAAAAAGCCGTCATGCAAGACCATCTTGACCATGGCATCGAGCAAGGTCTTCAACACGGCTTTGGCTGCATCTGAGCCACTTTCAAGCTCCGAGAGCTTCTTGGCGTCGATGAACTCCAGCGTCATGATTCGGTCGTTGCTGAGTTCTTCGAAAACCTCGGGCACCGACACTTCCGCGATGTCCTCAAAATTCTGGCCAAACTCCCGTATATTCCGCGCCTCCAACCGGAAATCGAGTTCAGTCAGCAGGGCTTTTTCGAACTCTTTGACGATGGCCGTCGGCGTATAAAGCTCGACTTCCTGGATCGTGGCCTCGGCCAACCGAGCGATATAATAAAGAATATCAAGGTCACTCCGGATGGTCTGAGCGATGCCTGGCCGCTGAACCTTGATCACACATTCACGACCATCATGGGTCTGCGCCCGATGGACCTGCCCAATCGAGGCTGCTCCAATCGGCTTCTCGTGCACGTGGGCAAAGAGCTTATCGAGGGTGCCGTTCAGGTTCTCCTCGATGGCGGTTCGGACCTCTTCGAAAGGCAAAGCCGGAACGCGATCCTGAAGATGTTTGAGCTCTTCGATGAACGTCGCAGGCATGATGTCTGGCCGCGTCGACATGATCTGACCAAGTTTCACAAAGGTCGGACCGAGATCTTCAAGCACGTTTCTGAATCGAACCGCTGCATCGTGGGGGTCTTCTCCGAGGCCGACCTGAACGTTTTCAAAGTCGGTGACTTCTTCACCCTCAGGCAGGTAGCGCCCCAGACCGAAGCCGATCACGACGGTCTTGAAACCATGTTTGGTAAGAACCGAGGTGATTTCTCGGAGGCGGCGTATGTCTTGGACTGCGGACTTAACGGGCGCGAGCATGGCAACCTCTGCGTCGGATGCGCGAAAAGTATCACGCGACTCTTCTGTTGTCGTCGGCGCTCATGGCGCGCTTTCGGCCTCTTTTTTTGTCATGCATTCCAGGTAGAGGCGCATTTCCTCGGCCGACTCGTCGCCCGAGGCTAGCGTGGCCTCACGCATGCACGAGGCATGGTGCATACCGGCCAGTCGCCTGCACACTTGCGGCTCGTACGAACCCTGGCAGCGCTTCTCGTATTCGGCGCCAAGAATTTTGGCTTTTTCACGGTCCAACATGAGGTCGGCGCTGAACTCTGAGTACGACCAAATCGCCGTCCCTATAAGCATGGTCCCAAGCAATACGAAGACGACGAGCTTAGAGTTTTTTGTGTCTTTGGTTTTCACTATTTTCGACATTTTAGATCCACTTTGGGGCGACCGCGTTCAACCAAGTAACCAGCCGATTTTGGAGAGTGCCATGAAACGCGAAGAGTTGAAAATCGCAAGTCCCTGCCACGAAAACTTCGACGACATGCAGGGTTCGGGAGCGAAGAGGTTCTGCGACTCATGCAGCAAACACGTCACGAACCTCTCGGACATGACCAAAATCGATGCCGACAAATTCTTGAAAGAGTCCGCTGGATCCTCGGTGTGTGTCCGTTACCAGGTTAATGGCAGCGGCGAGGTCGTGTTTGGCCGCCCTTCCCCGGATCGCGTTCAACGTCAAATCCACGGTGCCCGCAAGATGCTGGCCGCCGCGGCAATGATGCTGATCCCGCTGCTCAGCGCCTGCGAGAGCGAACCCGCTGACTGCCAGAGAACAACGCCTGAATCGACCTTAATCCAGAGCGAGCGCGCAATTCTCGAGAAACTGGCGAGCGTCGGGTTCGAAGTGGATGCGATTCTGGACTACATCAACCCCTTCGACCCTTACGAAGAAATGGTGATGGGAGAAATGGCCATGATCGAGCCAATCGACGAGAGCGAGCCTGTTTTTGCTGAGTTGCAGGCTATCCCTGATGACCAAGTCCTGATGCCCGTGATGGGACAGATGGCCATGCCCGAGCCTGAGCCTGAGCCTGAGCCTGAACCTGAGGTCGAGCCAGAACACTTCATTGAAATGATGGGAGACATCGCAGTCGCCCCGGACGAGGTCGAGGAAGTCGTCGAAATCGTCGAAGAACCTGAGGTCGTCGAAAAACCTATCAACGAAGAACGTGAGTTTAGAATGGGCAAGATCGCGGTTCCGTAGCCAGAACGAGCGTGGAGACAATCGACTATCGCCCCTTCCAAATTGGCGTCCGGCGTTCTGCGAACGCCGCCAGCCCCTCGAGCCGGTCTTCCGTAGGAATCACCTCGGCGTAACACTCGGCTTCGATCTGAATGCCCGACGCCAGATCGACTTGCATGCCCTGGTCGATGGCGCGTTTGGCCTGAGCCAATGCGATTGGAGCCGACTTCACCATCTCCATGGCAAACTCGTGAGCCTCCCCGAGCAACTCGGCGCGCGGCACGCATCGATTCACAACGCCCCACTCCAACGCCTCGAGCCCGCTCAATCGACGTGCGGTGAACATCAACTCTTTGGCCTTTGAAACGCCGATCAGCCGGGGCAATCGTTGCGTCCCGCCTGCTCCTGGAATGATCCCGAGTCCAAGCTCGGTCAACCCGAGGCTGGTTTCCTGCGCCACGATTCGAAAATCACACGCGAGGGCGATTTCGAGCCCGCCACCAAAGGCGTAACCGTTGATGGCACAGATCACGGGTTTAGGGACGTTGGCGATGCGCTCAAACGTCGTCTTGTAGTCACTGATTCGCTGAGACACCTGAACATCGCTCATTTGCTTTCGTTCTTTGAGGTCAGCGCCGGCGCAGAAGACCTTGTCGCCTTGAGCGGTCAAGATGATGACGCGAATCTCGGTCTGGTCCGCCAGAGCCGCAAAAGTGTCAGCCAAAGCGTGCACCAATTCGCCATTCATCGAGTTCATCGCCTCAGGGCGATTGATGGTAAGGGTACACACACCGTGTTCATCCACGGACTTCATCAGGACATTCTGCGAAACGTTCATCGTTCCCTCGGCACTTGGTTCGCGCTAACCTTAGGAAGGTCCTGAGGATGCGCAAGGGAAACTTAGATGGCGTCAGAAAACGACAACGATAAAAAATCGGCCGAAAACCGCGATCGCGATTCGGTTGAGGTTGTACTCACGAAAGTGACCAACGCATATTTTCGACTTTGCCGGCGTATGGCATCCGCGCTGAATCGAAAAAAATCAGGGCGCTGAGAGCACGCCGATCACGTCAGAAATTTTTCTGAGCGACGTGAGTTCGGTCGCAGCGGAAACGTCGGCACTTTTGGGATCAGTGATGACGTAACGAACCAGCGCATCAACCCGCTGGTCGGGATTCGCCACCCGAATCGCAGACTCCAAAAGCTGGGCACGCCACTCGGCAAAATCCTTCAACATCGCAGCCCTAGATCGTTCGATCGCGACCTCTTGCAGATTCGTCAGCATTTCGCGGTTGCCCGGAAGGTTCAGCGGATCTGCGGCGACTCCGGCGACTTGTTGCGCATCATGGGTGTCGTCGGAACTGGAGGTCGAAACAATTTCGGACACTTTGTTCGACGGGCGACCGTCGGGATGGTTGATCACGACCGTCAGGGTTGCGGTGGCGATCTTGGTGACCCGCGTCACGGGATAGGTCAGGCTTCTGTACACAGGTTCATCAACAAATTGGGGCTGACGCGAAAGATCATCCTTGGAACGAATCACGTCATTTCGTTTATCGATAACAGTGTCACGGGCGCGCACGAGGTCGCTTTGAGCCCGCGTGAGGTTCTGCTCGGCTCCCGTCGATGTGTTCGGCGAGTCCCCTTCGCGAGCCACAGCCTGTTCGTATTGCATGACTTTGTTTTCGGCACGGTTCACTTCGTTTTCGGCCTCGGCCAGACGTCGTTCATCATCCTGCACATCGCTCAGGCGACTGGCGTAAGTGGGATTTGGAACCTGCCTGACGCCGTCCTGGTATTCGACTGTAGCGGTCAGGGACTCACGTTTTTCACTGACTCTGAAGTCCTGAAACTGGATGCCCGCCTCGGCCAACAAGGACGTCGGCTGAGCGTCGACCTCCAAGGTCCCGCGTTTAAACGTAGATAACCTGGCCACGATCGGATTGGCATCGCGACCCGAGGCGCTTAGGCGCACGCGATAGGCCATTTCGGCTTGAATCTGAGACCGCAACACCTGAAATTTCCGGCGATGCTCCACATCCGTAGAAAGTTGCGAGATTTTCGCCCAGAGCAATAACGCGTCACCCTGACGACTGGAGGCTTCGGCGGTTTCTGCTTCTTGCGCCAGCACGCTTTGCCAGGTGCTTTTGACAACATCAGCCTGTTTCGTATGGACTCTCGCCATGCCGGGCAATTCCCGTATCGCTGCTTCGTGAAGCATCACGGCGTTGGCATAGTCTTTCTGCCCCACAAGTCGGCTGGCATGCTGAGTCACTTTTGCGCTGATATCTTCGACAACGTTCACAGCCTCGGCGTGCTCTGGCCAGATTTCGGCGGCCTTTCGGGCTGCAATAATGGCCCCAAGCGTGTCCCCTCGATCGGCGTCCGCCCGAGCTTCGTTGGCCTGCAACATCAGCCATTGGTAGCGCGCAGCATCTCGTTTCTCACGGGCTTCTTTGGAATCGGTGTCGTCGGCTGCGGCGCGGGCGTATGACTGGTACGCGGACTCCCAGCGGCCGGCTTTGGCGGCATTATCGCCGGCCTCCATGTACTTGCCAAAAGCACACCCGGTAAGCATCAAAACAAGAATCAGTAGCCGCTTCATAGCACTCCAATGGCGCGAAGCTCCGTCAGGAGCTGCGACGCGCTTTCAAACTTAACGCTCGTCATGCCGACCTCGGCCGCAGCTCGACAATTGGAGCCTCGGTCGTCCACGAACACACACGAATTCGGGGCGGCACCCGCGGCCTCGGCCGCGATCAGATAGGCCTGAGGGTCGGGTTTTCGGACTCCGTGTTCGCATGAGACGAAGCTCCAAGACACGAATTCCGACACCTCAAGTTTTGACTCGATCGTCTGCCACCACACGGGATAATTCGACAAGGTATGCATCGAAATGCCGGCATCCTTGAGCTTCACGAGCAGCTCAGGCATGCCGTCAATCCAGCGATACCCCGACACCATCAGGTCCAACATGCCGACCTGATCGTAGACGCGACCATCGGCAAAAAAATTCGCTAGAAAATCATCTTGGGTGATGAGCCCCTTTTCGAATTCCACCCACGAGGTCGGATGCACGGCCGCGAAGAGCTCTTCGAAGCTTAGACCGAAAAACCCAGGAATATCGCGAAAGGGGTCATGGACGAGAGTGTCCATGACGTCGAGAAGAAGGACGGAGGTCAATTGCAGTTGACTCCGGTGCAGGTTTTCGTTCCATCACCGCATGCATCTCCGTTGTCACAGGCGTCGACGGCGCAATCACAGACACAGACGTTTGCTGTCGCGTTGCAGGCAAATAAACCCGTGCACGTCCCACAATCGGCCACCGTTCGGGAAGTTCCGCAATTATCATTGTCGGTCAACGAGCCGCAGTTTTTGCCCAGTCGAGAGCAGAATTCGCCGTCGGTTTCGGGAAGACAACAGGTGATACCGTCACCTATGTAAGGCACGTCGCATGCGCACGAGAAGCTGCCTGCTGTGTCCGTACAGGTTGCGTTTGAATCACAATTATCCGTGCCCGCCGTGCACTCGTTGACATTCGTGCAGGTCGTTCCAGAGCCCGTGTAGCCGGAATTACACGCACACGTGAACGATCCGGCGGTGTTGGTGCATGAAGCGTTAGAGTCGCAGTTATCAGTGCCAAGACTGCATTCATTGACGTCAGCACATGAAACACCGTTGCCGGTGTAGCCGGAATTACACGCACACGTGAACGATCCGGTGGTGTTGGTGCATGAAGCGTTCGTGTTGCAGTTATCAGTGCCAAGACTGCATTCATTGACGTCAGCACATGAAACACCGTTGCCGGTGTAGCCGGAATTACACGCACACGTGAACGATCCAATGGTGTTGGTGCACGTGGCGTTCGTGTTGCAGTTATCAGTGCCAAGATTGCATTCGTTGACGTCAGCACATGAAACACCGTTGCCGGTGTAGCCGGATTTACACGCACACGTGAACGAACCCTGAGTATCGCTGCAGATGGCGTTCGTGTCGCAGTTGTCGGTGCCAAGATTGCACTCATTAACATTCGTGCAGGTCACACCATTTCCGGTGTACCCAGAATCACACGCGCAGGTGAACGAACCAACCGTGTTGGTACATGCCGCATTATTGGAGCAGTTGTCCGTGTTGGCCGTGCATTCGTTGACGTCGGAACAGGTCACGCCGTTTCCGGTGTACCCAGCATTACACGCGCAGGTGAACGAACCGACCGTGTTGGTGCATGCCGCATTATTGGAGCAGTTGTCCGTGTTGGTCGTGCATTCGTTCACGTCGGAACAGGTCACGCCGCTGCCGGTGTAG
>Ga0100385_1000681_pt1 | contig 37950 bp, 33 predicted proteins | sample CryGeymeta201509_FD_81543 | JGI IMG/M metagenome (GOLD analysis project Ga0100385, IMG submission 81543) | Groundwater microbial communities from Crystal Geyser aquifers in Utah, USA - Crystal Geyser metaG 2015-09 | ecosystem: Environmental > Aquatic > Deep subsurface > Groundwater | place: USA... | reverse complement strand
CGACGGGTCGGAGCGTGCGAAGCTGTCGGTGGCAGAAGCACTGCAAATGCACCGGGAGCTGATCTTTGGCAAGCGTGCGGGGCAGGCTGGGCTGTCGGCGGTGGCGCGGGAGCAGGCGCTGAAGGTGCTGGAGCAGGAGGATGCGCTGCTGCCGAGAGCGACGGTGCTGCGCTGCCGGGTGCGTTACTTTACGGATGGGGCGATTCTGGGCAGCCAGGAGTTTGTGCTTGGCTTCGTAGCCGCTTGGCAAAAGGAGAAAGGGCGCAAATATCCACCTAAAGTGCATTCTATGTGCGGGGCCGACTGGCAGGGTTTAGCCACGATACAGGGCTTACGGCAGCATGTTTTTGGATAGGTTGTGGATGATTCTGCTGCATGAGGCTGGTGCAAAAAATGCTGGCTTTGCCTGCAAGAACGCTTGCGGCTTATTTACAGCGATAGAAAGCTGAGTTAAAACATCGCTTTTTTATGTCCGACTCCAAAAAACTTCCGATCTACGCGGTTGCAGCTGAAATCGTAGAAGGTCTGCATACGCATGGGCGGGTGGTGCTGAGTGCGCCAACCGGTTCGGGTAAATCGACGCAGGTACCACAGATTTTGATTGATCAGGCAGGACTTGAGGGCGAGGTGGTGGTGCTGCAGCCGCGGCGGCTGGCGGCCCGTCTGTTGGCTTGTCGGGTGGCGGACGAGCGGGGCAAGCCGCTTGGCGATGAAGTCGGCTACCAGATTCGTTTTGAGAACCGGGTGAGTGCCCGGACCCGGATTCGCTTTGTCACCGAGGCGATTTTGCTACGTCAGGTATTGGACGATCCCTTATTGAAAGGGGTGGGGGCTATCATTTTTGACGAATTTCACGAGCGGCACCTCACGAGTGATCTCAGCCTAGCTTGTGCTTTGCAGAGTATGCGTCTGGGGCGGCCCGATTTGAAACTGATTGTGATGTCGGCTACACTTGAAGTGAAGCATTTGGTTGAGTATCTGGCACCATGCTCACGGGTTGAGGCCGACGGACGCATGTATCCGGTTGCGGTGAGTTATGCCGGTGCGGCGCTGGGGCGTGAGGCGGCACCCGTCTGGGAGCGTGCGGCTGAGGCTTATCGAGAACAGGCCCTTTCCGGATTGGAGGGTGATGTGCTGATTTTTATGCCGGGTGCTTATGAGATTCGCCAGACCATCGGGCGGATTGAGCAGTTACCAGAAGCGAAGGGCGTGGCAGTGCTCCCGTTGTATGGAGAACTTCCAGCGGAAGCGCAGGACCGGGCGGTGCGCAGCGGAATTGGGCGCAAAGTGATTGTCTCGACCAATGTGGCGGAAACATCGATTACAATTGAAGGGGTGCGCCTGGTGATCGACGGAGGGCTGGCACGCATCGCCCGTTATGATGCCGGGCGCGGGATCAATTCGATTCTGGTGGAGCGGATCAGCCAGAGTGCAGCGGAGCAACGTCAGGGGCGTGCGGGCCGCACGGGTCCGGGGCGGTGCATCCGTCTCTGGAGCGAGGCGGAGCATGCGGCGCGCCCAGGCCATGAGGCACCTGAGGTGAAGCGGGTGGACCTGTCCGAGTCGCTGCTGTTATTGGCTGCGGCCGGCATCGACAGCTTGCAGGACTTTCCCTGGTTTGAGCGTCCGGATGCCGGTTCGCTGGAGCGAGCTCTGCGTTTATTGGTGGATTTAGGTGCGTTGCAGGCGGCAACGGACGCTTCAGGTTGTGATGTTGCGGGAGTATTGTCGATCACTGCGCTGGGGCGTAAGATGGCGGCCTTTCCGCTGCACCCGCGCTATGCGCGAATGCTGATCGAAGCTGAGCGTTTGGGAGTGTTACCAACGGTAGCGCTGATCGCGGGGATCAGTCAGGGACGCTCGTTTTACCGGGCCAGCAGCGAGGCGCGGGTGCGCCGGGAGCAGCTGCAGCGGATTGAGGATCAGGCGGATGAGCGCTCCGATTTTTCTGTTATGCTGCGGGCTTTTGATGTCGCCGCTGCGGTGAAATTCAATGCCGCCGCCTGTGGGAAACTCGGGATTCATGGATTGGCCGCGCGGCAGGCCGCAGAGAGTGCCCGGCAGATTCTGACTTTGGCGGAACGAGCCGGATTGAATACACGGGTTGATCACGGAGAAGCTGGAGACGCGCTGCGGCGCTGCATTTTTCTGGCATTTGCCGACCACCTTTGCCGGCGCAATGACGCCGGCACGCGACGGTGCAAGATGGTGCATGAGCGCAGCGGAGAGTTGCGGCGGGAGAGTCTGGTCACGAGTCCGCTGTTTGTGGCTGCTGAGATCGAGGAACGGGAGCTGCGAGGGGAAGTCGGGATTTTGCTGGGAATGGCCACAGCGGTGGAGCATGCCTGGTTGGGTGAGTATTTTCCGGCTGCGTTCACGGTTGGTCGATTGACGGAATACGATGCAGCGGCGCGGCGGGTGGTGTGTCGCGAGCAGCAACGTTTCCGTGATCTTGTCTTGCAGGAGCAGGAAGGTGCGGAGCCGGATCCGGAGCAGGCGGCGCAGTTGCTGGCGCGGGAAGTGGTCGCGGGACGGCTCAATTTAAAGCAATGGGATGCCGTTGTGGAAAATTGGATACAACGGCTGAACTTTGTTGCGCGCCATTGTCCGGAGACGGAGATTACGCTGATCGATGAAGAGGCCCGCCTGTTGCTGGCGGAGCAGATCTGCCACGGAGCAAGCACTTACAAGCAGATCAAAGACCGGCCGGTGTTGCCGGTGGTCAAGGAATGGATTCGCCCCGAGCAGCAGTATTATCTCGATACATACGCTCCCGAGGAAATGGACTTACCCCGGCGCAAGCGCGCGGCCCGTATCCGCTACGAGTCGGATGGCCGTGCCTTTCTCGCTTCCAAACTGCAGGACTTCTATGACGTGCCCGGCGCAGCACTGCGTATCGCCAATGGTCAGGTGCCGCTCGTTATCGAGTTGCTCGCGCCCAATGGGCGGCCCGCGCACGTAACTGACGATCTAGACGGCTTCTGGAGCGGAGCCTATCATTATGTGCGCAAGGACCTGGCCGGGCGTTATCCGAAGCATGAGTGGCGTTAGCATCCGCTACCAACTACGGGTCGGAGCGACGCGCAGGGTATCGTAGTGTGAGGTATCGACTTCGCGTAAAAAGCGGCTGGGGTTGAGGCGCATCACGGAGCTGCCCTGCTGATTGAGCATGGGGTAGGTGAGGTAGAGTTCCTCCATGGCGCGGGTCACGGCGACGTAGAAGAGGCGGCGCTCTTCCTCCAGGTCGCCCTCGTCGATCGTGCGTTTGAGGGGGAAGGTGCCGTCGGCCAGGCCGATGACAAAGACGACGGGGAATTCCAGTCCCTTGGCCTGGTGGATGGTGGTGAGGCGGAGGCAATTCTTCAGATCGTCAGGGCTGCGCTCGTTACTCTCTGAGGCGAGCAGGACGAGCTGGGCCAGCAGTTCCTCCATGGTTTCGTAGCGGGCGGCAAAGGCGACCAGGCTCTGGAGGTCGTCGGCGCGGTCGGTCCAGTTGGGGTAGATCTCGCGGATGTAGCTGCTATACCAGCCGTCGAGGGCGAGTTGCACCAAGTCCTCCGGAGATTTTCCGCTCAGTCCCTGAATGAGTTCACGCAGGGTTGCGGCCAGCGAGGGCCATTCTTCCTGGGCATCGGCGGGGACTTTTTTGAGCACTTCTTCCGAGCAGAGCACATCGGCGAAGTTCAGCTCCAGCTTTTCCGCACGCTGGCGGGTGAACTTATGCAGGCGCTCGGCGGTCTTGGGTCCGACTTTTGGGAGCAGACAGGTGAAGCGGGCGAAGGCGGAGACATCCGCCGGGTTGGAAGCGAAGCGCAGTTGGGCGGTGAAGTCCTTGATGTGTGCCTGCTCAAAGAAGCGCACACCGCTGGTGATCTGGTAGTCGATATTGCGGCGGGTGAGTTCCATCTGCAGGTCCATGGCCTGGTAGTGGGCGCGGTAGAGGATGGCGATATCCGAAAGATCACGGCCTTCTTCGACCAGGGCCTCAATACGCTGGAGGATAAACTGGGCCTGGCCGCGGGCGTCCATGATCGGCACGAAGCAGGGCTTCTCGCGCGGGGAGTTGACGGCGCGCAGCTCTTTATTGAAGCCAAGGCCGGAGGGCTGGGCGCGCAGCACTGCGTTGGCAAAGTTGAGGATCTCCGGGCTGCTGCGGTAGTTGGTCTCAATCTTGTGCAGGGCGGCTCCAGGGTGGCGCTCGTTGAAGCGCATGATGTTATCAAAATTGGCGCCGCGCCAAGTGTAGATGCACTGGGCATCGTCGCCCACGGCCATCACCTGGTGGTGGGCGGCAAGGGTATCGACGATCTCGGATTGCAGGCGGTTGGTGTCCTGAAATTCGTCCACCAGAATATGCTTGAAGCGGTCCTGATACTGCTGGGCGACGTCCGGGTGCTCACGGAAGAGCTTGAGCAGGTATTCCAGCAGGTCGTCGTAATCGACCACCTGTTGTTCCAGTTTGGCCCGCTGGTAGATGCGGTGAAAGCCAGCCACTTTTTCAGCCATGCCATCGAAAAAGGGGTAGCGCTCGGCGGTCTCATCATGGACGGAGCCAAGGGTATTGCGGGCGTAGCTGATGAGGTTGGCGAGGACCTTGGGTTTCGGATTGTTTTTGGTTTTAATAAACTTCGGGTCCGCATCCTGGATCGCGTTTTTGAGGATCGTTTCCGCCTCACCCTGATCGAGAATAGTGTAGTGGCGCTTGAGGCCGACCCGATCGCCGTGCACGCGCAGGATACGCTGGGCAATACTGTGGAACGTGCCGCCCCAGAGGTAGCGGCGGGAGATGCCGGTAAGATTCTCGACCCGTTCGAGCATTTCGCGGGCGGCTTTGTTGGTAAAGGTGAGCAGGAGAATTTCACCCGGTTGCACACCCTGATGGAGCAGGTAGGCCACGCGGTAGGTGAGGGTGCGGGTTTTGCCGGATCCCGCACCGGCCAGCACCAATGCGGCACCCGGCTCGGCAGTGACGGCGGCGTATTGCTCGTCGTTGAGTTCGGCGCGAAAATCGATGGGGGGGAGCATTGGGGAGGTGTTGTTGGTTGGGGGGATGAAAGTTGTTGCTTGGGAGCAGGCAGGCTTCGCGTGGCAGGAATTGCTGGTCAACAGGTCGGTGTAACTGGTGGTGGATCTTTCAGTTCAGGCTTCAGGTCTCAGGTTTCCGCCCTCCCAGTGCTGCTATTCAGTGGAGAACTTGGGACTAGTAAACTGAAAACTCGTTTACATGGCTTGACTCTGCATAATTCATATGACGTAATATTACAATGAAAATTGCCAAAGTATTTGCAAATGGGCGCAGCCGGGCCGTGCGGATTCCGCGGGATTGGCTCGGTGGTGCGGACGAGGTGGAACTTCGTCGTGAAGGTCAGACGATTGTCATTGCGCCGGTGCGTCCTAGCATGGAGGAGGTAGCCAGGCAGTTTCGTAGCCATCCATTCACGTTAGATCGGCACCAGCAGTCAAAAACCCCGCCAAAGTTGCTCGACTTATGATATTTATCGATAGTTCGGCCGCGATTCACTTAATGCGCGGCGAGTTGCCGGATGCGTCCTTGTATGGGGAAACGCTTGGAGTGTCTGTGCTGGTAGAGATGGAGCTTTTGCTGGGAGTGCTGCACGGAGGCAAAGTTAAAGAATCCAAGCGTGTGGACGCGTTTATACAGCAGGTGCAGGTTTTTGATTTTGATCGTTCGGCGGCTCGTAAGAGTGCTGAAGTTTTGGCTCAGCTATGGCGTGAAGGAAAGCCGATCGGTGATATTGATACGCAGATTGCAGGTCATGCGCTCAGCCTTGGATTGCCGCTGCTTACGGATAATGTGAAGCACTTCCGGCGGGTTGAAGGCCTGGAGGTTATCGCCTGGTTGGGGTGAGCTGCTTCAGGGGGTGCAATTTTAATTGCGTGGTAAGCTCTATTTCCTGCGGGTAGCGCGATCGCGTCCTCGCGGCGCATGTTGCGGCAGTGGTGTTCCGGAGGTGTTGGCCTGGTCCTGCAGGCTTGGCACTGCGGACGCTCCTGCGCTACCCTGATCCCATGTTTTCGCAAGTTACCCCGCACTTAAAATTACGCCCGCTTCAGGGGGACCTGTCATCGCGGCTTGCAGTTTTGGCTGGCGGCACTTCTTTAGCACAACATGCAGATTATTCCCTCAGAGCTATTACCGGGCCGTGACGAAGCGGCCTTGCGCCGTTTTCTGGAGGGCTGCAAGGAGGCGGCGATTGCCAAAAAGCACTTTCAGCTTGCGAGCATTTCGCTGGCGGTGAAGCACATTGCGCCGCTGGCGGTGCTGCAATCAATCTACGAGCCGGAAGAGTTGCATTTTTACATTGAGCGACCGCGCGACGATGAGGCGCTGGCGGGAGCGGAGGCGGTGGTGCAGGCCCGTTTTGACGGTCCGGAGCGATTCCGGCAGGTGCAGGCCTTTGCGGATGATGTGCTGGCGCATACAATCGCGGTGGGTGACTTGGGCGAGGCCTTTACCGGGCCACATTTTTTTACGGCGTTCAGCTTTGAGGACCAGGTGCCTGCGGCGAGTGAGTTTGCTGCGGCGACGGTATTTTTGCCCCGCTGGCAGGTGTCGCGCTCACAAGGCAAGTATGGTGCAGTAGCCAATTTAAAAATCGATGCCACGACCGACCTGGATGAAGCCGTGGCCCGTGTTTGGGGAGCTTACCGCAAATTTGGTGCTTTTGAATATACGGGTGAGGTGGCACATGCGACTGCTGCAGTGGAGCAACCGATCCTGCGCTCGCGGCGCGAGCTGGCCCCGGCAGTGTATGCCGATGCCGTGACACAGGCGCTGGCGGCGATTGCTGGCGGCGAATTTGAGAAAATTGTGCTGGCGCGGGGGATCGAGCTGGATGCGGACCGCGCCTGGCAGCCGCTGGATGCGCTCAATCGTCTGCGCGAACGCTTTGGGGGCTGCTTCACTTTTTCCTTTGGCGGGGGTGGTGGGCGCAGCTTTATCGGGGCCACGCCGGAGCGGTTGCTGCAGATTCGGGACGGCCATTTGCTGACGGAGGCGATTGCCGGTTCTGCGCCACGCGGACGTAATGCCGGTGAAGATGCGGTGCTGGCGCGGGGTCTGCTCGACAGCGAAAAAGACCTGCGCGAGCATGCCTGTGTGCGGGATTCGATTCTGCGTCGATTGGACAAAGCAGGCATTCAGGGCGCTGCCGACACAGACCCGCGCATTTTACCGCTGGCGAACGTCCAGCACCTGCACACGCCGATCCATGCCGAGGTAGGGGATGCGGTGCATTTACTGGAGGTGCTGAGTGAACTGCACCCTACGCCGGCAGTGGGGGGCACGCCGCGCGGAGCGGCGGTGTCGCGCATTCGTGAGCTGGAGCAATTGGACCGCGGGCTGTATGCCGGTGTGGTCGGCTGGTTCAATCACCTCAATGAAGGGGAGATGGTGGTCGGCATCCGCTCGGCGCTGATTGACGGTAAGCGGGCCAAGCTCTACGCCGGGGCTGGTATTGTGGCTGGCTCAGAGCCGGAGAAGGAAATGCGCGAGACCGAGCTGAAACTCAACGCGGTTTTGGAGACGCTGTAAGGCTGATCCTCGGGGTGGTGATGTGGCATAGACCACCCCTGATTCATGTTCTGGACGAAGCTGAATCTGTCCCCTCCTGCCCTGCGGGCAGGAGGGGAGTGTGCTTTAGCTTGGCGAAATAATTTATCGATCTCTCCTATCCCGGCGGGCAGGAGGGAAGCAAAAACCGAAAATTGCTATCGCATTAGTGGTGTTCGTCTTTAAATCATTTGCATTCAATATTAATTTTATAATCTGAATGCATGATACGAACATTGGGCAGAGCCGTAATGGGCACCGTGCATGAGCTGGGTGAGATCAGCCTGTTTGGGCTGGCTGCGCTGCTGGGATTCAGTCGTCAGCGGCATCGCGGGGCAAAGCTCATTACGGCCATCCATGAGATCGGGGTGCGCTGCGTGCCGATTGTGGCCACGGTGGGGCTGTTTACCGGACTGGTGATGGGCTTGCAGCTCTATTATACGCTGGTCAAGTTCGGCGCGGAGTCGGCGCTGGGCACAGCGGTGGCGCTCTCATTGATCCGCGAGTTGGGGCCGGTGTTGACTGCCTTGATGATTGTCGGGCAGGCGGGTTCGGCCATGGCCTCGGAGCTGGGCATCCAGCGCAACGACGAGCAGATCGATGCGCTGCAGACGATGAGTATCGACCCCAGGGGCTACCTGGTGGGGCCGCGGCTGGTGGCGGCCCTGATCTGCTATCCGATTTTAACGGCGGTCTTTGATCTGATTGGGATTTTCGGCGGCTACATAACAGGCTCGGTTTTGTTGAAGGTGGATGTCGGGGTGTATTGGAACCGGGTCTTTGAGAGTGTCGTTTGGGCGGATGTGCAGGGCGGTTTTGTCAAGGCGTTGCTCTTCGGGCTGCTAACAATTTCGATTTGTGCCTACCGCGGTTTTAATACGCACCGCAAGGCCTCCTTTCCCGGGGTGCGCGGCGTGAGCGAGTCGGCCACCCGCGCCGTTGTCTGGTCCAGTGTTATGGTGTTGGCTACGGATTATTTGATCACTTCATTCCTGCTCTAGTGTGATATGGAAGCAAATTTAAGCATACGCGGACTGAAGAAGCATTTTGGCGACAACAAGGTGCTGGACGGCGTGGATCTGGATGTGCCGGACGCCTCGGTCACGACGATCATCGGCAAGAGCGGTATCGGTAAGTCGGTGCTGTTGAAATGCATCGCCGGTTTACTGCAGCCGGATGCCGGACGCATCGAGCTGCAGGGCAAGCCGATCACCTCCAACCACGGCGCGGCGGCTGACGGCACTTCCATATTCAGCTATATGTTTCAAAACAACGCGCTGTTTGATTCCCTGTCCGCTTTTGACAATATCGCGCTGCCATTGCGGGAAACCACCGGACTCAATGCGCAGGAGATCCGTGCGCGCGTCGAGTCGATGCTGGAGCAGGTGGAACTCACCGAGGCGTCGGGGCGCTACCCCGGCGAGCTTTCAGGCGGCATGAAAAAACGGGTGGCACTGGCGCGGGCGCTGGTAACCAATCCGCAAATTGTGCTCTTTGACGAGCCGACCACCGGCCTCGACCCCGAGCGGAAGTTCAGTGTATTTGAGATGATTGCGGACTATCGTGAGCGCTTCGGATTCACCGCGTTGCTAGTGAGTCATGACATCCCGGAAGTATTTGAGGTCAGCGACCGGGTGGCCTGGCTGGATGCCGGCACCATCAAATTCTGCGGTGCACCGGACCAGTTGAATGAAGCAGCCGAGTCCGCACTTGCGGGAATTTTGAATAAGGCTAACTACGTCCGTAAACAATTATAAACAGGAGCCCCGTATATTTATGAATAACCGCACCGTTGAATTTCTAGTTGGCTGCTTCGTGCTGGTCGGGTTGTTGGCTGTGCTCTATCTGGCACTGCAGGTCGGGAGTACCCGTTTTTTCAACCAGGACAGCTACGAGCTGCAGGCACGTTTCAGTAGCGCCACCGGCGTGAATGCCGGCAGCCGCATCGAGATTGCAGGAGTGCGGATCGGCACGGTGAAAGAGGTGGTACTGGGCGACAATTTTTACGCCATCGCCACCTTACAGCTACCGAAGTCGGTTCAACTGGATGATGATACGATCGCATCAATCAAAACGGCAGGTTTGATTGGTGACCGCTTTATTCAGCTCAAGCCCGGAGGCTCCGGATTTCCGCTGGAGCCGGGTGATATGATTATCGATACCGAATCGGCGATGGATATCGAAAGTTTGATCAGCCGATTTGCCCTGGGCGGTATTGACGGCGACAAATAAGGAGATAATCTATCAGTCCTTATGTTTAAGTTCTGCTGTTTGATTTCGTTCATTAGCTTCATTGCGGCCAGTAGTTTGGCGGCGGCTTCGTCCGAGGTTTCCCGGCTGAAGGGGGTCATTGATGCCGCGATTGAAGCGGTACATGGCGAATGTTGTGCCGGGCTGTCTGATGCAGAGAAGCAGGCTAAAGTGCTGGAAGCATTGGAATCCGAGTATGATCTCAACGTCATCATCCGGCGCACGATAGGCCGTAACTGGGGGCGCATGAGTGCTCAGGAGCAAGCGCAGGTATTGAACCTGGTCAAGCAGTTGCTGGTGAAGGCTTACGTCAAGGGGATGGAGGGAAAGCGTCCGCCTGAAGTGACATTTGGTGAGCTGATTGCGATCACAGATAAACGTATCGAAATTCCTTCCACTGTGAAGTTTGATAAACAGACCATTAATGTGCTGTATCGCCTCGGGAGAATGCCCTCCGGTTGGCAGATCTACGACATTGTGGCTGAGGATATCAGTATTGTCGGCAACTTCCGCCAACAAATCGACGACCACTTTCGGCGGGGAGACGGACAAGGGCTGATTGATCGACTGAACGAGCTGCTGGCCAAGGAGGATATTAATGAGGAAATACTTATTTAAGCGAATCGTAGCCTGCCTGGTCGGTGTATTTACGTTGACTCCCTGGCTGACTGCCGGGGAGGAATTTCTGTCGGAGGAAGAATTCTTCCTGGAGGATGTGGCGGACGGACTGCAGATCAGTGATCCACTCGAATGGATGAACCGTTATACCTTTCGTTTTAACGACTTGGTGTATCTGAACCTGCTCGAGCCGCTCGCGGATGGTTATCAGGCGGTGACTCCGGATCCGGTTGAGCGCGGGGCATCCAACTTTTTTAGAAATTTGAGATATCCGGTCCGCCTGGCAGGCAATCTACTGCAGGGGCGGGTCAAGGGCGCGTGGATCGAGACCGGGCGTTTTGCCATCAATACCACTGCCGGCCTGCTGGGAATCTTCCGGCCCGCTGACGAAGTTCGCGGCTTCGAAAGGATTCCCGCAGAAGACATCAGCCAGGCATTGGGCCGTTGGGGCATCGGAGAAGGTCCCTATTTGGTGCTGCCGCTGCTGGGCCCATCTAATCTGCGCGATTTAGGCGGCTACGTGGGCGACCTCGCGGTCCACCCGTTGCAAGAGCCGTTCAGCTTAATCGATGACTGGAACTGGGAGTGGCGTGTTGCTTTGGGAGCGACTGAATTTACCGTGGGCAGTCCCGGTTTGCTGGAGCGTTACCGGCAATTTAAAGGGGCAGCGATTGACCCTTACAGCTCGCTGAAAAATGGCTTCACCCAGCATCGCCGGGCAGTAATCGCGGAGTAAGCATCCGCTTGGGGCCGGTTACAGCACTTGCAAAGTGGGAATTTCGGCAGAACAGTAAAATCTTGGAGTTTATGCAATCGAAGGCTTGACGCTGCGTCTGTCGATTCTACAGTTAATCTTTTATTCAGGCCGATGGTGTAATGGTAACACTACTGGTTTTGGTCCAGTCATTTGGGGTTCGAATCCCTATCGGCCTGCCACGTTGCGAAAGCTCCGGTGCAATGAGGTGCCCGGGTGCCCGAGCTTTTTCTTACTCCCTTAGTCGGGAAGCCATCTTGACGACGGCAGGGATTGATGAAGGCCGGGCAATCGGCCGCACGACCTCGACCCAGGGAATGGTGTGGCTGCGGCCGCTCACAGCAAACAAGCTTGTTCAATAAACTCCCACTTCAGCCCGAACTTTTCCGCCACTTCCGCCGCGAGTGCCTGCACCCCGAAGACCTCGGTCGCGTAGTGGCCGCAGGGGTAGAGGTTCAATCCCAGCTCCTGGGCCATGTTGAAATGGTGCTGACGCAGCTCACCAGTGACCAGGGTGTCCAGCCCCTGTGCCTTCAATTCGGACACCGCGCTTTGCCCGCTGCCGGTCAGGATGCCAATACGCCCGGGTTGCTCGCTGCCGTATTCGATGCCCTGATACGTATTCGGGAACAGCGCCTTCAGTTTTTCGGTCAGTTGCATACGTCCTCCCGCCGGTGCCGCTGCGATGATGGCGATGTCCACTCCCTCGTGGGGCAGAAAACTGCCGACGCGCTCCAAGCCGAGTGCTTTGGCCAGCAGCGCATTATTGCCGATTTCCGGGTGGGCATCGAGCGGCAGGTGTGACCCGTAAACCGCCAGATTGCCGTCGAGGGCGGTCTTGATCTTTGCGTAGTTTATGCCTGTCACGGGTGTTGGCGGCGTCCAGAACAGGCCATGATGGCAAATCAGAAAGTCCACTTTGGCAGCCACAGCGGCAGCAAAGGGCAACTGACCGGCATCGACTGCGGCCCCGATTTTTTTAACTGTTCCGTTATTCTCTACCTGCAGTCCGTTGTAGGCTCCGCCGAAGTCCTTGATCTCGGCGCGGCGCGTGCGTGCATCACAAAAGGCGACAATGTCAGATAAAACGGGCATTCTCCTAAGCTAAGCCAACAGATCCGAAGTGTGAAGCGGAATTTTTCGCTGCGAAGACTTCGCACTGGATGTCAGCGGTGCCAGCAACAGAGACTTGCCGCTTAAAGCAAAGACGCTCTTGCTGACTCCGGTATGCATCCATGCAAAGCTGAATTTTCAAGCCACTTCATCATCGACTAAAAAATGTCTGACTACGCAACCCGCTTCAGTGCCATCGGCCGACTCTATGGTGTCGCAGGGCTTGACCGTATCCACCGGGCTCACGTTTGCGTGATCGGGTTGGGTGGCGTGGGTTCATGGGTGGTCGAGGCACTGGCCCGCTCCGGCATCGGAGCGCTGACGCTGGTGGATATGGACGAGGTCTGCCTGAGCAATGTCAACCGGCAGATTCATGCCATGGACGGCACCGTCGGGCGCAGTAAAGCCTCGGTGCTGGCCGAACGGGTGCAGCAAATTGCGCCTGAGTGCCGGGTCCTCTGTGAGGAAGTCTTTTTCACCGAGGCCAGCATGGAGCGTTTGCTGGCCCCAGGCTATGACTATATCGTCGATGCGATCGACACCACCAAACACAAGTGTCTGCTGATCGCCGAGGCGCGCAAGCGCGGCCTGCGGCTCATCACCTGCGGTGGAGCGGGCGGCTGTATCGATCCGTCCCGCATCAAAATCCAGGATCTGGCGCGCACCATCAACGACCCGCTGCTGCAGCAGGTGCGTAAGAAGCTGCGGCGGGAATACGGCTTCCCCAAACTCTCACGGCAGAAATTCAGGATTGACTGCGTGTACTCCGACGAGCTGCCCGTCTTTCCGCAGGCCGACGGCTCGGTCGCGTGCGAGCGCGAGCCCGGCACCGACTATCGCTTGAATTGCGATGCCGGTTTCGGCTCGGCCACTTTCGTTACCGGTACGGTCGGCTTTTTCCTGGCCGCCGAAGTCGTGCGGCGGATCGCCCTGCCTGAGTGCTAAAGGCCTAATATGAGTTTTCCGTTCCCAACGTAGGCAGTCTGCTTCAGCCGACTGCCAGCAAGTGCAAAGAATGCCACATATCTGCTGCGGGGTCACAGGGCGAAAGCGCGGTGACTACGATAAACGCGCTCAAGTTGGCGCCATTCCCGTCGGCCCGCTTACCAGGCCTCAACCTGTGCCCGCGTCGGGCGGTGCCTGAACTTCGGGTTCTGCCCCAGAAAGTAACAGGGGTTGTTGTAAAAGAGTGTTTCCACGTCCGCCTCCCGGTGGCCGCGGATTTTCATCTCGAAAATCGCATCGTGCAGCGTCCTCGGATCCGAAGGACCCCAGTCACCGGACGCGTCGGCCATCAGCCGCTCGAGTCCGTAAATTTCGACTGCATCGATCATCCGGGCCGGCGAGTTCTTGGTCATCGGATAAATTGTCATCGAGGCCCAGTAGCCTGCATCCAGCACCATTCTGAGCGTGTGTTCCTCGCAATGATCGAAGCTTACCTTCTCCGGGTCGACGCCCTTATGCCCGTTGAGGTAGTCCAGCATCTTTTTGGTGCCCTGATACTTATCCTCCAGGTGCGGCGTGTGGATCCAGATGAGTTGGTCATGCTGCAGGGCCAGTTCCACTTGTTCCTCAAAGATGGTCATCTCGTTGGGCGTATTTTTATTCAACCCGATCTCCCCGATGCCGAGCACGCTTGGTTTGTCGAGAAAGTCGGGAATAAACCGGATCACTTCCCGCGCCAGACTCAAGTTCTCGGCCTCTTTCGGATTCATGCAAATGTAGCAGTAGTGATCGATGTTATACTTGGCGGCCCGGGTGGGTTCGAACTCCGAGATATGGGTAAAGTAATCGTGAAAGGCAGCTGCCGAGGTGCGGTCATAGCCCGCCCAAAAAGCCGGCTCGCAACAGGCTACTGTGTGCATGCGGGCCATGCGCTCGTAGTCCTGCGTGGTGCGCGCGATCATGTGGATGTGCGGTTCGATGATTTTCATAAGGGTTTGCGGGGAGCCGCTCTTTCATCGTCGATCGACATGGGCGGAGTCCCGAAGATGATAAACTCCAGCGGTGCCTCCGAATCGGAAATCAGCGCATGCACCTTGCCGGCGGGGATGAAGGCAACCGTGCCCGGGCCGACCGTAAAAGTGTCCTCTTCGATCGTTAAGCTGCCACTGCCGGACAGAAAATAATAGGTCTCTCCGTAAGCCTGGTGGTAGTGCGCTCCGCCCGCAGTGACGCGGACCACGTGCACATTCGCATTGCCCTCTCCTCCGGTCACGATGCGCCGCACCGTGCCATAGGGGCAGTCAATCGGCGCGATCTGGTCGCTGTGCCGCACGATGGCTTGGTGCTTCATAGCGATAAGAGCCGCAGTATTTTTTCTGCCCGCGGCCCGCTGCGGCGCGACAGGAGCTCAGCGGCCTGCAACAACTCTTGGATCCTGGGTGACTCCAAAGCCTGCCCGCCATCATCCGCCCGATCTATCCGATCCAGAATCGCGGCAGTCTCCAATAGATGCGAGCGCGCCTCCAGATAATACATATCCATCAGCGCCTGGCCGCTTTTTTGGGGCTTGAGTCCTTTACTGGGCAGGTTCATGGCAGTTCTTGGCTGGGGTAATGCATCACGTTCAGATAAAATAGTATTAAAACCACTACTCTTGAGGTAATGCAATGAAAGATTTGCTAATCCGTAGCCGCGCCAAGTAATTGTAAGCTTATAATCGGGCGGCAGGGATCGGGGCCAGAGTTAGGCGATCAGTCATTCAGGTAAAATGGAACGCTGTTTTTGTGTTCAATCTTACGCCAGTGATGCCGGCAGAAGTTGGCAAATCTGGGCGAGTTGGGTCAGTTCGGCATCCGGGCGCAGATTGCTGCAGGCGGGGTGTTCCGGGCGGCGGCGCAGTGAGAGCCGGTCGCCGGCGAAGAGCGCTGTCCTGAAGCCAATGGCCTGGGCGGGCCAGATGTCGTTGCGCATGTCGTTGCCGATGTAGAGGCACTGCTGCGGGCTGAGGCCGTGGTGCGCATGCAGACGTTCGGCGGCAAGCCGGTAGAGCTGCTGTGAGGGCTTGCCTGCCAACTCCTGGTAGGACCAGACATTGCAGTCGGAACAGAAGCCAAGTTCCGCGCTGTTTTTTTCGAGAAAGGCCTCGAACAGCAGGGGGGTGTAAAATTGGGCGTTGGAAATGATGCTGAGGATGATGCCCCGCGCACGCAGTTCGGCCAGGGTTTCGGTGAGGCCGGGCATGGGCTGGGTTGGATTGACCTTGGTTTCGTAGTCGATGACCAGCGTGTCGATATCAATCGCTGCGTCGGTTTCGATTTGTCCGGATGTGGCGAGTTCCGAGATGAGTTCGGCCCATACGGAGCGAATGTCCACCTCCGGAAACTCCGTGCCCCGGGCGCGGAGTTTGCTCTGCTGGTAGTGGATGATGGCATGCAGCGACTGGTCCAATCTGCTTTTTGCGGCGGCGCGGGTGACGCGGATCCGGTTGTCGGCCAGCACGCCGCGCAGGGCGGCATCGCGGTTTTCCTCGGTCGCGAGCGAGATATCACCCACGCCGGAACTAAAAAGGGTGCCATAGACATCGCAGACCACGGCGCGGATATCGCTGAGCTCCGGCAAGCGGGGCGAGGCATCCGCGGGCGGGGTGACCGGGCCGGACTGGCGGCGGTCGGTAATGAGAGCAAACCAGTGGGAAGTAGTCATGTGCGCAGGAGGCGGAAGTGCTCGGGTTGCAAGAAGCCGTCAAGGACTTTGGCAGGATCGAGGTATTGGGGAGCGGCGGTGTTGTTGGCGGCGCAGATGCTGTTGTAGCAGGCGTTTACATTTTCGGCGTATTGTGCGAGGCTGTAGTTTTGGATGACCTTGTTGGCGTTATGCTCAATATGGGATGAGTCGGACCAAGTCTGCAGGCGGGGCAATGCGCTGGCGGCGGATGGATCGGTGCGCACGCGCTTGATCACGCTTTGTTGCAGACTTTCGTCGAGTCCGCCGAAGTCGATCTGGCCGGGGGCGGGGGTGATGGCGGCCAGGGCGCGCGCAACGGCATCTAGGGGGAGTGGGCGCCTGTAAGCGGCGTAGGCGGTAGTCAATCCGGCTGTGAGAGCTGTGCGCAGGTGTTCCTGATGGATCCAATCTGCAGGAATCGGCAGGCTGGGGTAGAGGCCTTCAGCGGGCATCGTATGCCTGGCTGACTCGGCTGGAGTGGGGGCCGAAACTGGAGCTTGGCGTTCACGGGTGAGTTGAATGCCGTGGGCTTTGAAGTCGGCGGTGATGGCGGGCAGGTCGCGGCCGGTGATCGGTTTACCGAAGAGCCAGGGTTCGAGGAAAGCCAGGCCGAAGCCTTCGGCGATGCTGGTACTGAGGATGGCGTGAGCCGATTGCATGATGGCTTCGAAGGGCCAGGCATGCGTCTCCGCGATACCGAAATGGACCGGGAGTTGATGTTGCCGGGCGAAGTGTTGCCAATCCTGGTAAGCTGCCAGGTAGTTCCGGTTGGTGGGGCCGAGCGTGGTGGCAAAAACATCGCCCGGCTCGGCCAGCGCGGCCCAGAGCAGCATCTCGCCGAAGTTTTTACGGCGGACGGCGCGCACCGGGTAGAGGAAGAGGCGCTTGGCCCCGAGAGTGTCGAGGATGGGGGCGGCGGGGAATTCAGTGCCTGCGGCTTGCGCTTCAATCGGGTTGGGGAGCAGGTGGAGTTGGGAGCCGGTGTGCGGAGGCACAGGCGGGACGCCTGTGCTACGGGAGAGTCCGGCGGCATCGAAGATGGCGGTGTCTCGGGCGTTGATGATTGCGTAGTGAACATGGCCGGCATTCGGATACAGGCAGGCAGCGGATTCCGTCCGCTCCTGATTGAGCCGGTAGTTCTCCGGGCGGCCGTCTTCGGCGAAGTCGTGCAGCTGCAGCAGCAGGGGCTCACCGGCGTCGGCCAGCTCGGCCACCACGCCCGGCATGGCGCTGTTTTTGCCGAGTGAGTGGTTATGAATATGCCAGAGATCGGGTTCACCTCCCAGTGCCGTGCGGGCGGCATGGCGCATGCGCTGGAGCAGCGTGTGCGCATCCGGCGTTTCCGCCTGCGCGTTGGAGTAGTGTAGCCCCGCGACGCGCCGGGCGCGCTCGCGGTAGTGGAAATCCTCCGGGACTTCACCGGCGAGGACAACGCATTCGGGTGCGTGATCCAGTCGATCCAAGCCCCGCAAAGTGGACTCAATGATACGCGTTACGCCGCCACGTTTCAGATGATAGTGGACGATGGCGACACGCATAATAATTGATCGCTCTAGACGCTGTGGATCGCGTTGCCGTCCACCGCGAGGGCGGCTTCCTTAACCGCTTCGCTCATGGTGGGGTGGGCGTGGATGGTGCGGCCGAGATCTTCGGCACTGCCGCCGTATTCCATGTGGGCTACGGCGGAGGCTATCATCTCGGAGCTGCCTTTGCCGATGATTTGCACCCCGAGAATGCGGTCGGTCTGCTTGTCGGCAATCACTTTGGCGAAGCCGGCTGTGCCGTCCATCGCGATGGCGCGACCGTTGGCCATAAAGTTGAACTTGCCGACTTTAACCTCCCGTCCCTGTTCCTTCGCCTCAGCCTCGGTGATGCCCACGCTGGAGATTTCCGGCTCGGTGTAGATGACGTTGGGGATGACATCATAGTTGACGTGCCCGGCCTGTCCGGCGATGCGTTCGACGCAGGCGACAGCCTCCTCTTCGGCTTTGTGGGCCAGCATGGGGCCGGCGATCACGTCGCCGATGGCGTAGATGCCGTCAGCCGCGGTTTTGAAGTGCCGGTCCACCGGAATGCGGCCTTTATCATCGGTCTGGATGCCGAGCGCCTCCAGCCTGAGTCGCTCGGTGTAGGGCTTGCGCCCGACGGACACCAGCACTTTGTCACACTCGAATTCAATCGCCTCACCTTTTTTATTTTCCGCCGTCAGGATATTTTTGCCACCCTCTTTTTTGATACCGGTCACCTTGGTGCTGAGGTGAAAATTCATGCCCTGTTGCTTGAAGACCCGCTCGGCCAGTTTGGAAACATCCTTGTCAAAGGTGGGTGCGATGACCGGGAGGAATTCGATCACATCCACCTGGGCTCCCAGGCGCGACCAGACCGAGCCGAGTTCCAGGCCAATGGCACCCGCACCGACGACCACCATTTTTTGCGGGACTGCATCGAAGGCGATGGCCTCGGTGCTGCTGACCACGGTCTCACCGTCGAAAGGCAGGAAGGGCAGCTCAACCGAAGCGGAGCCGGTGGCGATGATGATGTGCTGTGCACTTACGGTGTCTTCGCCCTTGCTGCCGGTGACTTCGATCCGGCCCTGGGCTTTGAGGGTGCCGAGTCCGTAAAAGACGGTGATTTTGTTGGCCTTCATCAGCTGGGCTACTCCGCCGTTGAGCTGGCTGACAACCTGGTCTTTTTTCGCCATCAGCTTTTCGATGTTGATCGATAGATTCGCCAATTCAATGCCATGGGCTTCGGCGCTGTGGGCGGCGAAGTGAAACATCTCGGTGGAGTGGAGCAGGGCCTTGCTCGGGATGCAGCCCACATTGAGGCAAGTGCCTCCGAGGTTTTTGCTCTTTTCAATGAGCGCGGTTTTGAAGCCGAGCTGCGCGGCTTTTATGGCGGCCACATAGCCACCGGGGCCAGAGCCAATGACGGCGATATCAAATTTGTTCATAGTTTTAAATTTTTGGCTGGTTTTCGCTTTTCCAGTTTTAATTGCTCTACAACGACAACGACAACGACAACGACAACGGATAACGGGTAAACTGACAACTAGTTAACCGCGCGTTTATTGTTTGGCTAGATGCCAAACAATAAACGAGCCGGGTCTTCGATGGCCTCTTTGACTTTAACCAGGAAGGTGACGGCTTCCTTGCCGTCGATCAGGCGGTGGTCGTAGCTGAGAGCGAGATACATCATCGGGCGGGCCACGATCTCGCCCTTGATCACCACGGCACGTTCCTGAATGTTGTGCAGCCCGAGGATCGCAGGTTGCGGGAAATTGATGATCGGTGTGCTCAGCATGGAGCCATAGATGCCGCCGTTGGAGATGGTGAAAACCCCGCCCTGCAGGTCGGACATTTGGATCTTGCCGTCGCGGGCGGCTTTGGCGTAGCCGATGATGTCTTTTTCGATTTGCGCAAAGTCTTTTTGATCGCAGTCGCGCACAACGGGCACCATCAGGCCTTTGTCCGTGCCGACGGCGACACCGATATCGTAGTAGTGCTGGCTAACGATTTCTTGGCCTTCGATGCGAGCGTTGACCGCGGGGACGGCCTGCAGGGCGTGGGTGACGGCCTTAGTGAAGAAAGACATGAAGCCCAGCTTGATGCCGTGGCGCTCGACGAAGGCATCCTGATGTGTTTTGCGCAATTGCATCATCGCGCTCATGTCCACCTCGTTGAAGGTGGTCAGCATGGCGGACTGCTGGGAGGCGTTGACCAGGTGCTCGGCGATTTTTTTACGCAGCGGCGACATCTTCCTGCGCGTCTCGCGCTGGCCTGACTTGGGGGCAGTCTGCGACCCCGGTTCTGTGGAGCCCGGTGCTCCGGCCTCTGCCCTCTGTCCTCTGTCCTCTGACTGCTGATTGCTTAGGATGTCGTGCTTGGTCACCCGGCCATCCTTGCCCGAGCCCTTGATTGCAGCGACGTCGGCACCGGTCTCCTCGGCGGCCTTGCGGGCGGCAGGGGAGAGCGGGTGTTCGTTGTGGCCTGTCGTTGAGGGGTGCTGGGTTGCCGCTGGCTCGTTGCTGCTTGCCGCTGGCCCCTTGTTACTGGAATCCTCCGCCGGCTCATCGCTGCTCTGTGCAGCACTTGCTGAGCCTTCCGCTTTGCTTCGGGAAGCTGTAGCGCCTTCGGCGGACGCATCAATGGTGGCGACGACCTGGCCGATTTCGACCTCCTCGTCGGCTTGCACTATAATGGTGATGACGCCGGATACTTCCGCATTGGCCTCGGAGGTGATCTTGTCGGTTTCGAGTTCGTAGAGGGCCTGGCCTGCTTCAACGTAGTCGCCGGACTTAACGTGCCAGGCGGCCAGGATGCCAGAACTGATGGATTCGCCCATTGCCGGGACTTTTACTTCGGTAGCCATGATTAGGAGGAGTGTTGGACTTGTGGATTATTGGAGTGTTGGATTGGTCTTCGGTTTTCAGGTTTCTAATCGAGTTAAGAGAAGGCACGGCTCGGACCTTGCCTCTGTCGCATAGTTGGGCTTACTTTGATTTTTTTTCCGCGTAGAATACACGGCTTGCTCTTCGAGGACTCTATTAATTCCTTTCATCCATGCTAAGTCCCGGCTGATTACCAATTCTGTCATCGCAGCGTGATGTGTATTTTTCATTGGAATTGGCTTTGCTTGAAGCCCATATTTTTTAGCTAATTCTCTTACCTCGGCAGCATTATCATAGGTCATAATAAAGTCTCCAGTCAGTTCGGAGCATACGGAAAAGAGTCTTTCATGATCAAGCTGGGAATGTGTGTAGAGACGACTGCCCGCCTTCTTCCCTCCGGCGGTATAAGGCGGATCTACAAAGAAGACCGAATTACGATCATTCTTGTGCTCTTCCAGAACCTCAAAAGCATCCCGATGCTCAAAAGATAAACGCGTGCGAATAAGATCAATATTCCTGATTCGCTTTGCTAATGTCGCTGGATACCATCTGGAAAGTATTCCTTTTCCGGCTTCACCATTTTTTAGAAATCCGGAACCAGAGGCAAGTATGCCCCCGTGAAACGTTCGGTTTTTGATAATCGTTTGAAAGGCAATTTCTTTAGGCAAACGTTTCTTTGCAGAAAGGACTCCTATTGCATTCTCCTTAGTCATCTCAAAATTCAATATTCGGGATGCAAGCCATTCAGCATCACCACCAATTAAAGTTTTCCATACTGCAGCAATTTCGCTGTCAAGCTCGACTAAATGAGATAGCTCAACCAGATTTTCAGAAATCGAGGTTAAAGAAATAATACCTCCACCAGCAAATGGTTCGATTAATCTTTTGGGCTTCTGTGGTTGGCTTAATAGCCACTCTCTTAATCGTGGTACGAACCAGGTTTTGCCTCCTGGATAACGAAACGGACTCAACTGTGGAACTGAGGCTACATTGACCGCCTTCAGCACCTCAACATCTTCACTGAATAATAGCTTCTGCATGAGTTATTTGCCAAAGGGTGAATCAATCGTTGCATTATCAGGAGGACATTCCAGCTTCTCATCAACTTTTGATTGAAGGATTTTCATGAAATCCTTTACCGCCCCGACCTTGGGACGAGTAATCGTGTTCAAGGCATCCGAAAATCTGGTGTATATTGTCTCCAATTTCTGTAGCTGGTAGGAATGACCTTTACCATCCAGCAAATCGTAAATCAACCAAGACATATCTGCATCTTCTTTTGAGACTTGTTCTAATGCTGGAAGTGTTTCGAAAAACGCAACGTCGAGTGCTACCGCCATCTTTTTCTTCCACGCATTCAGAACCTCACCCTTAAACATAAGTTGTGGTGCCAGGCGCTTGCGAGATGAGGAAAGGAAATCTGGTCTCGGATAATGCGCTTCTTTAGTCCAATCCATATTTGCATTCTTTTGACAGTCAGCCATGTAATGTGCGAATGGATCTCGAACATTTCCAGAAATGTAGACTGCTTGAATCTCTAGTGAGCCGAAATCGTAAACACGCCCCATTTCGTCATACGCGACAAGGACTACGTCAATATTTCCTGCTGACTTGCCATAGTAATCTGTAAGCCTTACTTCGGTTAGTGATGTCCAAGTGGCATCTTCGCCAAAAAAGAAATCAGCAGCATCATCCGCAATAAGCCAATTCTCTCTGAATCTTACTGGGCAGGTTATAACGGGCCGATCTCCATGCATCACACTGCACACCCCTAAGGGATCTTTAGCTTTATCTTTTGTGCAGCTTGGAACCTTATTATTGAAAGGACAGAGCCGATTCTTCCGGAAACGATGCGCTTTAGCAGACATGTCTGTGGTTCGATGCCCGAATACTTCTGCCAAAGGGTGCTGAGGTTCTTTCATTCAGTGTTCACTGTGTGGAAAATTCATCGCCTTGCGAAACATAAATTTTTAGACCCTTCATTCCTCTAGTTGCCGAAGGCGTTTTCGATCAGGCGTTGTTGTTCGCGTTTGTGTTTGGCCAGCGAGCCGACGGCGGGGCTGGCGGCGGCGCGGCGGCCGGCGTAGCGGGGCATCTTCCCCAGCAGATTGAGCAGACGGGGCATAATGAAGCTGTAGCCGCCCATATTCTCCGGTTCCTCCTGACACCAGACCAGCTCGGCGTCGTCGGGGTAGCTGCTGATGATTCTTTGCAGCAGGTCGGTGTTCATGGGATAGAATTGCTCCACCCGGATCAATGCGCTGTCCTTGATCTTTTTGTCCCGGCGGTAGGCGAGCAGGTCGTAGTACACCTTGCCTGAACAGAGGATGGTGCGCTGGATCTTCTTTTTGACGACGGAGCTGTCATCGAGAACGGACCAAAATTCGTTGTCGGTAAACTCCGCGACTTTTGAGACGCACTCTTTGTGGCGCAGCAGGCTCTTGGGCGCCATGATAATCAGTGGCTTTTTGAACTCACGCTTCATCTGGCGGCGCAGGACGTGGAAGAGCTGGGCCGGGGTGGTGAGGTTGCAAACCTGAATATTATTTTCCGCGCAGGCTTGCAGAAAGCGCTCCAGACGGGCCGAGGAGTGCTCGGGGCCCTGGCCTTCGTAGCCGTGGGGCAGCAGCATGACGAGTCCGCTGAGGCGGCCCCACTTGGATTCCGAGCTGGAGATAAACTGGTCGATGATGACCTGGGCCCCATTGACAAAATCGCCGAACTGGGCCTCCCAGATGCAGAGCATTTGCGGGTAGTCCAGCGAGTAGCCATAGTCGAAGCCGAGCACGGCGGCCTCGGACAGCAGCGAATTGTGCACACAGAACTGGGCCTGGTCTTCACTCAGATTGAGCAGGTTGGTGTAGCGCTCGCGGGTTTCGGTATCGTAAACCACGGCGTGGCGGTGGCTGAAGGTGCCGCGCTTGGAGTCCTGCCCGCTGATGCGCACGGGCGTGCCGTCCATCAGCAGCGTGCCAAAGGCGAGCGCTTCGCCCATGCCCCAGTCGATACCGGTATCTGCCTCGAAGGCCTTGAGCTTCGCCTGCATCTGACGCTTGATCTTCGGGTTGACGTTGAAGCCCTCGGGAAAATGGGTGTGCTCTTTGACGATGTGGTGCAGCCGCTCTCTGGCGACCCGGGTTTCGAAGCCTTTAAAGTTGTAGGGCGGCTGTTGGGTCGCCGAGGATTCGTCCGGGTATTGGGTCGGCTTGCCTTCATCCTCTTTGACTTTATCGAACGCAGCTTCCAGGCGCTCGTGGTAGGATTGCTGGATCGCTTCGATTTCGTTTTCGCTAAACTCGCCGCTGGCGATGAGTTGCCTGGCCAGTGTGTCCCCGACGGGCTGCATTTCTTTGATCGCCTTGTAGAGCAAGGGTTGGGTGAAGGCGGGTTCGTCGGCCTCGTTGTGACCGTGCTTGCGCCAGCAATACATGTCGATCACCACGTCGCAGCCAAAGGTCTGGCGATAGTCGAAGGCGACCTCCATCGCGGCTACCACGGCCAGCGGATCGTTGCCATTGACGTGGAAAATCGGTGCATCCACGATCTTGGCCACATCGGTGCAGTATTGACTGGAACGGGCATCTTCCGGACTGGTGGTGAAGCCGATCTGGTTGTTGATCACGATATGGATGGTCCCGCCGGTGCGGTAGCCCTTGAGCTGGGAGAAGTTAAACACTTCCGCCACAATGCCCTGGCCGGCAATAGCCGCATCGCCGTGGATCAGCAGCGGCAGCACACGCTTGCGCTCCAGATCCTCGCGGATGCGCTGGCGGGCGCGGGCCTTGCCTTCCACTACCGGGTTGACCGCTTCGAGGTGGCTTGGGTTGGCAGCCAGGCGGATATCGACTTCGTGCCCATCCTCGGTCACGCGTTTGGTCTCATAGCCGAGGTGATACTTGACGTCGCCGTCGCCGTAAATCGTGTCGGGGATGTAGTTCTCGGAGAACTCGCGCAGGATATACTCAAAGGATTTACCCAGAAAGTTGGCCAGCACATTCAGGCGGCCGCGGTGCGCCATCCCCATTACGATCTCCTCCACCTTGTTGCGCTTGGAGCGCTGCAGGATGCTTTCCAGGCAGGCGAGCAAGGTCTCACCCCCCTCCAGCGAGAACCGTTTTTGCCCCACATAGCGCGTCTGCAGGAAGTTTTCAAAGGCTTCCGCTTCGATCACCGAGCGCAGGATCTGCGTCTTCTTGGCTTTGTCGAAATTGGGGCGAAAGCACTCCGGCTCGATGCAGGACTGGATCCAGCGGCGCTTCGGCGTCTCCTGGATGTGGATGTATTCCACGCCGACCGTGTTGCAGTAGGTCGCCTCCAGACGCTCGCGCAGCTCGCCGAGCTTCATTTCCAAGCCGCCCAGATAGTTGCCGGTATGGAATATCTTTTGCAGGTCGGACGGATCGAACCCCAGACGCTGCAGCGTCAGTCTCGGGTTGGATGCACTCTCCTTGACCAGTGGGTTGATCCGGGCCTGGGTGTGGCCAATCGAACGATACGCATAAATCAGACCTATGGCGCGCGCTTGCTTGATGGCAAAGCTGCCTTCGGTAAAGCGTTCCGGCTCATCCGGTTGATCGCTGTCGCTGCCCGCGCTGCCGCCGCGGGGCGCTTCACTCAACCCGAGGTTGAAGCCCTCGAAAAAGGCCTGCCACTCGGCATCCAGTGCGGCGGGTTGGGTCAGCCAGATGTCATAGTTCTGGTCAATGAGGTCCGCATTCCAGCGGCTGGCGACAGAGGAGTGTTTCATTTATGATAAAAAAGCAGAATTTGAATTATGACCTGTATCGGCCTTACATTAGGAATTCAAATTCTTTAGTTGGCAATTTTGTTGTATAAGCTTAGCTTAATTAAGGAAATCCTTATTAGGCTTGCATTTATGAAAATATTACTTGATATCAAGGTATGAATAGAGAGTTAATACGTGATGATTTAAGGCTGGCGACGGGGGAGATGCAGCCACCTGCCGGGCAAACTTTGCGCGATGCGCTTGCGCGGCTGGACGCATGGGCACAGAAGGACGATCTTCCGGGTGATTTTGCGCATTATTTGAGCCGCCGCAGCTATGTGAAAGCACTTGAATGGCTGGAGCATCCTGATATGCACCATCGAGTATGAGCAAACGCATCGACACCAGTGGCGGAGCATCGTTCGGCACCAATCCATTTGACGCCATTCCGGCGACCGGCTTGCCCCGCGCCAGGCAGTCACCGGCAGTCAGGCCGGGTGCCGGGCCGCCGAAGGCACCTGCCAAAAAGGGCCGGGTCGAGCTGCGCCGCGAAAAGAGCGGCCGCGGCGGCAAGACGGTGACGACTCTCTCGGCATTTGCCAGCCACCTGCCGCTGGCCGAACTCGCCCAGCTGGCTTTCGATTTGAAGCAGTCCTGCGCCTGCGGCGGCACCCTCAAGGGCCGCGTCATTGAGCTGCAAGGGGACGTGCGAGAAAAGGCGCTGGCCGAACTGCAGCAGCGCGGCTTCCAGCCGGTGCTGGCGGGCGGGTAGCGGCACCGGGCAGGCGGCAGGTGCAGATCGCATTATCTTCGCAGGCGGGGATCTTGTGTGCGGCTGGCAATCGTTGTGGCCCCGCTGGTGCCATTTTAATTACGGGGGTAATCTCTATTTCATCCGGGTAGCGCGACCGCGTCACGCGGCGCACGTTGCGGCTGTGGCCTGGTTGACGCTCGGGCATGTTTCTGGCGGGGGTGCCGGGCACTGCGGACGTTCCTGCGGTGCGGGGACGCACCTGCGCCACCCTGTTACTGCAAGTGACCCCGCACTCAAAATTGCATCTGTGGCACCAGCTGGTGCCGCACAAGGCTTGCCTCTGCGCGGATTCCGCCGAAAGTCCTCAGCGATGTCCTATCCTTTAGCGCCCGAACACAAGTCGAATGATGCTGACGCCCTGCTGGAGCGTTTTCTCGATTACGTCATGAGCAAAGGGATCGAGCTGTATCCGGCCCAGGAAGAGGCGATCCTGGAGCTCTTCGCGGGAAAAAACGTGATCCTCAACACGCCGACCGGTTCGGGTAAATCGTTGGTGGCCGCCGCGCTCCACTACCTCTCGGTATCCACCGGGCGGCAGTCGGTGTACACCTGCCCGATCAAGGCACTAGTCAACGAGAAATTCCTGGCCCTCTGCCGCGACTTCGGCCCGGAACAGGTAGGCATGATGACGGGAGATGCCAGCGTCAACCGGGGTGCACCGATCCTGTGCTGCACGGCGGAGATTCTGGCCAATATCGCGCTGCGGGACGGGCCGCGGGCGCGGGTGCACGATGTGATCATGGACGAATTTCATTACTACTCCGACCCCGAGCGGGGTGGGGCCTGGCAAGCGCCGCTGCTCACGCTGTCGCATGCACGCTTCCTGCTGATGTCCGCCACGCTGGGCGAGACCCGTTTTTTCGAGCGCGAGTTGGAGCGGGTGACGCAGCGCGGGACCGTCACGGTCTGTGGCACGGAGCGTCCGGTGCCGCTGGCGTTTGAGTATGTGGACGACCCCTTTATCGAAACGCTGGAGCAACTGCAGGCGGCCAACAAATTTCCGGTCTATATTGTCCACTTCACTCAGCGCGCTGCGGCGGATACCGCACAAAGCTTGCTGAGCAGTCTCAACCCCTGCACCAAAGCGGAAAAAGCCGCCATCGCGCAGGCCCTGGAGGGCGTGGCCTTTTCCAGCCCCTTCGGCAAGGAAGTCAAAAAACTGCTGCGCAGCGGCATCGGCCTGCATCATGCCGGCCTGCTGCCGAAATACCGGGTGCTGGTGGAGCAACTGGCGCAGCAGGGTCGGCTCAAAATTATTTGTGGCACAGATACCTTGGGAGTCGGTGTCAACGTCCCGATCCGCACCGTCCTCTTTACCCAGTTGTGCAAATACGATGGCAGTAGAACCGGGATCCTGACCGCCCGCGATTTTCACCAGATCAGTGGCCGGGCGGGGCGCAAAGGCTTCGACGACCAGGGTTACGTGATCGCAATGGCACCGGAGCATGTGATTGAGAACAAACGTTTGGAAGCCAAGGCAGCCGGTGATCCGAAAAAAGCCAAAAAACTGGTCCGGAAAAAGCCGCCGGAGCGCGGCTATGTCCACTGGGACGCGCAAACCTTCAGCCGCCTCCAGCACGCGCCCGCCGAGCCGCTGCTGTCCAGCTTCCACGTTTCGCACGGCATGTTGCTCAACGTCCTCAGCCGCGAGGGTGACGGTTGCCGCGCCATGCGCGATCTGATCAACGACTGCCATCAGGCCGAGGCCGGCAAGCCCGGCATGCGGCGGCAGGCCTTTCAATTGTTCCGCTCGCTGGTCGAGCGCAACATCATCCAGATCCTGCCGCGTGGGGCGTCCCGGAAGCTGCGGGTCAACCTCGAGCTGCAGGACGACTTTTCACTCAACCAAACCCTGGCGCTCTACTGCATCGATACCCTGGGCCTGCTGGATACCGCTGCGCCGGATTACCCGCTTAAACTGCTCAGTCTGGCCGAGGCGATTCTGGAAGATCCGGATGTCATCCTGCGCCGCCAGTTGGATACAATCAAGGGCGACAAACTGTCCGAGATGAAGGCCGCCGGCACTGAATACGAAGCCCGTATGGACGAACTCGAAAAGCTCGAATACCCCAAGCCCGAGCGCGAGTTCATTTACGATACCTTTAACCGCTTTGCGGGCGCCCACCCCTGGGTCGGCACGGAAAACATCCGCCCCAAGTCCATCGTGCGGGAGATGTTTGAGCGCTACAGCAGCTTCGCCGACTACGTTAAACTCTACGGGCTGATGCGGGCCGAAGGCGTTCTGCTGCGGCACCTGACCCATGTGTATCGGGTGCTGGTGCATACCATACCCGCCGCCTTCCGCACCGAGGCGGTGGACGAGGTCATTCTCTATCTGCAGAACCTGCTGTGCCTGACCGATTCCAGCTTGATCGATGAGTGGGAAAGGCTCAAAGACCCCAACTACCAGCCCGCAGCCGAAGCCTCCCCTACAGCAGCCGCAACAATTCCCGGCGACATCACCCGCGACCGCCTGAGCCTGGAACGCCTCGTCCGGGATGAAGTCTTCCGCTTCCTGCGTATGCTGGCCAACCGCGACTACGCCGGTATGGTCGAAAGCTACCCGCTGGAAACACTCTTCCCGCAGGCCCGTTGGCCCCAGGTCGAACTCGAAAATGCCATGGCCGCCTATTTTGAAGCGCATCAGTGGATCCGCCTCGATCCGGCCGCGCGTGCTAAAGCCCACACCCGTATCATCGAGTCCGAAGACAAAACCAGCTGGCAGATTGAGCAAACCCTGGTCGATCCCGATGAACACAACGACTTGCAAGTGGTTTTTCACCTCTCCCTGCCGGAAGTGCGGCAGCTCGGCAGCGTTCACCTGCGGCCTGTTGCCCTGCGGAAGATCTGAGTCACCGCATTAAGCACCGTGTCAACAACGCTTCAACTTCCACTCTTAAAATAAACATTTATAAGCGGCGGAAGGTCGGATCTATCCATAAATGTTGCGCTGAAGATTGCGAAAGCTATGGAGTATAAATGCTTCGCCAGTTGTCGGCAGCGGTGTGCCGGCCTTGCTGCGCTTATTGCCAAACACATCCCGGTGATCACCTAAAAATTGGGTAATGAATGCTTTGGAACCTATGGCCAACCCGTCCCCAAAGTAGCGCACTCGCACGCGCAGTAACTCCTCCAGCGGAACTTTACCTTTATTCTGTATGATCTGCTCCAGCCTCTCGGCCGAGATCCGGCCATGATCCTTATCAAGAGCACCTTTGGTCCCGAAACCTTTGCCGAAAAGGATCAGGCGATAGGAGGCAATTGCCTCCGGGTATTTTCGGGAATTGTTAAAAAGCTGCTCCAGTCCAGTCCGCGCCGAGCGGACCCCTGCCAGACTGGCGGCGTAGCTGCACCAGCGGTAGTCTTTGGGATCCGAAACAAGTTCGGCCCGCACCGGATTCAAATCAATGTAAGCGGCCACCCGAGTCAGACTTTCCGGGGTATCTTCTACGATCACGCTCTTATATCGGGCGGCCCAAATTGTGCCTTTCGTGCCATGCTGATGGTTGAACCAGATGGAAAAGCGCTGTTTCAACTCACGCATGAAGGCGGGCAAGTCGCCCATCCGGGCCACCACCCGAGCACGTGCCACTGCCGCCTCCTGACCACCCTGTGCCAGTATCGCACGCAATTCCTGCACCGAAAAAGTGGAAAGGGGCACCTTCTCTTCTCCGTAGTAAGCCCGGTAGCGCTCCAGTAGTGCCTCATCAGGCAGCGTCTCCACCACCGGCACGCGCAACAGCAGGTGGATATGGTTACTCATCACACAGTAAGCCAATACTTCGACTCCCGCAAAAGCCGCCTGTTTACCCAATTGACGGCAAAAAACCTCCTTCTCTTCCGGCCCAAACAAAAAAGCCTGGCAAGCCGTCCGGCTCATCACATGGTAAACCGCAGAACTATTCGTAATTAATATTCGTCTCCGACGTCGTGATCTCATGCCACCATACAACACTACAGCTACATGAAGTCAATAAAATAAACAGCCTGTGTGTTTATTAAAAATAGATCTTATCTACGAACTTGCACTGCGCTTTTTAGACGATTGATTTCAGGTCAGCCCAAGACTCGAACCAGCAGCCATGAAAAAATCCTACGTAATTGCTCTCAACTCGCTCCAGCGTCAGCTGCCGCGCCGGATTTTTACCGATGCGAAGAGCTGCTTTGCGGCTTCTCTGGACAATCTGCGACTCTCCTTCGCTCCTGATGCGGTGGTCAAAGTTCGGGCGGCGGCCGATGTGGGGGTGGTGCTGCAGCTGGCCCATGAGTTTAAGGTGCCGGTCACTGCGCGCGGCGCGGGCTCATCGGCTACCGGCTCGGCCGTGCCGCTGAAGGGTGGCTGGGCCCTTGACTTGTCCGGGCTGAATGAAATCCGGATTGACTCGGTCGCCCGGATCGCGACGGTGGGGGCTGGTGCAATTACGGCTGATTTGCAGGCCCAGGCCGAGGCGCAGGGACTCTTTTTTCCGCCGGATCCTTCTTCCAAAAAATATTCAACACTCGGGGGCAATATTGCATGTAACGCCGGTGGCATGCGCTGTGTCAAATACGGGGTGACGCGTGATTACGTGCTCGGTTTGGAAGGCTTTCTAGCAGACGGCAGTCCATTTAAGTTCGGACTGCCGCTCAAGAAATACGTCTCGGGTCTCAACCTGCGCGATCTGCTGATCGGCTCCGAGGGCACACTCGGGATTGTGACGCGTGCGGCGATCAAACTCATCCCCAAGCCGGAAAAGCGCTGGACCGGTATGTTCGCCTTCAAGAGTGAGGCGACTGCGCTCAAAGCCGTGGTGGCCCTTTTAAAGTATGGCCACAATCCCTCCATACTGGAGTTTCTGGACCGTCAGTCCGTGGGTTGTGCGGAAAACTATACCGGTAAAGTGATTTTCCCTGGTCACTCGCGGGCCTCGATTCTGTTGATCGAGCTGGACGGCTCCACTTCGGAGTTACGCCGACAACGGACTGCGTTGCTCGACTTTATGGCGGACCGCGCACTGGCCCACCGTGAGGCGCGCACCGAGGCGGCAGCGGAAAAACTCTGGCAGGTGCGCCGCACCTGCTCGCAGTCGATGTTTTCGCTGGCGGATACCAAGCTGAACGAGGACGTGGTGGTGCCACTCGAAAAACAAGCTGAGCTCATTCGTTATACGTTGAAGCTGAAAAAGGAAATCGGTTTGGCCACCCCCACCTTCGGGCATGCGGGGGATGGCAACCTGCATGTGCACATCATGTACAACCGTAGCTCGGCAGTCGAAGCCGACAAGGCCAAGGCCGGCATTCACCAGCTGATGCAAAAAGTCGTTGACCTCGGTGGAGTGATCACCGGCGAGCACGGCATCGGTCTGGCCAAGATTCCCTTCATGTCGATGCAGCACACGGAGGCAGAGATCGCGGCCATGCGTGCAATAAAGAACGCACTCGATCCCCAGGGTATTTTGAACCCCGGTAAAATATTCGAACCTTTTGAAGTTTGGGCGCACGAACCTGTTGACGTCCGGTTGCCATGGGATCATAAATAGTCACCATGAGTGAATTACTGATTGGTTGGACGACTTGTGATAATACGGATGTGGCTGACCGCCTCGCCGAAGGGCTAGTGGAGCGCGATCTCGCGGTTTGCGTGCAGATTGAGGAAAACGTGCAGTCTGTTTATAAATGGGAGGGTGAGTTACAGCGCAAAACGGAGTGCCGCATCTGCGTAAAATTCGATGCGAAGAAGCTCGAACAGGTTAATAGCTATATCAAGGTAAACCATCCTTACGAAAATCCCGAGTGGTTCGCGATTTGCCCGGATGTAATCTCCGAGAAGTATCTCAACTGGGCGACCGGCAGCTGAGGCTGCACTTCACGGATCCACCAAGCGGACAGGCATGTCCATACCCCGGCTCGCTGCTACCACCCCCGGCCTCTGCCGCGGAAGGGTTGAGCCTCCTGCAACTGCTTTTTCTGCGCTTGGTCGAATTCGGAGTTCTGGATGTAGCTTTGGAAACTATCGGGGTCGTCGTTTTTCCAGCTGGCAGCGACGTGTTGCATCATGCGGGTACGCATCCAGTCGTTGCCGATTGATTCGGCCCAGGTCATAGCGTTGGCAGGGTCTTCTTGTGCGGCGCGGTAGGTGTAGCTCATGACCGCACGGTCGAGCGCGGGGGAGCTGGGCTGGGAGTTGAGCCATTCCGCTGAGGCTGCCATATCGTAGCGGGTCCATTCACGGATGATGGCGGTGCTGGCGCGGCTGAGGGTGTCTTCATCCAACTCGCGGGCACTGAGCCAGGCAGCGGCGGCAGCCGGGTCGTTTTCCGCCCACTCACCCACCAGCCGGGTGGTGATCGATGCGGGCGCGTCTGCACCGAGTGATTCCACATAGGCGGCAGCTCCTTGCGGATCGTATTCCGCCCATTCGTCGACCAGCTCGGAGAGCAGCGTGTTTTTTGTTGCACCGTCTGCGAGCATTTCGACCTGTAGCTTTGCGTCGAGCAGACCACCGCTCTCAATTTGTTGGGCGATGATCGTTTCGAGTGCGGCCGTTTGAGTGCGTTGCTGAATGTTGTTGCCAGTAGGCAGGGCCAGCGCGGCGGCAAAGGCTGCCTTGGGATTTGCGGACGCGTAGCCGCGATAAATTGCCAGCAGTTGGTTGCTTTGGCTGCGGAGTGGCTCGTTCGCCAGTTCAAGCTCGGCCCATGCCAGGGCAGCCACCGGATCGTTTTCGGCCCAGACTTGCAGGATCGCGATGCGGGTCCGCTCCGTTTCTCGCCGGGAGCCGATCTTATCCGCCATGGCCAGTGCGTCGCGTGGTAAGGTTTCCGCGAGTTGGCGCAGTAGCTCGCGCAGCATACCCGCCCGACGGTAGTCACTGCTCGGTAGTGCAAAAGCTTCGGCCAGCAGGATGCGTTTTTCGGACTCGCTGAGTTCTCCGGCCTGCAGCAGCGCTTCATTTAGATCCTGCTGGCTCAGTGCCATGATGGCGCGGGTGCGGTCGCTCGGGGTGGCAGGTGTTGCAATTTCAGTCCTTTGCTTGTTTAACGGAGCGCGCGTTTGAGTAGCTGCTGTGCTTTCGCCCCCGTTGCTTTCAGCCGGATTGATACGGTTCAGCCCGACATAGTAAGCGGCCCCCATGGTGGCCAGCCAGATGAATAGCCCGAGGAAGAGTTTTGGAAGTTTCATACGAATCGGTATAGTCAAACAGAACGCTAAAGTTTCGCAAGTTTATGCGAGCAAGGGATTTTAGCTCATCCCAAGCGGATGATGTTGACCGGGCAGCCTGCCGCAGCTGCCATCAGGCGCGCCTGATCCTGGCACAAGCCTTTGCCGTATTCAAATTTTTCGCGGGTGCGCACGATCCGCTGCAATTCCGCTTCACCATTGGCATTCATCCACCAATAGTCGGGTGCCGTCTCGATACAAAGGCCGCAGCCGATGCACTCGCAGCGCTTATGAGCGATGGTGAGGAAGGCCATGTTTACACCTCGCTGGGAACCGGCTCGTGAATGAAGAATTTATCCCCCGGACGCACGCGTTGCGGCACCTGAATGGAGCAACAGTCGCCGCGCTGCGCCTGTTCGACCGGTCCTGTATCCAGGTGGATGGCCCCGATTTTCCCCTCCACCACGCCGGAGTTGTTGCCAATGATCAAAAAATCAGATCCGGTCGTGATTTTCCGGGCGGCTTTGATCTCGGCGACACCGATCTTCGGATAGTAGTGCGTCACTTCGCCGCCCAGGATTTTCTGGTGGGTGGCTTTCGAGCCATAGGCGGCCGACCAGCCCTGGGGCCGTCCGAGATAGTAGCCCGAGGAGTGGCCGCGATGATACACCTTTTTCAAATCGGCCAGCAGTCCGGCGACGAAGTCGGTGTCGTAGCTGCCCGCCGCAATCGCATCCGCCGCCCGGCGATAGGCACGGGTCACCAGTTTGACGTATTCCGGCGAGCGTCCCCGCCCCTCGATCTTGAGCGTGTGCACCCCGGCGGCGATGACCTGATCGAGAAATTCGATGGTCGAGATGTCGTTGGGCGAGAAGACGTAGTTATTGTCGAGCTTGAGCGATTGTCCGGTCTCGCGGTCGGTCACGGTATAGCTCTTGCGGCAGTTTTGCACACAGGCACCGCGATTGGCAGAGGCGTTGTCGGTAAACAACGACATGCTACAGCGCCCGGAGACGGCCACACAGAGGGCACCATGGGCAAAGGCCTCGATCTCGACCGGGCGACCGGAGGGGCCGCGCAGGTCGTGCTCCAGCACTTGTCGGCGGATCCTGGCGATCATGCTCAGGTTGAGTTCGCGGGCGAGCACAATGCGGTCGCAGAACCGGGCATAGAATTTGAAAGACTCGAAATTCGAGACGGAGAGCTGGGTGGAAAGGTGGCACTCCAGCCCCAGTTCGCCTGCCTTGAGGATGCAGGCCATGTCGGCGGCGATGACGGCATGCACGCCATGTGCCTTGGCGGTTGAGAGGAGTTCGTAGCAGAGCTGAAGATCGTGGTCGTAGAGGAGGGTGTTGAGCGTGAGGTAGCCACGGACCCCGGCATCCCGGCAGCGCTGCATGATTGCAGGCAAATCCTGGAGATGGAATGAGCGCCGCGAGCGGGCCCGCATGTTGAGCTGTGCCAAGCCGAAATAGACGGCGTCCGCCCCGGCATCGATGGCCGCTTGCAGTGAAGGGTAACAGCCAGCGGGAGCGAGGATTTCAGTTTTTTGTTCGGTAAGTAGAGCTTTCACTTTTGGTATATCGCCGCTCACCATAAGCAGTTGATGTCGTATTGTTTCCATTGTGCATCCCGGGTAATCGCCCCCAGATGCCTTGTTTGGCACTGGGCAATCATCAGGCGGTCAAATGGGTCACGGTGATGCAGGGGCAGATCCTCGCAGTAGCGGCAATCTTCGGCTTCGATATCGATCCGAAGTATGCCGGAGGATTCCAGTGCGGGTGGGAGGAGTTTATCCCAATTATCCTCGATCTGAAAATCGAATCCGGCGCGACTCCGCTTGAGTGAGATCTCCCAAAATGCGACGACTGAATAATACAGCGGTGCCTCGCTTTCCGACAGCTCGATCACGTTTTTCGAAAGACGGGGATCATCATATAGCAACCACAGCAGTGCGTGTGTGTCTAAAAGCCAACTGCCTGGATTCATGCGCTTTCCTTTTTGGGCATACCAAATAAGTCTCCAAATTCCTCGCTCCCGGACTCAATGAAGTGATCCGACATTTGCAAAGGACGGTCTTTTAATGCGCCAACGCGTTGTCCTTTGGATGCGCGGATTGGAATTATGCGCGCGACGGGTTTGTTGCGGCGTTTAACCACGACCGATTCACCCGCCTCGACTGAGGCGATCACCTTGGAGAATCCTGTCTTAGCTTCGTAAATTGATAGTTCCATATTGATAGTTTTGACCAACTTGACCAAAAGTCAAGTTGCTACGGGCGGCTCAGTCCGACCCAGGCGATGGCCAGCGTGGCGATGGAGCTGAGCGGCATCAGGATGGCGGCGAGCAACGGATGCATCATGCCGGCCAGGCAAAGGCTAACGGCGACCAGATTATAGCAGATGGCGGCACCAAATATAACGGCCACCGTTTGGCGACGGTGGCGGGCGGTCTGGAAGAGTGCAGGCAGGCAGCGCAGGCTGCGACCGAAGAAGAAGAAATCGGCGCTGGCTTCGAGAATGCTCTTATCCACCACCGGGGTGCCCCGGCAGATGGCGGCGTCGAAGGCGAGACTGTCGTTGGCGCCATCGCCGATCATGAGTGCTTCTTCCCGGGCATGGGTCCAGATCCATTCAGCCTTGTCGGCGGGGGTGCAGGCGGCACGCACGCGGGCGGGGTCGAGCCCGAGCTGGGCCGCGATGTGGTGCACCCGTTCGGGGGCGTCGCCGCTCAGGATAGCTGTATCCAGATTTTCGTGACGGAAGTAGTTGATGCTGTCTTTCGCATCGTCACGCACATCCTCCATGAAGTTGAACTCGGCTACGATGAGTCCGTTCTGGCACAGCGCAGTTTGTGCATTCGAGGGTGACGTGTTTTTCCAGCCGGATTTTCCCAGCGACCACTCGTTGCCGCCCTCGTCCCGCCAGAGCACGCCCTGCCCGATATGTTCTTCCAACGTAGCACAGGCATCCCGCCAGTGTGGTTGTTTAGGATAGGCGTCCCGCCTGTCCCCCAACAAGGCCGGGTGTTCCGCCAGCAAGGCCTCGCGCAGTGACCGCGCCACCGGATGCGGATTCTGCTCGACCAGTTGGTGCAGTGCTTGCGCGGCCAAGGGGTCCAACTGGCGCACGGCAGCCGGGTCACGCAGGCGCGGCACATCCATGGTGAGCGTGCCGGTTTTGTCGAAGACCACCTGCCGGACCCGGCGCAGGCGTTCCCAGATCTGATAGTTTTTGATAAAAAGCCCGGCCCGGCGCAGCCTGGCAGTGGCAAATTCGTCGCACATCGGCAGCGCCACGCCGAGCGCACAGGGGCAGGAGACGATCAACACGGAGATCAGCACCTGGGTGGCCTTCAGCATATCGCCGGTGGTGGCGAGCCAGGCCATGCCGCCGAGCAGTCCGACTGCCAGCACGCTGGCGATGTAGTATTTGAGGACGCTTTGCAGGCGATGCTCGCGGAAATGATCTGCGGGACGCTGCAGCAATTTGGCCAGCAGGCTATCGGGCCAGGCTTCCCGCGCCCGCAGTCGCAGGCTGCGCAGGCCAACGTTAACCGCACCCGCCGGAGCGCTGCGCTCCGCAGGCCAAACCAGCGGCTCGGCTTCACCATTGATCCATTCCAGGCTGAGCGTGCCGGAGGCGTCCAGCAGATCGGCGGCCACCGGATTGATCGCGCCGGGAGCAATACTGTATACCAAACCGGCGGTGACCTCACGGGCCGGGATGGATTCACCGTCCCGGGCACCGCCGATGAGGGTGACCTTGCGCGGACCGACCTGTTGGCGCTGCAAATGGCTGCGGTTTTTTTCCAGCGCGACTTCCTGCAGCCAGCGTCCCACCAGCATCAGGAAAACAAAGGTCGCGACAAAATCAAAATAGATCAGCGTGGTGTAACCGCTGGCCCAACCGATCAGCGAGCCGATATAGGCGACGACCAGCCCGAGAGCGATCGGGAGATCGATGTGCAGTACCTGGTTACGGGCTGCCTGCCAGGCGCGCCGGATGAAGTAGCTGCCGCCCACCGCGAGGCTCAGAGTGGCGAAAAGTGCTCCCAGTAGTTGAAATAGCGGGGAGAGAAAAAAATCAGCCTCCATGCCCAGATAGGCCGGCAGCGTGAACAGCATGGTGTTGAGCAGGAAAAAGCCGCACAGCCCCAGCCGGTGCGTGAGCTGGCGGGACTCCCGCCGCGCGGGGCCGTCTTCCTGGTAGAGTGTCAGCCGGTAGCCGATCTGTTGCACCGCACGGGCAAATTGCGGCAGGTCGAAGTGGCCGCGTTGCCAGGTCAGCTCGACGGCCCCACTGCGGGCATCGATGCGGGCCGCCGACGCGCCGTGCTGACGCTTGAAGATCGCCTCAATCAGCCAGACGCAGCCGATACAGCTGATGCCCTCGATGCCAAAGGTGGCCGTGGTCACCGGCTGGTCGGAAGCAGCTTCCGCCTGCAGCAGCACTTGCTCCAGCGGCGCGGCATCCACCTCCCGGAAGGCCTTGGAGCCGACCGGCGGCAGGGCCGCCGAGCCCTTCAACTCATAGAAGCGCGTCAGGTCGTTGTCAGCCAGTAGCTGCGCTACGTAGTGGCAACCGTTACAGCAATACGCTTCATCCTCCCGGGGGGTAAAGGGCGTGCCACAGTGGGCGCAGGTGCTTGTCGTCGTAGCAGGCATTTTCTTCCGGATTTGTCGGATCGGACCGATCAGTCCGATCAGTCGGATCCGACGGATCGCTCAATTTCGATCTGTTCGACCGGATTCTCCTGTGCGATCTTGATCAGCAGCACCCAGGCGCTGATCACCAGCAGAAACATCAGCGTCACGCCGATCCAGAGTATCCAGGCTCCCCGGCGCTGGGCCTTATTCCTGCTGGTTGGCTCCGGCTCCATACTTTTCCAGGATTTGCGGGTT
>Ga0100385_1000676_pt1 | contig 38126 bp, 34 predicted proteins | sample CryGeymeta201509_FD_81543 | JGI IMG/M metagenome (GOLD analysis project Ga0100385, IMG submission 81543) | Groundwater microbial communities from Crystal Geyser aquifers in Utah, USA - Crystal Geyser metaG 2015-09 | ecosystem: Environmental > Aquatic > Deep subsurface > Groundwater | place: USA... | reverse complement strand
CCCAACCCCAACCCCAACCCCAACCCCTAGCATATGCATATCAAATATGTGAACTTGTTTTATGGCAAATATGAGTATGAGTAGCATTCATAGCAGATAATCAAGGTGCTTGCTCTTCATCACTAACACTCGGAAATACTCAGCCAATGAAATGCAAATAGTTGTCAAAGGAACAACGAACATGACCCTAAGACCAGCTCCTTTGTAAAGGGCAAGTAAGCCTTAGTTTTTGGCAACAAGGTACAGTCCGTGGAAGATGTTGCGATACCCATAGTATGTCTACTCTAAAGAGCCTCCTTTCATTGCTCTGTCTGCTCTTTGAATCTGCATTCGCATTTTTACCATCTCTAAAGGATTAGTTATGTATCCTGCAAAAGCACTAGCTCCAGCAGAGCATATCATGCTTTCCATTAAAGTCTGGTTTTTTGGATCTTTGACCAACAAGGATTTGATTTCCTCAAAAGCAGCAAAAAAGATAGCACTATAAGGGCCAAAGAAAACCAAGGTTGCTCCATAGGCCTAAGTATAGCATAACATCTACCCGATAAAGACCAATCAAGCCCTCTGTTTTGTGAATTTTCTTCATAGCGTCTCTAGGCCCATCATATTTGTAGAGTTTGACTACATCTTGAACCTGCATTCTTTCCTTAATGATATCAATAGGTAGCCAAAAGGCGCAGGAGACGAACTAAGCAGCAAAACCTGATAAAAGATGGCTTGCAACAGTATGCTTCTTGAAAAACTTTAATACAATGAAAATTACCTCGATATTTTAGCACACTTGCTTGCACTTCTCATATGCTGTCATATAAGCCGAAAATGCGATGATAGATCCGAATGCCGCGATGGTAACTCCCGGAAAGAACCCCTTTAATCCTTGCTATTGATATATGTGTTTTGCTACTTATAGCTAAAAGTACCCAGATCCAAAGAGCGCCCTACTTTGTAGTTGCTTATTTTTTTCATTTCTAGGCGATCGGCCTGAACCATAGTTTTGACAGTATCGATTGGATAGGTCAAGAATTTGCCAATAACTGAAGCTAAAGGGGAGGACACTGTGGTTGCGATAAGTTTTCTCTTCTTTTAGGCATTCTGATCTGTCTATGTCATTAGTATTAGATTCAAGTATTATATTCATTTTGATCAGAAAGTAGTTTTGGAAAAAAATTATGGAGATTCAAGATATATATACAAAGTATCAGTGCCTTCCGTTAATTATTTCAATCATGCTGTACATCGATTTCATTTATGTGAACTCCTCAATATTTTGAAAGTATTTTTCACACATTTTTTCAATCCTCTCAATCTCCTCGTCTATCATACCACCAAGAGCGATCCAACTTTTGATCTTGCCGTTCTTTTTATAGAGCAACTTCTGAATGTAGTACAGGCGATTAGAGTACTACATATTTAGCATTTCTTCAAAAGACATACTGATACTCACCTGACCAAACAGTTCCTTCAAATCATTAAGCTTTTCCTAGTCGATTAATTTATTAGCTGGATCATTCAAGAAACGGCAGAGCCAATCTAAAGTTTCGTATACACGTTGACTCAAGGACATAGATAAAGTTGACCTTTCTGACAACTTTTAGGGCATTTATTATTCCATCAATTATCGATTCAAACTGTTGCGTTTCAGTACCCTTCGAGGTTAGAGATTGTCCTTATCTCTTTTCATCTTACAAAACCTATTTTATAAATATTGACGCAAGATAATTCGTATTTGCTTTTAAGGCTCATAATCGCCTCTCGGCAACATTTTTTTATAGAATCCCTCTTTTTTAAATATTCAGTAGGTTATTGTGAATAGACAGTTTGATGACTTATCATGCGGCTTCCATCCACTCCTTGGCAGACACGTCGACATTCTTATTGACGTCACGGATTTCACGTCTGGCCTTCTCAACCCGACCTCTTCTCATCAGCTGGAGCTCGATATGCTCATGGACAACTTCGGCAACACCCTTGAACAACACAACAGTATTATCTTCTTCCAAATCTTCAGACTGGTACATGAAGGCTCTCACGATACCAGTCTCATCTCCAAGAACTAGTCTGGCCTTTTTGCCGACCTTTTCAACTGAAATGATCTATTTTAGAACACAATTACTTTAGCAGTGATGTTAAGTTCCTCATCTCCGGGTTCGATGGCACCAATTTTTGTCCATTGAACGGGAGGTCTTCTCTCTCCTCTTTCTTCACCTTCTCTTCTAGGTCTTCTATCTTCACCTCTTGGTTCTCTTCTTTCTTCATTGTCCCCTCTTCTTCTAGGTCTTTCTTCATTGTCCTCTCTTCTTCTTGGTCTTTCTTCATTGTCCTCTCTTCTTCTTGGTCTTTGTTCGTTGTCTTCTCTTCTTCTAGGTCTCTCTTCGTTGTCTTATCTAGGTCTTCTGGGGGGTCTTTCACCTTCCTCTCTGGGTCTTCTTGTAGGTCTTTCCTCATCTTCGTCTCTAGGCCTCCTCGGTCTGTCACCTTCTCTTCTTTTAGGTCTGTCTTCTCCTCCCTTTTCTCCTCTAGGTCTTCTCTCTCTTCTTCTTTCAATCTATTTGTCAGAAATATTTTATTGAGTGTTGGCTTTAATTTAAACAGTTTCGGGAGTGATTCTGCCAAAGATGTCAATTTCAAGAGAGATTTGTCCTTTGATCAATCTGATTTTTCCATTTCTAATGGCAAGGGTGGCTCCTTCCTTGATGAGCTTAGAGGGCTCTCCTTTGAAGAAAGCATTAGCGGCACCAGTTTCGTCGGCAACCACGGCTCTGATGAAGGTGGTTTGACCATCGTTCGACTTGGCTTCTTCGGTCTTGACGACTTTAATGTAGACATTGTATCCACTTCTGGCATCAATAAGGTCTCTGACTTTGATGAACTGAGGTTTTGTAAGCTTTGACATAAAGTTGAAAAATTAATATTAAATTGAATACTGCTATTTTTTTTCATAGACCGTCTATCTCTTCTTCTTCAGCTCAGAAGCAGCTATAAATGGTCATCATCCTTTTTCAGGCTCTATTAACGCAAAATACTTTAATCCCGACATATTATAATTAATGGAGATTGAGTACGACTAAAGTAACGAGCGCAACACCAATCGAGCTAACTCTCTCAATGGCTACCGACATTCATATAAAAGCAGAAAGTCAAATGAGTCATGCTTTAGCATTGGAGGCACTCATTATCATCCCCACCCCCCGGGTTAGAATCAGAAGTATTCTACATTTTAAATCTAGAATCAGCCTCTAGTCGAACATATCTGCTAAAGCTCGAGAAATGTATGGAAACAATGACCTGTTTGATAACTTAGCACATGTGGAGCCATACCACTATGAAATGCGGGATGAGGGCTCATTCAAACCAAAAAATAGGCATACAGAAGGTGAAGTAAAAATGGTTATGTAACAATTTATCCTATCTAGAGAAGAACAAAATATGAGTATTGAACCAGAGCAGCTTCCGAAAGTCTCAGAAGTCAGCTGCAAATGTCCCAAATCAAAGTGTTTGCTTATGTACTGTGAATGCTTCTCCAAAGACCTTCTATGCAACGAAAAATGTTCATGTTATCAATGCCGAAACAACCCTGATTTCTAAGACAAACGCCAAAAGGCCAGAAAAGCGGTCCTTGAAAAGGACCCTGATGCCTTTCGAAACAAGTTGGAGCTGGTGGGCTAGCAATCATAATTTGCCTTAAAGAAAGGTTGTAATTGCAAGAAGACAAATTGTGCCAAGAAATATTGTGAGTGTTTCTTCACTGGAGTGAAATGCAGCTATCTGTGTAACTGCTAAAACTGCCACAACGGAGTAAACAATGGACCATCATGAACGATCACGCAAATAGTATTCCTTCGCCCTCCGAATGATCTATTAAGCTTCGTATTAATCGAACTCATAGCCAGCTTTGTGCATTTTCTCATATTTATGATATAGCTTATCGTAGTCATCCAATTCAGACGCAGAGGCACTTTTGTTGGAGTAGAGGGCCAATTTGTCACTAAAACTCGGAGGATGTAGCAGCATGTCTGCCATCTCGTGCATTTCTCGGATATCGTTGCACATTTTCTATTGTCGAACTTAGTTAACTCCAGTCATATTCACAAATTACTCGTAGACTTTCTCGTATTCACGCTGTAAATTGAGAGCGTTGTATTGTTCCCTGGCAGTTTCTACTTTCTAACGAACTAGCTCCCTAAGTTGATCCTTGAGTTCATCGCATTAACGGGCATTGATGGGCTGATGTTCGAGGTGGAGCTAGGGATGGACATAGGGTGTTATACGCTTAACTGCTAATCTTCTGAGCGTGTCTTCGATGGATTACTGATAGTCCATTGTTATTATTTAAAAGTATAAAAAGTGTGTCTCGCCTAGGGTTTATCAGATGCCAACAGCTCATTGAACCAACTGCCACCTGAAGCGGAATACTAGGGTAGTTTGAGAGGGAACCGAAGCTCAACCTCAACAAATCACTCTTGAACCTATACAACTCAGGCACAAATTATTTTGCACCCTCTGTTGAACGCCACTGAGTGACTCGGTTCAACCATAGCACTGCAGTTATCCTATATACTCACATCATTTTCAAGCATTCTTTTATGGGTTTGCACTTAACTTTTAAAAAACAATTTAGGAATAGCTGTCAATCCAATGCCTTTTGATTTCGTTGTGCTGAGCCTGATTAATTCAATATAGCATTTTATAATTATGAGCAACTTTGTCCACAAACCGACCCTCATGTTCTACCGCAGACTCCTAAAAACCATGATGAAGAGTTTCGTTGGCGATTACAACATGTTTCATCAATGCAGAATCGAAGCCAGGAAGAAGATAAAGTAAAGCTCAGATCTGAGAGATCCTGTGGAAATTCAAGAAAAAATATTCTTTGGGGAGGAAGTGAGAGACTTTCTGGAAGTCAATATCATGCAGGGAACTCTGCAGTAGAGTGGAAATTATCGTTTCAAGGCCAGGTTTTAGCATGCCATGGGCTCTTCTGTGAAAGATGGCAGTGCTCAATGATAAAAATTAACTTAGTCCCTAATTACATGTAACTGTCACTCATCTTTAATTTTTTGAATACTTGATGTAATGCAGAGTCAAATGATCGGGCTCCATATCTTTGGTCGACATTTCTGAAATAAAATAATAAGATGATAAACGGAGTGAGTATGAGCCAGCTTGATGATATAAACCTAACAAAAATGAACCACTATCGTCGCATTTCTCAAGTATAGCACAGCAACTATCGTCGCTTTTCAGTTCTGGATCCCGATCTTGTAAAGGTACTCCACAATCGCAAACTGAATCATGTACTTTAGTAGACATTCAGGAAAGATGGAAAAAGTTCAATCGTAGCAGTACTAATTAGACTAGTCAGGGTTCACCACAGAGATAGAAAAGTTCAATGATACATATCGCAAAAAGATAGACGAAATCAAATTAGGAAAAAGTGTCTATGCCATCGATCGGAATGTAATTCAAAAAAGACTAAGAATTTTTCCAGACACACCAAAGGTAGCAGTTTTCTCAATCGTAAGAGAGACTTCTAGCAAATCCAAAGTGTTAATCCAAGTATTGCCCGCAAAATAATCAACGCAAAAGGTAGTCTTGAAAGGAGTAAAAATCAGACCGAATTCTGCAAATATCGAGAGAACGTTCATCGTCTTGAACGATTTTCGGTGCTTCAGAGAATGACATCTTATTCTCAGAGAAAAACAAAGGTCAAGACATAAATGTCACCAACAAATAAAGCAGTAAGCCCTTTGAGCCCTCAGGGACTGCACAAACTTTCACTTTTTGGAAGGTCCCCTCCTTAATCGATTTTCAAGCACTGATCTTAATACTTTATGGCTAGTAAATTATACTCGTTAAATTTCAAATGAACAAACATGAAATTTGCCACAATCATTCGGGAATATTTCATAAAGACAGCAGCAAAAGTAAAGTCAAGTATAAAGAACTCATCTCAAAATCAAAAGATTTCTAGACCATCTACCTGAATCAAAGCGAGCTAAAACATATGCATGCCATTCGTCCTTTTTCATCCAAAGAGAGAAAGACCTCACGAAGAGATAGCAAACACAATCAATCTCCACATGAGTTATCTCGATCGAAAAGCAAGCGATTTGACAGTAGTTCTAAAAAGGCTGAGGAGCTACCATTAATTTTAGGCGGGAAGCAACTCTCAGATATGTACAGCTAACTGATTAGCCTGAAGTCTGAGTATAAAATGCTTAAAAATAATTACAACAAACTTCTGGTTGATAAAATGGAAGCACAAAGGAATCTCGAAGCATAACGAAAGGAATTGCTTGAGCAGCTTTCATCGAGGAGTGGAGAGCTGGAGCATCAGAAAAAGAACAATATTTTGCTGGAAAAATAACTGGAAAGGATTAGAAAATAATGCTACAAGGTTATAGAAATGGAAAAATTCAAAGGAAAAAAATTAGAATAAACTATTCAATAAAAAGGTAAACGCATCATTATTCAGAACTGATGATCGCCTTTTTGAGGAACTAGCTCCAGAGAAACAAAAAAGGGGAAATTGGCGATTCCACCAATAAATTATTCTTCATGGGAAACAGTGTACCTCTAAATTTCGATTATTTCAACAAGCCAATCAACCTTTCAAGTCTTAGTCACATCCCCAACAACATAGAGACCTGTAAACACAGTAAAATGGCAATCGATGAGGATTCCCTTAGTTTTAGTAGAGATAAATCAAAGTAAGCCTAAAGCCTTATTAACAGCTTTCTGAGCCATGACCAGACGATCATCAGTCATAATTTCGTAAAGAAAGAGTCCGTTCAAGTTGGTTAGCTTGATGAGAGTCCGATGTAGCATATCATATATGTAGAGCTCAATAGATAGAAATAATAGACTAAGCCAGCGAAAAGAGCTAGAAGTCCTAATGCCGCCTTTATCAGATCTAATATGAGCTGAGATAATTGGTTAAATCAAAAGAAGTTGATTCAAATCGATAGAAACCCTAAGAATTGCAAGAGTTTTAAGAAAGACGACCTACGAGTAGCATAAATAAGCTGAACCAGAAAAAACTGCATATTTCTATTAACGACGAGAATACTGACACTGGAAACTATCAGTAGGAGGTCCTTCTTGACGCTAAGAAGAAAACGGCAACTCAAGGACCCATCCGCCACAGGAAAAAAATGACAGCTAAGAAGCAAAAGCCGCAATGATATGGGATTAATATAATTTGATCATGAATTCTTGCTCTTCTCCTTGATGACGTACACCCACTTCCATTTTCCTGCTTTTAGCATTTCATCTTTATCCAAATATTTGAATGTCAACATTTTTTCTCGTATATCAGACAGTTTGAAATACTAATAGCGATAGACGGGGTAGATCAGGGCCCGATGAATCGACCGAAGAAGCCTTCTATCCTTCTCGTAACATTCCCGGAGTAGTTTGAGCAGCATAAAACCCTATAAATAGCTGGTTTTTTATAACTCTTTAATTAAATGTTTAATCGCACTAATCCTACCCTCAAACTAAAATCAGGATATGAAATTCCTAGCTTGGGCTTTGGGACCTATCAAATAAAAGGCCGTGAGTGCATACAAGCTGTGAAATGGGCACTTAAAACCGGTTATCATCACATTGATACTGCTAGCATATACAAAAATGAGGAATAAATTGGAAAGGCTATCGCTTAATCTCAAGTTGATAGAAGTTCTCTCTTCATCACCAGCAAAATTTCTCCAGATGAGCAAGGTTACCAACAAGCGAGAGAGGCCTGTGAGAGGAGTTTAAAAAAATTAGGAGTAGACTATCTTGATATGATCCTTATTCATTGGCCTGGAGTCAGCAAGACCAACGTAAAGAGTCCGAAGAACTGTTAGGTGAGAAGAGAAACTTGGAGAGCCTTGATTGATTTGAAGAAAGAAGGGAAGGTTAGGGACATCGGTGTGAGCAATTTCTTAAAACATCATCTCTAAGACATAATTGAATACTCAGAGATCACACCTGCAGTCAATCAATTTTAGATCCATCCCCTACTTTGGGACAAAGAAACGATTGACTTTTGCAGGGAAAAGAACATTATCATTTAAGCTTACTCTCCTCTGGCCAGAGGAGACAAAAAGTTGCTTAAAAATCATACTCTTTTTGGACTTGCTGTAAAATATCAGAAATCAGTTGCTCAAATTTGTCTTCGGTGGGCTTTGGAACATCAGTTTGTAGTCTTACCGAAATCTGTAAATCAGGATAGAATCGTTGAAAATTTCAATATTTTTGATTTCAAGCTAAGTGAAGAAGATATGAGAGCTATTGATAGACTGTCAAAATAGTAGGTCCGGGTCTGTTGGGACCCTCATCTGATCACTCATTGATCGTTATCGATAATTCCTCTTGACTTTTATAATATATATTAACATATCTTTTCCAGATGGAGGGCTACAAAAAGAGTAAACTCACTCTCTATACATACTTCAGAAGCTCAACTTCCTGGAGAGTTCGCATTGTTCTTCACCACAAAAAGCTAGAGGTCGACTACAAATACATTAAACTGTCAGCTGGCTAACAAAAATCCTAAGAATACGCTAAAGTCAATCCCAACCAGGTAAATTTTCATCAACTTAGGGAGTTCCAGCTCTTGTTCTTCCCACTGGTGATGTCCTTGTTGAATCAATGGCCATTTGCTAATATCTTGAGGACACCTATCCTGAAAACTCTGTATTCCCCAAGGACGCTATTAAGAGAGCAAAAGTGAGAGGGTTCTGTGAAATTATCAACTCTGCTGTTCATCCTTACCAAAACCTCAGGATGCTTCAAAGAATAGAAAAAGAAGGGGTTGATAAAGTGAAGTTTGCAGCTGAGTGGGTGCTCAGAGGAACCCAGACCATCGAAAAGTTTTTATAAAAAACTAAGGGAAAGTATTGCTTTGGAGATGAGGTTACTCTTGCTGATGCTTTCTTCTATCCTCACATTGTCGGAGGCATTGCTCGATTTGGCATTCAGATTGACGAGTTCCCTAACTGCAAACACGTTTTGAAAAATCTCCAATAATTGTAAGCATTCAGAAAAGCTGAGCCCAAAAATCAACCTGATTTTGAAGCCTGATTTATTCATCTAATCAATAGCACAAAATCATTATCAACCCACTTCATCTTGCTACTGTTCAAAAGGTCAAATACTTTCTATTTTTGTGTCAGAGTCAAATCCTTGCATTTTGCCTTGAGATTATTGGCATCCGAAGTTTTAGGTTTATTTATTTGCTCTCTGGACATTTTGAAGTAAAGTTTTAGCCGTGGAGTGAGATTTTTGCTTGCCTCAACATCAAGGTGAACCATTCTCTTGAATTAATTGATGATTTAATTGGTATGGTGGTTCACATTCAAGCACTTGATGATATAGACTAAAATTTCTTCCTTTTGATCGAACCCTATCTTAGGCATGAATTACTTATTTTTTATTTGCCAATAATGAGATAGTGTTTTTCAGTTCCTTCAATGGTATAGCTATACCCGTAGGATTCATTGGTGATAGTCCGAATACGGTGGCAAAAGCTACATCTTCCAATACATACTTGCGATAAATAGTTGTTGGTCCTTGTTTCAGTTAAGCCCATACGTCGAATCGCATATCTGGTTCAACAGCCTTCATGGCTTCACTGACTTCCTTGTAAAGATGTGGGTCTGCAGATTCTATCTAATTAAGAGAAAGGGGCTTTTTAGTGAATCTTTTCAAAATTTAGCAACACATGTACTCTTTATTGAGAACTCCAAAGAACAGATCAAAAAGATTGAATTGTTTTAGTTCTGATATTCTAAGAAATGTCTTCATATAAGCTTTCAGCTCAGTCATCACTGCGAGAGTGCTTGAATTAAGATCGTGTAAGCTATCGATCAGTTTGATGTTCTGGTATGCTTTCGACTCTGTCTGTACAGCTGGCTACCTTTTACGATCCAGAAGTTTTCCTAACTTTTCATCCAATATTTTACCGTAATCGATTTCTTCCTTTATTTTTGATAGCTATTGCTGGATAGTGAGTTGAATCAAGGTAGGAGTAAGGCATTTAGGTGGGTGCCGATAGATAGAGCATTTTTGAACAGGAGTAAGTTCCTTGTGGGTTTAGAGGTGCTTTTATTTTTGCTTTATGATTACTTCATTGATTTTTTTTGCTAAACAAGCCTGGTCTGGATGATAATAGACGGAGTATGGATCGGCTTCATCAACAAGGCAGTAATAAATATTCCCATTTACAACAACCACACTCTGATAGAAAATGCTCCCTTCCTGGATATTCGACAGACTGACATGCTGCCTTCTTGTTACTAGTTTGTTCAGCAAATGTATCGATCTTTGTTGCTTTTCTACATTGTTTTCATCCAAAATGCAGGAGAACCATTTGCTCTACTCGATGAATGGATAACCCAAAGAACAGAGATACAGATTCTCTTAGAGTTGAAGAGGTTAGTTGACCTCGAATTGCCAAATATTTCCCAAAGACTAGGAAATTGATTAACTTTTGTCCGTTTGAGCCTTCACAAACATTTCATAGTTTTTGATGAGAGGACTGGACAGGCCAAAGGCATCTTATCCTAACTCATAGTTTTTCAAATTCATAAATCCTATTTTTGGGGGTTGCACAAGCTATTATTTTTAGGTGAAGCTATTGACAGTTTTTACCATTGATCCGACCTTAGGAATGTCCTCCTTCAACAAAACAGGTTCGCATGAGTTATTTTAATCTTTCTTTCCATGGCTAGTATCTATCTTTTCGGTTTAGTCGCTTTTGTGCGATCCTTCAGTTTTCATGAAGGAACTTCTAAGATTTAGCTCGTACATGGTATAATCTGGACATGTATCTTCGAGAATGCTGTTTGAGATTAGATTGCTAATATCAATGATGCTTTCTATTCTATGGGGTGAGCTGACACTGGTCATTGGCAGCATCAGAAACATCTTCTCGTTCTATTTTATTCTGATTAGAGATTACATATTTTTTTAATCCTTCAGACTGAAACTATGCTAAAAGCACCATTCTTCAGACTCCAGCAATCTATTTCCTCTCGCCAAACATCTATCAAGCAAGAGTCTATACAGCTATTCATAAAAATTGACGTTAGCATGAGGAAAACATCTGAGTTCAGCTAAAATATCACAGCCGTTAGGCATTATCGTATAGTATACGTAGCCATGAAATGACCAAAGAGAAAATCCTTGAATGTTGCTCATATTTTCCCTGAATACTATCTTTTATCTGAACCTGTAGAAACAATTGACGTATTTAAGGGTACTCAGTTGATGAAGCCAAGAAACTGATTCACCCATAATATCGCTTCCTACACCTGGAAGTCGAGGATTGCCTTCAAGCACGCTCCTATAAACTGCTTAGTGGTCGCCATAAACGAGATATTTTCCCTAAAATTGGTCTTCTCTTGTTCGAAGATTCCACTATCCATTATGAAAGGAAATTCCTTAGAGAGCCGAATTCAGAATTTGCACATTTTTTCTGCTACTGACTCTTTAGAATAGTTTGGACCAATTTTTGAGGACAACAATAACGTTCGGTTCAATGATATGCTTTACGTATTTTTTGGCTTCATAATTGACCACATCACTAATTGTAGTATTTTAGCCCTTGAGACGATTGAACAACATGTAGCGATCATAGTTCCACTTGATAAGAACTCTCATTGGCTACAGTTCTGTATTAGGATAGAATTACTCCTGCGCAAGATGCGAGACATCAACTCTTCGTAAAAACGTTTCTTGTTCATAATTTCCTATCGGAGTTCGTTGACAATTGACAAAAAATGCTCTTCAGCTTTCCTGACTGTTTCTTCGGGCAATATTTTTCCAGTTTACTCCATCCAAGCACTGTGATTTTTTATTTCCTCCATTGTTACGCCAATCTATCTAATTCAAACTGTACACTGTTTAGATAGTGATAGTAGGATCCTCTTTATTTGCCGCCTTCCAGCATAACCAATCCATTTTAGATCGCATGATCTTATTTGTATTTTTATGCCTTATTGTTCTTATCGACAATGATGACAGATAAACCACACTCACTTAGTTTGTCAGCTATCATCAGAGTAGAGACAGACAGACCTACAATCAAGACCTATATCACAGTTATCTTACCTTTTTGTCGGGGTTGGGAGAAATACACAGCATTTTGAGCTAGTGAGCTGTAACATCTTTATACTGATTGCTGAATAGCATCCATTTTCTGAGCATCATAAACTTGTCAGCATACTCGATCGATACTTTCATGACATTGGGATCAAGAAGCACAATCGATTTGAGGTTGAAGTACTAATCAATCGAAAAAAAGTTTGCCTGCCAAAACATTTATTCAGAAGGAGTCAGCTAAAAGTATCTCTGCCCTAAATTGTTTTTTGGCAACGCATATATTTCCAACACTTCTGATGTATAGATTTATTCTGGAGGGTACCACTTCGTCAGGGAAAGCAATTTTTCTTCATGAGGAAGAACAATATCATTGTAGTACAGGCTGAAATTCCATGGCTTTTTATCAAGACAGAGACAAAGACCTATTTATTCCCATCTTTCCTCAGCACATACTCGGCTGAATCCTCTACATAAATAGTAACCTACCCTCGTTTGGCGACTGCATCAAATACAGCAAAAGTATCGTACTTTATAGCAGACCCATTGTGGCTGAAATTTTATCGCCATATTTTTTGGAAAATGCGCCTTCTTTCGAGGCGTTGGAAAGGCTGATAGATCTTGATTTATTTATTTGCCCTCTAGACATTTTTGAGATGATGTTCTTGAGTAGACTCAAGGTGAAGCAGGCGCTGTTGATCAGAGTTGCTTCTACTGAGGGGACGGGGAAAAAAGTGATTATGTGTGTGCATATACCCTTATTGATATTGCTATATATGACTATGATGGATAAACCTGAACCTAAATTATACAAATGTTGATTTTGTTTTATATCCTCAGTGAGGTTAAAAGGGCAGGGAGTATGATTCTTCAAGATAGCTAGCAAATAATGAGGATACTCTTAGGTTGCTACTTATTCTTTGCATCAGTGTTCTAATCGAAGAATAATATAATATTGAAAGAACATACTAATGCATATTCCACCTAGAAAAAGCCAAATGACACATACCATCCCCTAAATTATTCAAAAACTCAAACAATATGGACAACTCAACCTTAAAGACATGTCCCAGATTGTCCTTAAAATTTCTGCCCTCCTTAGTTTGTCTCTGATCTATATAGAAAATTAGCCCAACCTCCTCACCATTCATACACCTCTTCTAGTTGTCGGGGACATACATGGGTACAAATCTTGAAATTCAGACAATTTTATGACCTATTGAACATATTGGAAAAATACGGTTCCCCTGAGAACAAACAGATGCTCTTCCTGGGAGACTACGTCGACAGAGGATCCTTCAGTATTGAGGTTATAACACTCCTTTTTGTCTATAAACTTAGATATCCTAACTCGATCCATCTTCTACGGGGTAACCATGAATGTAGATCACTCACAACAGTTTTCAATTTTAAACTCGAATGTATAGGTTTCCTTAACTGAGGTATCGCGAAGTACAATCAAACTATTTACGACGAGATTATGAACATTTTCGATAGTCTTCCAATATGTGCAGTCATAGACAAAAAATATTTCGCCGTTCATGGAGGCATATCCCCGAACTGCAAGGTCCTTAAGGAGATTCAGCAGCTCGACCGCTTTCAGGAAATTCCTCAAAAAGGAGAGCTATGCGATTTATTATGGAGTGATCCTATTAGTTCGAGGTCGGAAACATGGAAGCCCAATAACGTTCGACAATGCTCCTATTTCTTCGGGATCAATCAATCCAAGAACTTTTTGAACCGCAACTCCCTCAAGCTAATCATTCGGGGTCACTAAGTAGAGAAATAAGGGTACAAGTATCAAAGAAGCGATAATGTTCCTTTGACATTAACGATTTTTTCGGCCCCCAACTATGGAGATGTCTACCGAAACAAAGGTTGCATCGCATAAGTCACCGTACACCTCGATTTATCCAGCATGACCAAGTCAAGATAAACACATATGGCTAGGTGTAGCATCCTCATGTTCACTCAACCTTCCAAAATGCAATCGAGTGGACAATACCCTTGGTCAGCAGCTGTGTCATGCATGCATTCAAGCATATTCTAATGCTCGATAATGGTAAAATAAGCACCAAAATAAAGGAAATCATGGAAAGTGAGTCAAAATTCAAAGAAGATTTGGAGTTAGTTGAAACTGGTAGGCTAATCTCTAAAATTTTGTCCATGGACCAGGATTTGTCCAGCAAAAAATAAAGTATCGAAAGGTAATATTCTGAAAATAATAACATAATGAGCCAGAAAAGGTAGAGTTTTAACTCGATGAGGAGGACCGATTTAAACTAGAAAATTCCTTTTCTCGGTGAATTTGCTAAAGTAATAGGGCCTAAAATATCACAATCAAATCCCCTATTTAAGGAATTAGATAGTTAGAGTGATTAGAATTGTTCAGATGGGAGTCTCGATATGGAATATTCATTGAAGGTAATTGGCCCGACAATTACAAGCTTCGATTAATTTTAATGATGTTCCTATTAGTTATAATACTATTCAAATATATGAAAGAACAGGCCTTCCATCATCTTGAAAACCTTAGCGTATCTCACCAATCACTCAGCTCATTAATATTCATAACAAAATCGAAGACCTGAGGCTTCAGCTCAGGAACAATACCGAACAATAATTCTAGTACATCCGCAAAAAAATCCTTAATCATCCAGTCTAACAACCAGCTAATTCGGAAGTGACAGCACAAATCGAGTCTTTATCAGGCTAAAAAACACCTGAAGTAGGTTAGCAAACAAATGGCAGTCCTCACATATTTCTGCAGTCATTTCCAGACAAGAAAAATAATGGTGACTTCTTCTAAGCTGATTAATCGTCGCTGCCAGAGCCTACATACTATAAAGATATCATATTAGTGAATGACATTGATTGGGAAAGGATCAAAATTATCAGTAGCAAAAAAATCAGCGCATATCAAGCTTAATAATACTTCAAATACACCTTGCCTCAATAAATCGAAGATAAAATATATGAGATTTGGTAGACTCTTGAAGGCAAGGACAAAACAGTCGACATCAGGCAGTACTATGTAAAGATTAGCAAAATGGGAGTCCACTTCACAGAAGCAGTAGCCATCTAAATCCCCATAATCAAAAAAAATATCACACTCAAAAAGCTGTTATTCGAAATAGCCTATAAACTCAAGCATACGAAGCTTACATGGTAATAAATGAAGGAAATTATGTCCCACTATCTACCTCAATCTGAACCCACCATTGATCAAATGATGAAAAAGTTCAAACATTAAAAAACAGCAGTTCCTTCCAACCATTTTTACATTCCTGCATAACTGCTGACATAGCTCAAAAATATTTTCAGGAAGAATGTTGTATAAAAATTCATGAATTATTGCTCTGTCAGAAGCATCGTCAACAGAATCTAAAGTTTGATTCATTATGAGAAGTACATGAGTCATATTGTTCGACCCAAAACCAACTATGAATCTGGAACAACTATGAAGGAAGTGCTTCAGTATATCAAAAGAAAGGGCCCTTATTTTGTGGATCTAGACGAGCTTCTCCTATATTTTTCAGCCCATCCCTATGCTTTTTACCCGATTTAAGAAAGGTTTTGTCTAGATTAGGAATCAACACTGAAACAATCCTTTGACAATAAGCATCGAAAACCCTAAATTAACAAGGTTAGATCTGCTCGATAGGTAAAAAGTAAGAGAAGCAAGAGTCCAAGGCACTCGAGGATCAGTGAGTATATGCTATCAAATAACAACCCTAACAGTATAAGAAATAGAAGATTGCAAGAAGATTTATAAGACAAAGCCTCAGAAGAGGAAATAATTTAATATAAGTTCAAGGCTAGGCCCTACTCAAAAAAACAGAGCTAATAAAAATACAACCAATTTATGGCAACTCTCGATGCGAAAATGTTAAGAAACAGGATAAAGTAAGAAAATGAACATATCAAAAGCCAGCAGGAGATAGAAAGGCTGAAAAAGTAAACGAAATTGTTTCAGTTGCCCCAGCACGAAAGAATAGAGCCAAGAAAGCAATATTTCACTGCTAGAAAGGTTCCTTAAGTTTGCCTTTCCCCTCGACTGGCTGAGGTATAAAGTACCAAGAATCAAAGGAGAAATAAAATACTGAGTGAAACAAAGTTCAAATATTTTACCTCTTGGCAATAACTTCCTCATGTAGCTACGTTGCAGAAAGAGTCACCTCAAAAGGAACAATACTCTCCACCTCCCATAAAAATTCACTAAATCCCTAACTATCAAGTCGAGCATTAGAGAATGCAGTACGAATTGGAAGCGAGGAAGTTACGAAACAAAACAACCGAGCCATAATAGTTCCACCTTCGGACAGAAGAAAGACACCCTTATCAGTACAAGGCAAAAGTCGAAAAAAAATAAGTCCAACCCAAATACGACTACAAATAAATTCTTTACTCCCCCGAACCATAAATCTATTATACACAAAAATTCAATGATTTGGTTGCTTCCAACAAGAATCGAGCCTATCAACAGGCACTCAGCAAAGCGAAAAAGCTAGAGTAAGAAAGGGAAAGAAAGAAAAAACATGCAAACTTTGCTAAATTTATGAAAACCCCCCTATCTAAGCTTCCAAACACTGCTGAAATATGTGAGCTGTAGTCCAAAGCTAAGATATAGAAACACAAGAAGTACTGGAAGAACCTTGACAAATAGTATGAGAACGAGCTCAATGACATTTACTCCAAAGCGATCAGGCGTCCCTTCCTTTATGAAATTCAAACTGCCAGGAGCAGCGAGTACCTACTCGGTGTCGTATCTCCGAAGAAAAAAGTAGCAAAGAAGAAGAGAAAGCAGAACCATGTCATTCAGATGGAAGAAATGAATAATCGTAGTTTTTGATATAGTTCATTCATATTTTGTGATAAAAATCAATCAATAGTTTTAGTAGTAGGGTACGCTAGTGCGCCTTAATATATTAAATAATGCGAGGAGAGGAATTTGATAAAAATCGATAAGAAGTCAAGGACATATTCACCTCACTGAGTGACCGATCAGCAAGGATAGTCGACCTCAAAGCTAAGCATTAATTGGTGTTCCACAGACTATGGCAATGTAATTTTACGGTTAATTCAGAACTTCGAACAAGATCATAAGCCAACCATAAGCACGAAGAGGAGCTCAGGCATAGAGAAAAACAAAAGGATCAGTAGTTGCTTAAATTGATCAGGTAAAATCAAAATATTGAACAAGAAATAAGCACAATTATTTATCGCATGAATCATTTGCAGGAATAACAGAATCAAAATTTGACTGAATACATAAAAAATGCCAGCAATATCAATTACACAGATGCCAACGTAAAATCACATGTCGCCGCCAAAATGGCCAGTAAATATCTTGATGCTGCTTCTGAGTTTTACGTCCAAAGAGACAGATAGTGATTAGATGAGAATTTTTCGATTGGTATCAATCATTTATAATTTCATTGAGATATGAACAATACACATACATTTCGGTTCTCGGCGGAGTAGCTCAAGAAGATCAATCTCATTCTCCCCAAAGGATTTAAATTTGTGACTAAGGAAGAAGCTAACAAGCGAGATCATATAAAAATACCCAAGAAGAAGGCATCTATTACCGCTCCTCCTCTTCCCCTCATCCAATAAATGTTGCCTCCAGTGGCGCAGCCAGCTCCTGTCCAGCTACATCCTTCAACTGTCCTTCCCAAACAAAAAATCATAAAGGAGGAAGACTACAAGCCTGAGAGTAAAAAGATGGTGATTGCTCCCATAGTTGTTCCTGTGGATGAGGTGCCTGCAGGATCAAATCAGCTTATCCTGTAGCGCCTGAAAAGACATCCTCACTATGCAAATTTATATCACTTCAAATCACCTCAGGATGAGCTCTCTCTTCGTGTAATTGAAGAAAACGTCAAGAGGTAGAACTATAAACTCAACGATTTTGAAAGTGATTTCAAGTTTTTTTTCTTGGCTGTATACCAGCACTCCACCAAGACCTCCAGTGATTATAGGCTGGCCTCAGAGCTGTAGGCTTACTTTACAGAAGTGATGAAAGTTGAGAAAGGAGAAACAAAGAAGCCTTACGATGGTAGGGGAGGCCAAGGAGGACGTAAGAAGGCTCCTCCAGTCAAGACATACCTTCCTCTAGCAGCATACAAGATGGCTACAGCATCTTAGAAACGTCAACTGGGAATGATGATCCGCAAGCTTTCCTCAGAAGATCTTCAGAGAGTAATTTACATCATGTTCGAGTCTTCAGAAGTAAAGGAATACTCTTTTGACCTGGATAATATTCATATCAAAAAATTCAGATAACTCGAGTAATTTGTCAAGAAGTGTATGGAGAAGATCACAGATTGGGACCCTCGAACCTTGGAAGATTAGGAATATTCAAATGAATCAGAATTTGTGATAGATAACGATGATTCCTGAGCTGATTTTGTGAGCAGTAATAAATATAATTTAGTCTTTTCTAAAAAATTATTGATGGAACCTCAGCCTGATCCTCTCATGCTTAAACTGAGGACCACTCTTTTCGAAATCAGGAAAAAAGGATATGGGAAGATTAAAACTGCTCCAGCGCAAGGTCCTCTTCTGGGAGTGACCATCATGACGAATCGATACAAAAGCAAGAGGAGACTGTAGTTCTATCAAACACAAAAATCTCATCGCTAAAATGAATAGAACAGTCTCAGGACCGAAATATTCAAGAGAATGGTATTAGCTGAGCATCGTCCTTCCAATGGCCTGGACATTCAAAGAGCAGTCATGCACGACACTTAACCTAAAAAACTGAGAATAACCACCCAGAGATCTTTTGACCAGCAGGAGTAGAACAGTCCTCATCATTTTAGCAAAGATTCTCTCTACAAAAGGCTGAATAAAAATCGAAAGGTATTGCAGATTCACCACAATCAAGATATGAGAAACACTCTGATGAAGTTCCCCCAACGTGCTCCTTTCTCAGAACGACCCCTCACGGCAAACACTCAATCATTATTGTTCAAATCAAGCAAACCAAAAACCAAAAGCATGGAAATGCAAAACCCTCCCAAAATTTTCAATCACTAAGAGCTTGAGGGTTGGAAAGTCGACAACGCTTAAGATTTTGACTATATGTGATATTAATAATTAATGTGTTTTTGGATTTTGGAAGAAGTGCATATCAGATTCCCTTTGCTAACACCCTTTCCAATAGATTAATAGAAGCATTAGATTTAGGTTAAATGCTTTCTCTTTCTTGACTCGAGCGGATGTTGCCATATTTCAATCTGCTTCTATTGCCTTCCCTTTTGGTCATTCTCGACTTTCTTGTTTACTGGAAGTAGGGCGGCTCTTCTCTATAAGTTGGTGGTCGATCATAAGGAGACAACTTGGAAGTATAATTAGGAGAATAGAACTTGCTTGATATTCTTTCCCTTCCTGAATGTAAGTAATGAGGCTAGCGGTAGTAGGGCACTTATATTGGATACTGATGTCTCGGTTGGTATTGAGGCTGGTAGGATTGTTCATAAGGCTGAGGTATATATTGGTGACTTCTGACACGCTGCAAATTATCTGATCTGATCGGTCCAATTTTTCCAAATTTCATTTATTCGAATTTTCTCTGAATATCTTCAACAATCATCTGATCCCTATACTTTTGCTACTTCAGAGACTCTACTTCTGCTTCTAATGCTTCAAGCAGATATGCTGTGTCGATATCATTGTATTTCTTTAGTGTTCTATTTTCCTCTTCCAGACGTTTGAATACGCTGTGATATTTTTACATTTCTGAGGAAAACTCATCGTTCATCTTTACAATAATAGTGTTCTTCTCATTCATCTCTTCTTTTATTCGGTTTAACTACTCGTATACTTGCAGCAGTGATGCTTGCGACTCTGACCCATTCTAACTACTTTTCTAGGTTTAGCGACGATTAAGAAAACTGTGACGTGTTTTCCGCTCTTACTTCCTTTCTATCTTCGAACTGCGATCCAGCTGACCCTCCAGAGAATTTATATAACCGTCCTTCTATCTTATTGCCAGTTTTAGCATCTCATTTTACTTCTGAAGCTCGCTAAGTAGAACCTTTTTCTCACCTCCCAGCCACTATTAGTTGTCGCCTTGCCTCTCCATCAGAACTAGCTGTTTTTCGAACTCATTTTACCTTCCCTTACAGGAAGGAAGCGTCTGCAATTGTTGGGTGAGGTATTTAATCGCATCATTGAGTTTCATTAACTGACTCTCGCTATTCTTATTGCTTTACTCGTTTTCCAGACATTTATAGCTAGCATACTCGCTTTCCAGACACTTATAGCTAGCGATCATGGCGTTATTGGCTCTAATGATATTTCCGACGACATGTTTTTCTTCTTTATCTAATGCTTTGAGGCAAGAGTCGATAGCCAGGACTCCTGCCAGAGCTGTATGCAATAGGCTATTCTTGTCAGCTTTGATTAGCAATTATTGTTATTCACTACTGAGATCTCGATATATTTCGAGGTTTTAGCATTTGTTAAGACAGTTTTAGTGCATACTGACTATGACGTCTGTGATTTTGCTGAGGACATCATGATGGGGAGTACAGTCGGTAGTTATTGGTGGGAATTTGGAGGAGAGGAAGAGATCGCTGGGGCCTGACTATTATATTTTGATGCTTTATTGCTGTGAAAAGGCATAGTTTCTAAAGCTCATCACTGTTATATAAAATATAGCCACCTGAATAGAATATAAAATTTAGTAGTTTGACTTCGTATATTTGAATTTTTCTAAATCGTTCCCCAACCACCCCTTCATCCATAAATAAATAACAGTCGTATCATTAGCTAAGACAGTTATAAATATACCTCCCAACGATTGATATTCTACCAGTCAACCGTTAACTCTTAACACCCAAACCACCATCATTCATTTTGTCATCCTACATAGAATAATTTACTTGGGAATCATCACAATGAGTATTTCTTCTGGTTTACCACTGCCTGCCTACTGCTCACCACCTCTTCAAACATCCAATCCCCTCCTCTCTCCTCGTTCTCGTTTGAGTTCAGCATTTGCAACAATCTGGATGAGGTTCTTCAATCGGGACAAAGTTACCTGATGCTGTAGTCAAAGCCTAATGTTTGGATTAGTTCAATTCTTTTATTATGTGTCAGCCGGTGCCATAACTTATTTCCCTTTTAGGAGGTTGAAGACTTGGAGCAGTCAGATTCTTCTGAATTGCTTCTCGTTTTTTTCCCCTCTTCTTAGAGATCAGCTTCGATGTGCAGGTAGTGGCAGCGGTTACCATAGGGACAGAAACCTTTTTTGGTGAAGTTGATGCAGGGTTTGGTTTTATACTTGAGGGAAATATGCATTTTTTATCTGATTTCCAGTTCGGAATGAGCGAAGGTGCACTGGGTAGGTTGATGGTTACTTGCTATCGGAAGGGGCAATATCCTTTTTCGACCCAATAGCGGCAGATCTATACTAGAGGCAGTAGTACTTAGGTTTTGTACTTGATCCGGAAATCTTGTGTTTTATTGTGTGTGTTAGATTGAGTAATGGCCAAAAGCATGCAAGGTAGGGGTACTCGAATAGAATCTAAAATTGTACAATAATACAATTATACAACAAGAGGCTCCCGATCGACCCGGCTTACGGTTAATTCTCAACTTATTTTTTAAATAGTCTCCGGATGTTGAGACAGTTTCAATGAAACTATTAGTCGATTTGATTTTTAGTGATGCTATAATATTATGGGCAACACCACCCAGTAGAGTAGTAATCCCTTCTACGCCACCTCAGGCAGTAAAGATTCAGAACTGGCTCAGTTGCTTACTTAATTTACCTTTGTGTCGGTTTACGAAGATTAGCTGTTCGGTCGGTGCAGCGTCATCGAGCATAAGGAAAGCAAGGAGCTCATCATTACGAAAGAAGTCAAATGCGAGAACTAGAAGGAAATGAACAAACTGCATGAATAGTTTGAAAGGAGAAAGACCAACCTTGCTAGTCCTAACCTGGTCAGGCTCAGATGTACATCCTTCAGTATCTAGATACCATAAAGAAAAAGACGGAAGGGCTCTTTTCGGATTAGTATAAACTGATCCTTTTCTTTGACTACGTGGTCACCAGCTTGTTCAAAGAGTATCGCAATCGAGTGCCCAAACAACAATATTTCACAAGTTAGTAAATCAATATCCTCATTTGTGGAGCATTGAGAGGATATGCTGCCCTCGAAGAACAAAATATTGCTAACTCTAAAGTCAGGCTCAATAATATTTACTTTGGATTGACCAACGGACTGCCCCTTCCTAAAGTTATAGATTCTAAACTGTTCCCAACGCCCACCAACAACATGGCAGTCTTCAAGGGATAGCTCTACAACGATGTCTTCTTGGCTCCTGAGGAACTGAGAAGTATAGGATAAGGGGCAACTCTGAGTCCCAAAGCCGGAGTCTGGTCCTTGGCAGTTTCAATGATCCAGCTCTGCTTACTGACACCTTGCATTGATGTATATGACTACAACAAGAGAAGCATCAACTATAACTAACTTGAAAACAGGCTCAACATCGTCAAAAATAAATACCCGCTCAGTATATACGTGTTGCTGAGAGACATGCTAGAAAGGAGTGAGGACAGTAGACCTTCCTTCAAAAAGATAGCAGACTCACTGCCAGCTAATCTCAAAAATTTGCCAACAACAATGAACATATCTTTCATGAAAAACTCAGTAGCCCCTCTGATGGCAGGAAAGAGCCAGTTCGGAGGAGCAAGTAAATTCAGCTCCCAAGGTTTTAGCAAAGTGTTAAATCCTATGAACAGCAAAGCCAGCAAGCGAATGTCAGGCACACTGGTTTCAGAGTACAGACCTGTAATCGAAACAAGCTAAATATATACCAATGGAAACCGATATTAAGGCGAAAAAAGAGACACGCTGCGTCATGGTAAAGGCAAATATATTTACAATGACGGAAGTCACTTTTTCGGAGATTGGGTCAAGGGGAAGATGGAAGGGCAGGGGGAACTTGTCGACCCTGATGGTAACCTTATATACGAAGGCCAGTGGAAAGATGATCACTACGAGGGAAAGGGCAGGTTAATGGGTAGAGGAACAGATTGGACAAAATACGAGGGAGAGTTTAGAGGTGGTCGTATGGAAGGATTTGGTGAGATGTGGTTTTACGACGGGCGTCGGTACAAAGGTCAATTTCGCAACGACATTCCTCACGGTAAGGGCAGGATGTTCATGAACAACAGTGAAATTCAGAATGGCATTTGGGAGAAAGGGAACTTTGTTTCTTAATTTTGATCATAACTAAATATTTGTACCTTTATCAATATTCATTAATCAGTCCTCAGAGCCCGTATGTTGCCTTGAATAACGGTGAGAGCTTCCTCCATCACTTCTTGTGTTGGAAAATGCCCTTATTTGTATTGCAAAGAAGAGTTGAACCAGACATAGTGCTTTCTACCCTCTTCTTTTATTACTCCACACAGCAGATCTCCTACGCACCGGCTGCTAGGTAAATTCTAGCACCAAATTTTGCCTTGCTCATGGTTAATATAGACTTTCATCGCAGCCGGTCCCACTTTTATGAATTGACCATGCGAATTCTAGAAAGGCTGAACCTTTTTTTCGTCTATCTTGATAGAATAATCCTGAGGAGTTCTGAGCATTTTCATCAACTATGCCCAACACTCATCAAAAGAGCCATCAATACTTTTGCTGAGATAGATAAATTTGCAGTTTTCTTTAACTTGTGATGTTTTTTGAGTCGTAGTTCGGCTTGATTATTGAATCAGAATGTAGTTGTCTGATTTTTATCTGGAATCGTTATCTTTATTTATATTAGCCTATTATGATAAAATCTATTTCTGTGGGTTTATGATCTACTCTTGTTGGGTTTCTTATTGTTCTATTTTTACCTACTGCTGCTATATTGCAGGCGCTTATGGTTGACCCTCTTTCTCCTCTGTTTTTATCGATTCAGTCTAGGTACGGCTTTCATTCGCAGAGCCTTCAATTTATTGAATAGTCAATTTACCTTTTTGTACTCCCCATATCTTCACGCTCGGAGAAAATTGATTTTTCTTCACTTCTACTTTTTTTGCTTCTTCTTATTTTTCTGTAGAGCTTCTGATGGTCTCTCCTTGATTTTATTGACTTCGTGATTATTCGCCTTAATTTGCGACTACATCAACAAGATGTTCAATGGGGCTTGTGGGGAGAATAGGGCTAATTGGGATCTGATTGTTGGAGTCAAAACGCTAAATTTTATCTTATCCACTGGCTTGTTTATCTTCCATGTTGAGCTCTTTCTATTGGCCACTTTCTGTTCTTTTTACTTCGACTCTGCTTTCGATAATGTTGGGAATCTATTCAACCAGTTTATTTTGATATTCAAGCTCTTATTATTAGGGTCTTGAAACCTTGCTTCCCTATGATTTTTAATAATTTTTAGCGTCATTTTAATTATAATTTTTCTTTCTTTCTATTTTGCTCATTTCTACAAAAGCTCCTTTTCTTGTTTACATCAAAAGAGTATTCACAGATTTAGACCCTTCTGATACGTCATCTGCTGATTTTTATTCAGATATCTTGCTCTACGATACTTTCTTACCATTTTATTTCGAAGGGATAAAAGCGACTTGCTTGGCTCCAATGTTTTCGAAAGGACGATAATTCTGCCTGTTTTATTCACTATCGATTCTTACAACCCTATATGGCTGAGCATTATTTGCTCCGTTAAGTGGAGGTGCTGCATTAACCAAAGGAACAGGTCCTCTGGGAGATTGAGCATTTACCAATGGAGGCCTTCCTGAAGGGGAATTATATGGAGAGGTATATTTTGAAAGGCTATTCCAGACTGGGGTGTTCATTTGATTATTGATTGATGGGTTATTCCAGGAAGGAGTTCGCGTTTGACTGTTGTTTGTCTTTCCTTGGTTCAGATGTTGTGGCTCTGAAACAATCGGATGACCTGTGTTATTGAAAGTGATATGATGTTTGCTTCCATTGGGAGACATAGGCAATTTTTGATGCGAGGTTGGTCTTCCATTGTTATCGACCGTATGAGTGCGATCAGGTTGTGATTTTTTCATCATATCTCGGCTTCCTTCATAAACCTGGGGAGATTGCTGATTTAATAGATTGTTCTGCTTACTATCAGGATACAAAGAGCTTTATTCTGAATTTTTCTAGCCATCTGACCAGACTGCATTTGTTTTTTTGAGCAAGGTGTTTATTGATTGTTGTAGTTTTTTGCCTACATTATCAAACATCAAAGGTTTTTTGTTCTATAAATTGTCTTTGTGCTTGAACAAAAAATCATATAACTATTCCTGGCTCATTCTCCGATCAACTTCCATCTATAGCATGTTAGCTATGACAGCCCTGTAAATGTCCGAGTATGATTTATCTTGCTGAAAGAGAGCCAGACGAGCCATAAACAGTTATTCATCGATCTTGTTGTTTTGAACTGAATATAAATCTTTCATTGGTTGGAGAATTGAGGCCGAGAGCATGGTCAGACCCATTGAAAATATCTATGCTTCAGTATTGTCCCTATTGTCCATCGCTCCCAACCGAAGTCTTTCCATGTCTTCAGGAGCTAGGTAGCCAATACCTTCTTCGAGAACTGCTTTTCTGTATGCTGACACTTGCCCTGGCCAAGAGAGTATGCACCCTATCTTGACTTGTTGGCTGGCATTGACAAAAATATTGCGCGGCTGTAAATCTCCCACTTGATAACCTTAACTTATCAGTATATCTCTAGCTGCGACCATTCCATATAGCAAGTACCATAATTATGCCTAACTGAAACAACTTTTGCCTTTCATCCGATCTCTAATTTAAGCTGATAGTAGTTTTGGATAATATTCGTACTCGATCTAAATAGTTTGAAATATACAGTGACTTATCCAGAAGTAGAACAGACTCCTCCTTCATCGTACTTGTATTTGACTGGCATCAGCAAAAACTCCTTATCTTTTGTATTGGATCTCAATTGAGATACTGAATTTGACCATGTTTTGAATTGAGGTTTCTGACACACTACTGAAGCTGTCATCAGTGTGATCCCGTCTCTGGTGACTCCTCTAAAATCTCTTAGCTATGGATGTTGTATATCAAGATTAGAATAGATTCCCTAACTTTCCGCTGCTCCCATTCCTATCGAATAGTTAAAATATAAACAATAAGAGAGCTAATTCAGAAGCGTTTAGTGGCTACCCTAAGTCAATTTCGAAAAAAGTAGAAAATACAGTCACAAAGTATCATGCTTCAAACATCAGGAGTTTTCCTTCGAATCTTAGAACCTAGGATAAATTTGAGAGGTCCTGATTGTTCGAATACTTTCGCAATCTATCAATATCAGAAGCATTGAATTCAATTTTCAACTTCAGAATCTCACTGATCCATGGAATGGCACACCTACACTAATCTTCCAAGAGCAAAGTCAATCTCCGGAACAAGAGAATCGAATGCCCTGATCCCCAACCCCTCACGACTTATCCGATTGCTTACAAGTCACTCTAAGTAATTCTATAGATACCCACTATTCAACCACTTTTCTAAGCTGTTAATCGCTTCCTGTCAATACAGACTCCAGCAGCAATGCAGTTTAGCTAACTCTGTCTTTCTTTTCTACTGGTGTATTGTGCTTCTCCATCAGGAAAGCTGTTAGATGGTTCACATCGCTCCTCTTATCTTATCCCTTTTTGGGAGTGACCTTGCCAGTTTTCTTATTTTTCATTCAACAATAGGTTTATGATTATTATCACAAAATCATTTAGCTGCTCTTGGAAGTCTGAAATGAGCATTTACGTGATGATTTCCAGCATGAGAAGAAGTACCCTTGTGGAGTAAATAATTGGAAGCTGGATCTGACTTACTGAGTTAAAGCATAGATACTAATGATTGCGGACATACAGTTTTGTTTGGGTTACTCCGAAAGATGTTCTTGGGTTTGTAGGCTTGGTTGGTTGACAAGTTCTGTGATACTTGGGATCCATTTAATAGTAAAACCTATTGATTTGATAATTAATTTATAGTCAACATGTCTGCGCTTGGAGTCTGGAACAATCGATATGAGGGAGGACCCTGCTACGCCGCCTGTATGGAAACCTTTGCCTTGTAAATCTTTCTTCATTCAGCTACAATCCTTCAATCGCTATCTGCTGGAAAGGCTGTGACTACGCAACTGGACGAGTCAATGATCCAAAACTCAGAGATGAAGCCCGCAAGATGTGCAAACGATTTACGAGTGAATCGATGGGTATCAAAAAGGGAGAACTGGAGGCAATTGAGGACTTACGTGTGCATTCGTAGATGTTCCCCACTGAACCCGAAAATATATACAGAGCTTGTTTGGCAGGTATCCGCCGTCAACGCTATTGATTACCCATATGAAATATCGGATCTGCTGATAGCTAATAAAGGATCTGCTATTTATGAGTATCAACCTGAGAAACTGAAGATCGTCGGAGAAGGGAAGTTGTTTTCGTAGGTCTCACTCACGTTCTTCTCTCGGAAAAGACTGGGGTTGTTGAAAAGCATTGAGCCAACTGGTCCACCGGTAAAATAGTTGACGCTGCATTCCACAAAAAATACCTTTTTTGTTGGCAGCGTTCGTATCGAGCTCTGGTATCTTCGCAAGGACTAAGTCAACTAATAAGCTACTCGCTGAAGATTCCTTGGGTGACTCCAGCTTTGTGATTACAACGGGTGTATTCGACGTATTGTTTGAGACACTTTTTATTAGACTCCAAGGGAATCTTGAGGGCCTCCAATTCGTACTCGGAGTAGCCTTTGTTAGATTCGTACTACCTTCGAAGAAAAGTTCTTGACTCATAATTAATAAAATCAATATAGACCATCTCACAACTCATCACTATCAACCATCATATAGTTCAAATAGCAATACGATAAATTAACAGGGTATACAAACTGCTCTCATCGAAGCAACACACTTCGATCTTGACGTCTGTGTAGAATGAGCACAGGTGACTTCTTGCAGTTTTTATCAAAAAATTTAGCTTTTGGCTTGATTCGACATGCTGCTTCAGAAGTATTTGCTCCTATTTTTTATCTTATTTTCGGTAGAAGAGATTCCTTCATGTCTTTTGAATGGTTAATCATTTCTCCCTTCTCATGATCAAAGCAAGCTCTCCACTTTTTAGCATGATTGACTTTGCTAACTTATGTCACATTCTAGTTTCGGCTGATATTTTCCTTATTGAAAAAATCATCTTAGCCTAAGGTGGGGAATCCATTAACTGTGACATTGTTCAACAAATCTAATTATGATTGGCGGTGAGTAATGCTTATAAGATGTCTAGGATCAGATCGGATCTTGATTTATATTGCTTCAGTCTTGCATCTCTTGTTAGCTTCTGATAAATTGTTTCTGACAATGCGTATTCCAAGGGCTCCCAATATACCAGACTGCCGATCAACTTTGTTGATCTTAGTCTTGAACTTCTCCAGAAAAGGAATGCTTTGGTGTCGCTTCTTTTCTGGTTTGAAAGTGAACTCCATAACGACTATTATTTATGAAGACTAAGCAGAATTATACAGAAGATAAAATAACTTATATTATTCAAGAAGTAGTCAAAGTTGCCATCAGGCCCCTTTGACCTGTTTTCACACGGTGAATGCTTTTCATACTTGTCACGTTTGATACAACTTTCTCATGGATTGATTTTTTCTTCAGAACTGAACCTTGTTTCGAAGGGTTTTTGCTAAAAAGACTACTGTCATTTCTTCCGAAAGGTGATCTCTATGTCAAATCTTGAGACCGCCTTCCCGGCAATCTTGCTTTTCTTGAAACTCTGCCTCTTTTCTAAGTTTTTTCTTTCTTGAAAGGACTCAAAGAATGAGCTAATTCAAGTAGTTGTTATTCAGCATGAGTTCTAACTCTTTTTTATTCTTTATCTTTCTTCTTCTTTTTGTCAAGATAGGCCTGAGCTGGAGACACAAATTGACCTCTACCGTTCTTTATAAGGGAAAAATTATTTATTGAAAGGTTAAAACTTATATTTTTTGTCTGTGCTTTTTCTTTTTTGACTGTTGTCGTAGTTTTACTCAATGATTTTTCCTGAGCAACTTTAGAAAGTAAGAGATGCAAATGATTAGGAGGCTCCATCTACACTTCTTCTGAACATTTAGCAATGATCTCCTGCATCGCTTTGACCCATTCGCTTGTGAGCATGTCTTTAAGGGGTAATCTCTCTTTTGGATCAAATTTTAGTATACCTGTGATCAGCTGTTTTAGGCTATCTGAAAGGCTATCGCTGAGCTAGTAGCTACCTTGGAGCATGTGCTGTTTGACTTAATTTACTGACTCTCCTCTGAAAGGAGCGTGCCCGTGGAGGAGTTAATAGAGAAGAACACCCAAGGCCCACAGATCAATGTTGTAGTCATAAGCTGTTCCAAACAGCATTTCAGGAGCCATATATTCATAAGTACCGCAGAATGTGGTGCGTGGAGTGTGGATGTTTTAAGCGGACCATCCAAAATCGCAGAGCTTGATGTTGAGATGACGATCTAGAAGCAAATTTTCAGGCTGCATTAAATTGCAAATACTTTAAGGTCACGATGCATTATATTCAAAGAGTGTAGGTATTCGACTGCTCTGGCTGTTTGTGAAAAGAATATTGCTGCTTCCGGCTCAGAAAAAACCTGTTTACTGTTTTGATAGTAGAAAAGGTTGCCTTGCTCAGCATATTACAATATTATGTACATGTTTCCTTCGTCTGATATCGTGTCCCAGAGAGTTACAATGTGAGGGTGGTGGACAGATGAGTGCAGTTTTATCTATCTCTCTACTAGCTTCATCTCGACTTCGGAGGGAACTGTTGCCAGATCTATCTGGGTGAAGACAAAACTACCTGTTTTATAGCATAGAGGCGGCCTGTTGCTTTGTGAAGAGCAAGGTTGACCACTCCGAAGGAACCATTGCCCAGCTTACGATTGAGCATTTTGAATTCCTTAATGGATTTAAAGAGTCCTTTTGAGACTAACTTCATAAACTTAAATAGAAGGAAAGATAGTATCAATATCATCTTCGTAGAGATACACCCCTCCCTGGCTTGAGCAGCTTCGAATAGCCTTTTGAAGATCTATTCTCCACCACCAGCCCACTTATTAATGGATCCACTCCGGTGATACCAGCAAAATAACCCTCCTCTTATGCACTCCATTTTTTGTTCACTTTCATTGTTCGGGCATCTCGGCTCTCAGGCACAAGGTAGTTTTTCGGTCTCACAAAGGATCCGTTTTTAATTTAAATCTTCATACACTGGATTCCACCAGCTTGAAGAGAAGGAATGGTTGGCTGACAACCTGTCTTTCCTGGAGTTACTGCTGCTGGTTTAGTTTATCTACTCAAATGAGGATATCCTCCTGATGAACTGCTTTTAGCCTCTTTGTTAAATATTACTTTATGCTTGAGCCTTTGAAATGTTTCACTATCTTGAACGCTATGACCTTCCATCATACTTTATGCAGAAACCTACTTGCCAACAACGAACTTTACCATCAGCTCGTTGAATTTTTTGATCGAATCAGTGTATTTGATGAGTTGCTGGTTGGATCCTGGACCTTTTTTATTTACTTTTGTTCTGAAATTATTCCGCTGTTGCTCATTTTTTGTGAAACTATTGTTTGTCTCCATCACTTCACTCTCCAGGTTTTACTTTGGAGACTCTTCAATAACTTTATCGACTGGGTAGCCTTATTCAAGTGTGTCATATTGAGCCTAACTGGATTCTAAGTTTTTGAGGGATACAACCTATGTTTGAGCTTTGATTTATTTATTACTATTTAAGCTCATGGGTTTCTCTTACTTGCTTAAGACCTTTTTTATAGACATTTTAGGCCTTTATGTCTTGAAATCTTTTGGCTTCTTCTATTCATCATTTAGAAATTTCTTCCTCGATTCACAATCTTATCGGTTGACCTTAGCTGAAATTTCATAAAATTTGTTGTACTTTGCTTCGAGTTCTGGGTCATCTGGAGGAAATATTTTTTTGAAGCCTCCCAGTAAATCCTTCTCAGCTTCATCTCTTATCTCTCTTGCTTTTTTGATCAAATCATCTCTTTACTTGCCCTTGAAAATATCCCTTTTTCCAGTCTCCAACCTAATTTTGGCAAGCTATTTGGCTCTTTCGAAGTTTTTCCTTTTGTTTTTTTGGGTGATCCTCATTAATTTGAGAGTATCTTTGATACAACTCTTTTTGACGAGGTAATCAAGAGGAGTTTATGTTGCAAAGGAAGGTGTATGATTGACTTCGATGATGATGGGCTGGCAGTCATCTGTCAGCATGACGTCAAATCCGAGGATATGAAAGCACATGTTTCCTTCATACTATTCAGGCTGGCAGTATTGGTACTGATGTCTGATGGTGGGCAAGCCACTTATGACTGACTTGATAATCACATCTTAGATTTTGGCTTTCAGTTCTTATACATTTATCCCACTTTTAGCCAATTTTTAATAAGTTGAAGTGAGAGTTCTTTTGTGTCCTTTGTCCATATCTTTGTCAGAATTATTAAAGATAAATTTAGGATTATTTTTGTTGAGAGAGTAGTTGGTGAGATGAATATAGCTACAGCTCAAGTTTTCATTTGTAGGCTCTTGGTAGGGTTCTGTTGCAAACCTTGTCAAACCTTCATGGTAAATGTATAGTCTTAGAGGGTCTGTTCCCGCCATCAGAACATATATTCTTAGATCAAATTTGAGTTTGTCAATTAGCATAGGGTTTTTTATGTACCTCTGTATCACATATTTGTTTCCATTCAAAATATCTTCAATATTTCTAGTCAAAAAAATCCCTCTGCCTTGTGATAGAGCTTCTGGTTTGACAATGTAAGTTCTTGTTTTTCCCTTCTCGACGCTCTAATAGTACTGTCTGAACTAACGAAATTGAGAAGGAACAGTCCAGGTTTCGGGAAAAAAATTATACTATTCAGGAAAGTGCTATTTGAGGTTCATCAACCCCAAGCCGAACAAATTCTTTCTAGCCAGTACGTATATTCCAGGAAAGTGGTTGATTTTTTGGTGTAACTTCATTCTGAAAAAGGTATTCGAGTCTATTTATCTATCTGTCCACCATACATCCCAGTCACCTGAACCAGCCTATCTCTGTACTACCCATCCAAGCTATTCGGCTATTTCCTCCACTATCGGGTACTGAGTGTCTGAAATATTAATGACAATCTTCTTAGTTTTGGGCTTATCTCCCAGCTTTGCAATTGGGATGAACCTGGGGGAGTTGTCGGTATCCAGCTCGATAGATGGTTATGACACGTCATCATCACTATCCTCGCTTTGTTTATTATTTTTATTTCTGCCCCTCATTTTATTTTTATTACTCTTTTTAAGCACAAAAGTCATAGGCGTCTGGCTGAGACTATTGCTAAAATATTGGTGGAGAGCAAATAATTATCATTGTGCTCAAATTCAGGTTTGTGACCGTCAGCTATGATGATAGCTAAATTCATTGAAATAGAACTTATAATAACCAATGGAAAAGATAAGCCGAACCTTGCTTTCTAAAAAGAAGAAGCAAAAATTGCCTCAAATTTCTATCAATAAATCAAGCAAGATCCTCACAACCAGGGCCCCTGAAACTCTTATCACTCCTCCACAGCACTTGCAATAACTCCGGAAATTGTATTACCAGTATAAGTCGAACGCCAATATTCTGACTCACTCACCCTACTACACCAACAGACATCAACAGCAACACGTGGTTAGCTACATCAATGCTAACAAAAATCAACCCAGTGCAGAACAGATCGAGCAGATAGAGAAAAGGTACACAGTTGCTGAAACGATGGTGAACAAAAATAAACATTTAGCAGACTCTGAACTTAAAATAAGCCTTCACTGCTTTCAAGTCAAATTGTAAATGAGAATCAAGGTAAAAACAGTCGAGTAACTGGAGATTCTTCTCAAAAAGGAATTTGCCCTCCAGTAGATCAAATCATATGGAGAACTCAAGAAAGTTTAGCAAATAGGTGGATTCACCTCAGTCAAGCCAAGTTCTCATCTTGATTTTGTTTTCTCTCAGAAAGACAACGTTGTTCCTTCTGGAACTTACTAGCTTCAACCCTGGTTTTTCGAAGATTTTCAGGGAACAGTTCAGTTGAAGGATTTCAGGTTTATTCGCTGTCTCGGATCTGGAGGCTTTAGCTTAGTCTATCTCGCTAGGGATAAGCTAAAAGGGAACTTTCATGCCTTAAAACTCATTGACAAGGCTTTCATCCTAGAAAGTGAGAGATAAATGATTGTTGAAAATGAGAGATATGTCTTGGGAGAACTGCTTCAATCGCCTTTTGTGACTCCTCTGAGGTTCTGCTTCTAGACAAAGAACCATTTTGTCTTTGCTATCTAATGTAACTTTCCTTCTATTCAGTTTGTCCCGGAGGATAACTGTTCTATCAGCTTAAAAAAGTCAAACGAATGACCGAATAGCAGGCTAAATTTTACTTCCTTGAAATATTGATAGGGCTGGATCATCTTCACTCCAAAAACATCATATACAGAGATCTCAAGCCTGAAAATTTGCTCATTGGCTCTGATGGCCATATCAGAATAGCTGACTTTGGCCTAGCTAAACCATTGATGGGGAGACCAGCTGCTTATTCATTTTGTGGCAGTCCTGAATACATGGCTCCAGAAATGCTTAAAAAGTAAACTCGTTGTTACTTAGGTCAGGCCATGGAATCACGATAGATTACTACTGCTTGGGGGCTCTCCTTTACTAGCTAGTTGTAGGAGTCCCACCATACTATAGTCTCAACCACGAATAAATATATCATTGTGTCTTGAATTAATAGCTGAGTTTTCCTTCTCATGCCCCTTTGTCAGGATAAATAAAAAGTCTACTAGCTGGTTTACTCGAAAAAGACCCGAGCCGAAGGTTGGGAAGCTTGTATGGACTGAAATAGATATTGATTCATCCTTGGATAGGCAGGATCAACAAGAAATAAATATAAAATAAACAACTGAAACCTCCCTTTCTACCTGATCTCAACAATTTTAATTTTGATTAAAGTGAGCTCGATGAGAGAAGCAAGGGGACCTCGAAAAAAATCAACGAAGACATGCGCTGCTATTCTTTTGAAACACACTTTAATGAATAGTTTTACTTTGCTAACTCTGAGTACTTACCTGCACCCCGAGTGAAGACAATGAAATCAAAAAGATCGTTAAAGGTGAGAAGTCTTGACAAAGGGAGAGCTGGCAAATCCACTAGGCGCATGGCTTCTGATCGTGGAAAATCAAAGTGAGATGATGATGTTTATATTTTGTTATAAAATATAGTTATTTGGAAGGTAATGTCCATCAAAGACTTTGAGATTGTGGCCAAGCTCGGTGATGGCTCCTATTCGACTGTCTATAAAGTCAGAAGGATCGAAGATGGATGTCTCTATGCTCTCAAAAGGGTCAAAATGGGTGGGTTATCATACCGAGAGAAGGAAAATGCTCTCAACTAAATTCGTATTTTGGCCTCAATCAGACATCCAAACGTGATAGGCTACAAAGAGGCCTTCATTGATGAGGCGAGCAAATCTTTATGGTACATTTGATGATAGTCAGACAGCATCGTGATGGAATTCGCAGTCAACGGCGATCTTTCTGCAAAAATAACAAAGCAGCAGCAACTTGGTCAAAATATCAGTGAGACATTCATTTGGCAGATATTCATTCAGATGGTCAAAGGGCTCAAACAACTGCACGACCTCAAAATATTGCACAGAGATATCAAGGTAACTGATAGTAAATTCAGACCGCCAATGTATTTCTCAGTGAAAATGATGAAGCCAAACTTGGAGATATGAATGTCTCTAAGATTGCTCAGGAAGGGTTGTGCATTACTCAAACAGGGACCCCATACTATGCCAGCCCTGAGGTCTGGAAAGACCAACCTTATGACGAAAAATCAGACATATGGTCTTTAGGATGCGTGTTATACTAGCTTATATGCCTCAAGGTTCCATTCAAGGGTGAAGACATGTAGGCTTTGTACAAAAAAGTTACCAGAGGTATATATGCAAGAATCCCATCTGAGTATTCCAGTTAGCTGAGTGGAGTTATTCGAGCCCTTCTTCAGGTCAGCCCGGATCAGCGCCCAAATTGTGAGAGAATACTCAAAATGCCAGCAGTTGTCAAGAGATTGGAGCAACACTAAGAACAAATCAGAACTGAGCTTCTCAAGACAATCAGAGGCGATACTTTCCAAACAATAGGCTAGCAGCTTCCTAAACCTAATTACCAGAAAAGAAAGCAAAAAATCCAAAAAACAACAATGGAATTTGAAGAGCGTCAGGAGCTAGACACTTTAGGATAGTTATAGAGTTTACCAATGCTAGAAAAGGATAGGAAAATATACCCAGCTGAAAACTCAGATCGAGTCATGAGCAAAGATAAGCTTAATATTCAGGTAGTCAATAGAGATCGGAAAAAATCATAAATGGGCTATAGTCGAGGAGGCCTTGACTCAAATGGTCTCAACTCTAAACTTGAAGAAATAAAACAACTGAAACTCCCAAAGGTTCAGAGTCGCTATAATAGAAAAGACAAAGGCCCTAAAAACCATCAGAATAGCATCAGGTGCTACAAAATTTATGAATCTTGAAAGATGGCTGATTTTATGCAATTGAAAAAATAGGTTAACAAAGTATCAAACAGCCTTAGTCTCTTCCGTCTTGGCTTTATCAGCATGATGTCCAGCAGTAGATCGACTGATTTACTCAAAAGCCTTTCGACCCACATAATGTCCAAATTCACTTGGTATCTTGTAGCTTCCAGGTCCAGGGTTTTCATTGTTTTCATTTATAGGTTTTCGTGTAGTTATAGCAAACTTTCTTGTGAGACAGTTCTTAAGCCTAGAAATTGCGTATCTACCAGCAGGGGATAGATCCACACTTGAAGTGGGATAAGATCCTGGTCCTGGAACCTTATTGGTTAGAATGTGAGGCCTTCCTCCAGCCTTGCTGAAATCTCGGACACAGCTGGTTTTATACTTTGATAGAAAGTAGGTTCCCTTTTGATTGATGCAGAAGGTAACAGGGTATGAACCAGGCCCAGGAATCTTTATCTTTTCCTTATCTTCTTCATGAGGTTTCCCTGTTAAAGAATAGGCTGATTTCGATAGAGTCGAGTTTTTTTAATAGCTTCCAGGTCCTGGATTTGTGTTCACCCTGACAGATGCAAGAGGTCCTGTCACCTACATTTATTCTCTTCCTTTTCCGAAGCCGTAACCCATCGTTTTATTGGGTGAGAAGATACCAGGAACATTGTAGGTGTTGGGAGGGGGATTTTTGGGAGCACTGAATCAGAGATAGTGTACTCATGGGTGAAGTCATATTTGTGCCCAAATCCAAGTGATGTGGTTCTACCACCGTTGACACTGGATGGTAGTTCGTAATATTTATCACACCTGAATGATGGTAGAAGGTACATGACTAGTCTTCTAGAATTGAATCTAGCAGTTTTGGGGAACGTATAGAGCTGCTTTGATGGTGAGGTGTTGGTGGGACTCTTGGCGATCTCATCGCAGTTTGAAATGGTGACTGACATTTTCTTCTAATTATGAACTCTTCTATTATATTATGCCATGGAAAATCATATTCAACATAAAGTATTCTCAGACCTACTCCCACAAAATAACACCAATGTTGAGGACTCTGCATGAACTTTGCTTGATAAAAGAAGCCGATATTGTGCCATGATCAACTATTCGATATAAAATTTTTATTCCGAATGCCTGCTTTATATAAATTTTTATTAATGCCACCGAAATCTGAGCACTCTCCTTCTAAGTCTGAGAAATAATCTTAGCATAACAGTGAATCTTAGGACTACTATTGCGAAGGGCTTGAGGAATAGGTTTAGATTGCCGATCCTGATGAAGAGCAACTCCTCAATGCCATCAAAGTTCAGAGAAAAAGAGTATAATATATCTGATTTAGATTGAGTAGCTGTTGCAGGAAAGATTGGTGAGTCAGTAGAAGATAAAAAGTGAGGTGGAAAAGAACAAACAACTTCAAGAGGAGCTGAGCAAGTTCACCAGCATCAAGTCATACCAATCCGAATATAACTAAATCGCTACCAACTATGAGCTTACTATATAGGACAATCGCAAACTAAAAGAGCAGATCTGTGAGCTTAAGCATGAAATTCAGCACTTGTCCACTGAGAAGAACAACATCATTCAGAAGCTTAGACTTGAGATCAATATCCTACAATCCAACCAAAATGCCAAGATTGATCAGTTGCAGGAAGATTTGGATATGAAGACTGAATAAATTGAGAGAATGCAGAGGGAGCAAAGATACAAGGACAAATAGTATAATGAGAGCATCAACAGCTATAAAAATAGAATTGTTTCTATTCAAACCGAGCAATAAAATTTCATCAAAAACGAGGAAAAGAAGCGATAAAAACTGGAGAAAGATATCAAATGCTTGCAGACAACACAGCAGCATGCAGACAACAATGCTGAAGTTCTTCTCAAGGAAAATGTTCAGCTGCGTGAAGATAATTTTAGAATGTACGAGCAGCTACATTCTAAGTAAAACGAGCTCGCTACTCAAGCTTAAAAGTTTAAGTTGAAGGTAAGTGCTCACAAGCGATAGCTCAAAGCAAAAGAGAAAGAAGTTTACGACTACCGGTAGACTGTCAAGAAATACTAGAGATAGGCTTCTTAAAAGACTTCCGAGGTCTCAAGCCACCTACTCTAAATCCGCCGTCTGAAATAGACATATGAGAATGAGAGAAACAGTTGGAAAATCAGCTGGCAAAAATAAAAGCAAAACCTTGAACAACTAATAAAGCAGCAATCGTGCCATTTGGAGGAGCTATAGAATAAAAATCGTTTGCTTCTTGAGGATAACGAGAAACTTCATGTTCGTTTGAGGAAATATTAGAAAGCTGAGAAGCAAAGAAAAAACCTACTGAGGAATGAAATGAGGGAAGTTGAGAAATTGTAGAGAGTTATTGACAAAATTGTTGAATGATTGATGTTGAGTTTGTAATTTGTACCTTAGGAAGTATATGCTGCAACATATATATATATGATTATAGGGGTT
>Ga0100385_1000668_pt1 | contig 38432 bp, 50 predicted proteins | sample CryGeymeta201509_FD_81543 | JGI IMG/M metagenome (GOLD analysis project Ga0100385, IMG submission 81543) | Groundwater microbial communities from Crystal Geyser aquifers in Utah, USA - Crystal Geyser metaG 2015-09 | ecosystem: Environmental > Aquatic > Deep subsurface > Groundwater | place: USA... | reverse complement strand
TTGTTACCGGAATAGCAGGCCAAGATGGTGCATATTTGGCTAAACTTTTGTTAGAAAAAGATTATAGAGTTTTTGGTTTAATTAAAAGATATACCAATCCAAATTTTTCTAATATGGAATATTTGGATATTATGAATGATATTGAATTGGTTAATGGCGACTTAACCGACGAAGGTAGTCTCATGAGCATAGTTAAATCCATCCGTCCAGATGAAGTTTACAATTTAGCTGCTCAAAGTTTTGTGGGAAGTAGTTGGGAACAAAGTAAATTAACTACCGATGTAAACAGTTTGGGTGTTCTTTATATTTTAAATGCACTTAAACATTTCAGCCCGTTAAGTAAATTTTACCAAGCATCAACCAGTGAAATGTTTGGCAATAGCCACATAAATGGCTTACAAAATGATGAAACACCATTTAAACCCAGATCACCATATGCTATTGCTAAATTATACAGCCATTGGATGACCATTAATTTTAGAGAAAGCTATAACATGTTTGCTTGCTCTGGAATTTTATTTAATCACGAAAGCCCAATACGTGGAAAAGAGTTCGTTACTAGAAAAATTACAGATGGTGTTGCTAGAATAAACGCCGGATTGGACACACATATCAGTTTGGGTAACACAGATAGTAAAAGAGATTGGGGCTTTGCTGGAGATTACGTCGAGGCCATGTGGTTAATGCTTCAACAGGATACCCCAGATGATTATATTATATCAACAGGCGAAACACATTCTATTGCAGAAGTTTTAGATATTGCTTTTGGTGAAATTGGCGTATCTAATTGGCAACCATTCATCAAAATAGATCCAAGGTTTAAAAGACCGGCAGAATTGTTCAGTTTACATGGTGATTCCGCTAAAGCCAAAAACAAACTAGGTTGGACTCCTAAAATGAAATTCGCTGATTTAATCAGCTTAATGACACGAGAAGATATTAAAAGATATAGCTGATAATGATTACCTTTTCCGCTTTTACTACTTTGCATAGATCCGGGTACGAAGATTATGGTTACAAAAATATTTCTTCGTTCCTGGATTATTGGCCGAATGATATTAAATATTTTGTATATACCGAAGATTTTTCTATCAAGCAAAATTATAAAATTAAAAATATCAACTTAAAAAATTTAAATGATTTAAACAAATTTAAAAGTAAAAATAAAAATATATCAAAATTAAATGGTTATAAAAATACAAAATATGATTTTTTATATGATTTTGTAAAATTTGCTCATAAAAGTTATGTAATGTTTCATGCAATAGAAAATTTAACAACAGATTGGGTAATATGGTTAGATGGAGACAGTATTACTCACACAAAAATACCCGTTAAATTTTTAGAAAAGTTATGCCCTTCCAATAGTTTTGTGACATATTTGGGTAGAAAAAAAATGTATACTGAAACTGGGTTTTTGGCATTCAATAGACGACACCCTAAGATTTTGGAATACGTTAAACAAGCCAAAAATATTTATGATAATAATCTAATTGAAAATAATTCGTATTTTAATGAAGGGTATACCGATTGTCATGTATTTGATTTTGTAAGGTTGCAATTAGAAAAAATAGGTGTAAAATCAAACAATATAGGAACGAATGGGGACGACAAGCATCCGTTTATTAATGGAGAACTTGGTAAATACATGGACCATTTGAAAGGACCAAGAAAAGACCGAGGAAGCAGTAAATTAATTGATTTAAAAAATGGTTCGCATAAACTGCACCCTTATTGGCAAGCAATTAAATAGGAGATAACATGTATTCGCTTTTTATTGACGATGAGCGTTTTCCGCCTCAGAAGAACCAAGTTGGTGAATGGGTGATCGGTAGAACTATGGCCGAGGTTAAGGCCATTATTTTAGAGAAAGGATTCCCCGCCTTTGTAAGTTTTGATCACGATTTGGGCGACAATGAGCCAACTGGTTATGATATTGCCAAATGGATGGTTGATTATGATATGGCTAATAACATTATTCCTGAAAATTTTGCTTTCTATGTTCACAGCCAAAATCCAATTGGTGCCAGGAACATCCAAAGCTATTTGGACAGCTATCTCAAAATTAAAAATATATAATTCATTGTTTTTCATAATAAAATGATTGACAAATTGATATATTATGTTATACTCTATATAAATTAGAGGAGTTAAAAAATATGAGTAGATCAGCAGCAGACATTGCGGCGTCTAAAGCAAGAGCAGCAAGAACCCGAGAGTATATCACCAATTCAAAGCCTGATTTTTCGCTATTGGTATTGAGCAATTTGGAATATAATTCTCTATTTGGTGCTGCTCTAAATTGGCTTACTGCTGAATTTAACCATGCAGATATGAAAAACCTGGCGCTCGTATGGGCGGAACAGAACAACCACGATGCCGAAGCTCTTGCAAAAGTTGCTGAATTTGAATTTGGCAGTATTGGCAAGAACGTTTATATTTTGAATGAGGGTGGTGAACTTCCCGAACGTGTCATTTTGAAAATGACAGAAACGGTTGCCATGTTAACAGCAAAAGGCAAAACACTGGTTGAGAAAGAAAAAGTCAAATCAAACTATAAAAAGTTTATAAAAGTTCCGGGACATATTTTGGCCGATGAAGTTCAAGATATGATTATTCTAAAAAACGCAGATGATCAAAATCTCAGCGAACTAATTTTTGATAGTAAACTTGCTCAGAGCGATGTGGCGAATTTTGCTGCTCGTATTCGTGCATTTCTTTCAGATTGGGAAAGTAATGAGCCACAGTGTGCGGAAATGCGTGATATCATGGGTGAAGAACGGTCAACCTATAATCGTGAAAAATACCGCATCGCACTCAAAATTGCAGAAATGCTTACCGAAAATATCAAGGCTGAACGAAAGGTAAACAAAAAGAAAGTTGGGTATTCTGCTTATAAGGCAGAGCGCACGGTTAAAAATATCAAGACTAAAAAAATTGATATGGAATACAATATCGTCAGCTTGCCGCCCGAAGAAATTGTGGGCAGCAGAGTATTGCTCACGTTCAATACCAAAAATCGTCGTCTCGGATACTATGTTGCAAAAGATGATACAACACTTTCAGTTAAAGGTACCACTATTCTCAATTTTGATGAGAATAAGAGCTTTGCGAAAATCGTTAGAAATACCGACAAGGACCTTGCGCCATTTAGAAGTGCAAAAAATGAACGCAGAGTGGAAGTGTTGATCACCGAAAACATTAAAGGCGTTATCCACAAAATGAACGGTCGTGTGAATTCAGATACGGTTATTCTAAAGGTGTTTAAATGAGTAATATAACTCCCTGCCAATATGATATTATCAAAGATAAGCATTGTTTATCATACAAATATAAACTGGAAATAAAACATAATTTGGGTGATAATCTGCTGTTGGCACTTCGTTATAGTAGAGGAATTGTTAAATATATGGAAAATGCTGGATATTTAGAGGGAGTCGACTATGTTTTGTTCAGAATCTACGGGGGTATCCGGCTAGTTACCAATAACAGTTCAGTAATGGTAATTGCTAAGTTATTATTCTAAATTCTCGTCAGCATATATGTCGGGCAAACTGTTAATATCAACCGTTCCGGTAGTCATGTATTTGCCAGCGCCGTGCAATGCCGGAACAGTAAAATAATTTATTCTATCGCCCTTTTCAAACTTTTTATTCAAAATGTAAACGCCGCCAGGATAAACTATTTGGTCATCTTTGGCTATTATTTCACACGGATTATTAAATTCTATAGAACATTTGGTAAGCAACTTGCTTTTATTTTCATTTAAACATTTGTTGTATGTATCTCTATCATCGCATAAATGATATGCATAATTTTTACCATCATCTGTTACAACAAATAATCCGGATGATCCTTTTTCAATAAATTCAACTCCGCCCTTAACAACAGAAATTATTAAAGTTATTGGCATTTTTATCTGTTGTTCCGTATTTGATATAGAACAACCCGACAATACCAAAAATATTATAATTTTATTAAAAATATTTTTCATCAAAATTTTCTTTTAATTCATTTTCATTTATATTTAATATTGTTAAATGGCGGTTGGCTGATTGTGTATCATAACAACCGTATGCATATCCCCGAACAGTATTACCATGAGACTTTATATCATTTTCATTTTGAATTATTATTAATTCCATTGCAGTGTTAAAATCATGTGGATATTCCTGTTCACTACCAAACAAAATATTACTCGAAAGTAATACTACTGTAAAACATTTTATCATATTATCTGCTCCCGTAAAAGGTATCCAAACGATCATACCATATTTCAGTATGTTTGTCAAATTCTAATCCGTCAACAATCCATTCTTGATATTGTGTTTCACGACTAGCCATAAAAATAACGCCCTTTTTAATATTGGTATCATAAACTTCGTTATGAGCTAGAGCATACGCCACCAATTGTAATTTGTAATCAGTAACCCATTCATCTTTCTTTGGCTTTTTTGTAGTTTTATAATCGCCAATACAGAGTGTTTGGTTATGTATCATAACCAAGTCAGCAGTTCCTGCATATAGTCCGGGAAACCAAAGCGGTTGTTCTATTGCCCATATTTCCTGCACATTAACCAATCCTCGGTTAATTATTTCATCAGCCATGTGTTCGGCCATCTTTCTAACCAAATTGTTACCGGATGGCCGAGGCACACCCAATATGTAATTTTCAAGATGTAAATGCATTAAACTACCAAGGCCGGTGGCCTGTTTGCTTTCTTTATCAGCTTGAGTGTTGCCTATTCTTTTACGCCAAGCATCCAAGAACGTTTTATCACCAGTTGCGCCAAGGATGGTGGTAACACTGGGTAAGTTACCGTCCGGGGTTTGGTAAGTTCTAGTACCATCATCTAGGGTAACTTTACCAAATTTAATATATTCAAAATCAGGTGGTTTATACATCATTATTCCTTGTAATTTATAATGATAATACGGTTTACTTAAATTTAATTCAATATATTAAAATTTTCGTGCAGTAGCTTTTCCTGAACTATCCCTAACCCTAAGTAATCTATCACTTCTTGCTGCGTGGCGTTCCTTTGCAGAATTCCCAATGCTTCCGCCGTTCGCTCGATTGTAGTCCTTGATCATTTCTGCTACTCGCATGATAGGACCCGGCTTAAATTCAAACCCATCTAATAGTTTTTTGGATATTCTACCAATTAAACGATTATCCGCAACATATCCGGAAAACGTATCTTCATCTTTAAAATATGCCACTAATTCTTCAGGGTATGCGGCCAACGCATCATTTAATGAACTTTTCGTAGTTGTTTCTGTTACAACACTTTCACCAAAACGTTTCCATGCAGTGGCATATAAAACTTTTTGCCAATCATCGCCATATCGTTTCTTAAAATCACTCTTAACACTATTAATCCAATCTTCGGCGCCCGGCGCGGTAGGGGCTACTTCCAATAATGTGATAACATTATCAACAGATATATTATGTTCGATGGCAGTTTCTGTTAATGCTATTATAGGAGATCTATCCGCCAGCTTTTTATAAAAGGCGTGTTTAATTCTATTTTCCGATAAAATTTCAGTTAATTTCATTTCAAATCTCCAATACGTTATTTTATTTATTAGCTGTTATGCAAATACTCATTAAATGCAAGACTTGTTAGGTTTTCAGGTAAAAATCCCTTATTTTTCAATGAGTAAAAACAATCAGGTTTAGCTATAATACCTTGGCTTGTTTCCTGCATTCTATTCAATATTTTACTAAATTCTTCGGTGGTAAATTCACATACTCCGCCCCACATTTTTTCAGGTTCGTGAACATGCATTTTCCATAATAATTTTGCTTGGTCTAAATTATTACAGCCCATGAATACTTTATCTTCATCAAATGCGGATCCATCTGGGGTTAAATTATGAAAAACATATATGGGCTTTTTGGCTTTTGCTCGGGGAACCACATAAACGTCCAAATTATCGCCATCAGGCGCGCCTGCATTTTCAAAATATCCATAATGAGTAAAAAATTCCTTAACCCACGGTTGCCCAGTTTTTTTGTTTTTTCCGTGTTTTTTGTCACCCTTTTTATATTCTATTAAAATTGTAAATCCATCCAATAGAATATGCCCCTTTACCCGTTCATTTTCACGCAAATACATTTTGATTACTTTTTGACGTTGTTTGATTTTAGAAACTCTTTGAAAGTTTTCTTTTTAGGCGGGTGTGATTCATCCACATATATGTTTTTATTAGAATCTATTTTTTTAAGTTTTTCTAAGAGCTTTTTGGTTGGATTTTCTTTTTCCATATTACCACCTAATTATCCATTTGAATGTATTTAATGTTGAATTATTTGTTGTTCTCGTTATTTTGTAGCCTCGGTCTTGAAAACTTCTAATAATTTCATTCATTTGGTCTGTTAGAGTTTCATTGGCCCCCAAGCCCTTCCAAGCATTATAATATGATTGTGCTTCTATTGTTCCCGGCTCAGTCATATATGAATTGGCAATTTCAACTGTTAACTCACCATTATCCGAAGCAGTTGCTATTGCTTGGTCTATTACAGAATTTTCTTGAACAAGAAGCGGGTAGTTTCTTGCTCTTTCTCTACTTTGACTGGCGTTTGTCGGTAAACTCATTATATTCCTTACAGTTTAATTTGATTAAACTCTTCTAACCAAAATTTAATGTGATATTCTAATTGCTCTCGCTTAAAATCAACCCCATCATTTTCCGGATTTGATCTAGCAGCGTGCCTTAACAGATCAGCTAATTCTTTTCGTAAATGCGTGGCTTGTTGCAAATGTGCTTCAAATTTATCCATTAAATCATCATATGAATCTTCAAAGCCTTCAAAACTTTCGATTACTTTTGGGCTTTTTGCGATTTCACCAAATAAACCAAACTTTTCGGTTTTGGGTATATTTAGTGAATCAACATTATTGAAACTTTCTAAAATACGTCTTATTTCTTTTGAGCTCATATTATCCTCATTTCTTAATATTCTTTTTAGCTTGTTTGGTCGCATCTGTTGAAACCGCTTTTTTATCTTTATCTTCTTTATCTTGTGTTGGGGTATAATTATCTGGTTTGTCTGATTTCAAATACACCACCTCATTTTCGACCTTATCAACCAAATTATCTAACGATATAATTATATCGGTTATATTTTTAATTGCACTTTCATCTTTTATATTAACAGAAACACCTTCGAAAGATATTTGTTTTAATATTTTTTCCAAAGGTATTCTATCAATGTTTTTTACTTTAAGAATCCCAAATAATGCAGCAAGTTCATCTTTTACCGCTTTCATTGGATCTGATTCTGTTAGTAAAAGAATTTCTTGCCATCTCATTTTTTATTCGCCAGCCATTCTTCACGCAAATCCTGTATTGGCAATTCAAAAATCATTGAAGAATTACGAATAGCAAGTTTTTCATTAATACCAAGGCCGATATCTTCTTTGATTGTATTAATTGCTTCCTGCATTTTCGATAACGCCATTTTTAATTGTGGGTTACGACGTATGGTGTTTTCCATATCCTTTTTAAGTTTATCTTCAACTGGGTTTGGTTTTTGCGCAGGATTTTTTTCACCTTTAATGGCTTTGATTGCTTTATCTGCTAATTCTTCTTCGTCATTTTCTTTAACACGGCCGGCCGCAACTCTCTTCACATAATGATCACTCATTTTCCCGTAACCATGGCGCCATGCCATTTGTTTTAATTCATCTTCTGATTTATCACGCAATGTTGCAGCAAGGTCGCTATCGCTCATTTCTGCGTATCTATTTTTAGATTTAATAACACCGGCCGGCATTCCGGCTTCTTTAACAGGATATTTTTTACCGTCAACCTCAAAATTATCAGCGCCGATTGATTTAGCTTTGCGGACCGCATGAGCAAACGCATTGCGTTCTTTAACCATCGCACAATTGGATTCATTAACATTAAAAAATGCGGTTACGGCATCTTTAAGTGTAGTATATTCTTTGTCAAAGGCCATCACTTGATAAACGCCATCTTTGGGCTCTTCTATAAAGACGGTTTTACCATCTCTGGATACCGCAAAGATTAAACTATCGCCCTGTTCAGTTACATCAATCGTATAACCTTCTGATTCCAATTCACTAACATAATCGCTATAATTTGCATGTTCTTTTATATTATCCAAGTCTTGATATTTTGGTTCTTCATCATAATGGTAACTTACAGCATCTTCTAATGAATTAAATTTTGCTTTGTAATCCATATCAATTATATATTCGCCTGTTCTTGGTTCTCTAACATGTAATATTTCACTATTGTTAGTAAATTCGTCAAAATCATTTTTCTTTGAAATAGCAAAATATTTAACACCATTTCTATCAGTAACTTTAACATTATAACCTTTTTGTTTTAGCCTATCAACATACGAGGAGGGGTCATCATGCTCACTTAATCTATTCCATTCGTCTGGAGAAATTCTAGCTCTATCTCGGTCAATAACATTCATTCTTGAAGCGTAATAATGCGCAAGTATTTGTTGATGTTCGGAAGTATCGGTGTTGGCCAAATCATGTAATAATTCTCTGGCTTCATCATCATAAAAAGAAGCACTATCATCTGTAGTATTATGCCCCTTTGTAATAACGATTGCATTGCCATCATGTGTTAATACAAATGGTTGTTCACTCTGTGTTTTACGCATAATTGGCATATAACTGTCTATTTGGCCCGTTGCCCTGTCTTCGTTAGTTCCCATAGCATCAACAGTTTTCTTAAAAACAGCCATAGCTTCATGTTCTGGCACATATGATCCTAGTCCCAAATCTTTTATTTTTTTATAAAGTTGTAATGGACGATATCCGTCGCCAATTGCAATTTTTCTAGTTGGTTTAGCAATATAATATGAATGTTTTACCACGTCACCATCGTCGTGTTCATCTGCACCTAACACATACCCGTTATACGTTTCAATAACACTAAAATCACTTGAGCTTAATTCCCCGGGTTGTTTTTTATTTTCATTTTCTGTTAAAGACTTTTTTTTATACTGAACTGATTCTTTTTTGGCTCTACCAAGTGGTTCTTCTTCTGGTCCAGAAGCAGCATCACTCCCTCCCAAAAAATCATCAAGCTCTCCGGCGCCGGCACCGTCATCCATGCCCAAATCATCAGAAGAATCCGCATTACCCGTATCAAAATCGGCCATGTCACCAGCTAGAGTTTCTTCACCTTCAAGTTGTCTTTCCAATACTAAATTAGCGTTAGATATAACATCCTTGGTTCTGGATATAACCGCAAATGCTTCTTCTAGAGCATCTTTTGAAACAGAACTCCATTTTTCGGATTGTTGTGTGCCAAAAACACTTTTCATTTGATCAGAAATTGGTAATACATCTTCGCTTACCATTTGTGCCAAATCTTCGGCCATTTTCTGTAATCTATCGCCCAAACTCTGTGCAGCTAAAATAATTTCAGCTTGTGCTAGTTCACTTTCAACCAATCTAGAAAGACCATTTAAATTTTGAACAACACTTTCTTTTATAGTTGATTTAATACCCTTGGATTCCAACAAACCAGCGAGTTTTTTATATTCTGCAAAAGTAGCTTCTTTTACCAAATTTGCATGTATTATTTCGCCACGAACTTCATCAAAATAAAAACGTGTTTTAAATTTGGTATTAAATGCTTCAATAAGAGCTTTAACTAGTGGTTTTTGCTTTTCATCGAATAATTTATAAGCTATCGCTGCTTCAGTTAATCTACTAAATCTTTTTTGTTCTAGATTAGTTTTTGCCATATTTTTTCTTCCCTTTACGAATTCTTTTGGGTGCTATCTCTATTAATATACTTCTGGCTAATGCTTCTAATATTAATATACGAGCATAATCAGAATTTTGGTTGTATGAATTAAAATGAGTTTCCATAAGGATTTTGGTTCTAATCGTATTGCACCATTCTAATATTTTGGTAGCTTTTTCAGCATCCCATTCATATGGATTTATTCTATCGTTATATAAACTATGGTATTGGTTAACAAGCCGACTTAGATCTATCATTGTTGTTCCTCAGGTTTTATTTTATTTATCAAGATGACTATTTGATAATAATAAAAATTATATTGAGAAACTTGTGCCACAACCGCATACACTTTTTGCTTCAGGAATTTCTATTTTAAAAAATTTACCAGTTAAATTATTAACCAAAGTTACAGTTGAATTTTCCAAGAATGTTGATGATGGCAGGTCAATCAAAACAAGTTGATCAACCAATATATCGCCATCATTCATGGTATCTGTTGAAAATGAGTAAGAAAATCCAGCACATCCGCCGCCGTCTATAGTAATTCTTATAAAACTACCCGGTGTTTTGGCTAATATATTTTTAAATTCTGCGGCTGCTTCCGTTGTTATTATCATAAACTTTCGGCTATCTTAATAATTTCTGCTTTTACTGCAAGGGCTTTGTCCTTGGCATCTTGAAAACGAGTTTCGAAAAGAGATGCGCGTTGTTTATCATTTCTTTTAAGATTTTCATTTAATCGTACTCTAAACATGCCGGCGTCAGTTCTCAAACTAGCATAATCCTGCTCTAATTTGGCTATTTTTCTAATTTCAGAACTTAATAAATTATGTCCTTTATTTAAATATTTAACCATGGCATAGGCCGCTTCGTATAAAAACAAATCATCAGAAATGCATTCATTTGTTGCACAATTATAAATGTCATAAACCTTTTTAGTGCCGCGCAGTGATTCCATTTCTCTTATACGTATTTCAAATACATTGCCTATTTTAACATTTCCGCTCAAAGCAGATTGCATTAAATTATTGATTTCTGTATCGGAGTTGTTTGAAACTTCATGAAGTACCGAAGAACCAACATTATTAAACGATTCTAAAACTTTTCGCATAGCATCAATATCATGCACAGAAGGTGAAATAGCATTTGGATTATCCATCTTATTATCCTTACATTAATAGCGTAATTATTAGACCTATATTATTTCTCATAGTAATGTTTATAAAATTAAGCTGGCTTTATTCATCTTTTTTAATATTATTGTACCCATTAAACATATATTTAACAGTATTGTCAATAACTTTTCGTTCCAATAATCCTCGAGAAACCATTTTTCTAGCAAGTTCCTGTTCTCTATAATTAAGATCAGTATCAAATATTTCAGATTCTTGAATTCGATTTATTAAATCAGATTCTTCATTTGACGCGGGCATTCGTAGGTTTGAAGTTAATTCAAAAAATCGCATTATTTTAGACTTTCGATAATACCCATCATACGGGAAATTACTTGCGAAATTTCAGTTGGCGTAAGATCGTACACATATCGTTCAATTGTATCTAATTCCTGCATAATTTCCAAAAATTCATCCGAGTCGTCTGCCACATCATTATCATTTTCAACAACAGGATCGGACATTTCTGTAGTTTCTAACCCAGCCAACGTTTGTAATCTACTTATAAATGGTATCCCTGTCATACCCAATACTGCTTCGTCCAGAACAAATTTTTCTTCCGTAGCATATACCTTGCCTTTATGTTTCATAGCTCGTCGGTCAGCAGGATTTTTCTTCTTAATTTGACCTTTTATATCCTTGTCAAAAGCGCCCATTTTTGGTAGAGTTGAGGGATCTAAGCGAGGTTTTTTAAGTCTAGCCAAATCCAAATTAGTCATATCCTGCGGTCTTTTTTTGGCTTCGCTTATTTTAAAATCAACCATAAAATTCTCCCTTTCTATAGTTCTAGATAAAAATTTATCAAATGCATACAAACTATCTCGAGTGTTGCATTCAACAACAAATTCATTCATTTCTGTAATAAAATGGTTAATACCCTGTTCATCTAACCAATTAGTTATTTTTTCCATTATTTCTTTTGGCATTATTGCAGTATAATGATATTTTGGTTGATTCATTTCATTAAGATTTGTTTTGCTGTAAAAGGATATTTTAATACTTTCTCTGACCTGTGAAATATATTTAATAATCAAATCAACAAAAGGTTCTATTGTTTTTAGTTTATCATCTTCTTCTTTGCCTTTTACAAGAGAATTAACAATATTTCTTTTATTCTTAATTAAAATTTTATGCATTTTTGGTATAGAATTCATTGTTATATCAGAATTAGGATTTTTTTCATCAAATTCATCTAATGCATATCCAAGTTCTAAATAACTAGCGAACGGAATTTCTTTAACAATAGTAGCACCCATTTTTAATAAAGCGGATTCATCAATTTTATCCGTATTTTTAATTTGGGATTTTAAAAAATTAACCAAAGCAAGTTCTATGCTATTCTTATTGCTATCTAGTGTTTCTTTTATAGACATTGTTGCTCCATTAACTGTGGGTAAATCTGTTTTTTCTACTACGAATATGATGCCTAAATAATTTTGAAACCAATTTTCGTTTGTTTCTCTTTAAAAAGTTGTTTGATGTGGGACATGCACCGGGAGAACCCACTATTCTTCCCGAAGCACATCTGTAATGTTTATGAATAGAATCACCTTTCTTGGTGAAAACCAATTTAGTTCGTTCATTAACAACTTGTGTTGATTCAAAAAGTTCAGTTAAAATCAAGAAAACTCTCCCAGCATTTCTTTATATTTATGCTGGATATGATTTTGAAAAACGTATCTTACCGGCGTCATACACCCTAAAAAATCCTAATTCATCCATTAATTCTTTTTCAGTTTTATTTTCTATTTCAATATTAAATTTTTCTTTAATTTTATTTTTCATAAAATTACTTTTATGCCAAATTTTATGACCATTGGTGTAGAAGTAACTAGGAAGCAACATGGTATCAGTCGTAAATCCATTTTTAATATAAACATCTCCATAACTATATCGTAGATCAGCGAAAGTAATTATTTTAGTAATATTTAAATAATTTTGAGAATATGAAAGCATCTTAGAAAATAACCCAGGGTAATTCCCGTTAACACACCATCGAACCAAGTCATACACATTATTTCGTAAATTAAACCCCATCACAGCACATAAAACATTATTATAAAAAGCACCAAATTTGTATTTTGTGGGCGTGTTACCTTGAATATGATATTTTGTAATAAAAGAATTATATTCACCACCTATTTGTTTAATAATAAATTTTCTTGCTCCAATTGACTGTTTGGTTATTATATGCAATGAATGTAATAATTTATTTTTCCATATCTTGGCTTTAGTTTCATTATTCCATTCTATATCCCAAATATGAAATAATTGTATGTCTTTATTTTTGCAGGCCATGGTTTTATTAAAATGATATTTATAATCTTTATTAATTATATCACTATGCCAATATACGCCATTTGCTTCAATCGCTATATTATAATCAGGCAAAAATATATCCAATTCTTTGGGGGAGATAATTTTACGAGTATTGGTTTCAAATGAAATATTATAAGACTCTAAAAAAGAGCATATAGAAGTTTCAAAAAGACTTTTAAATCTAGTTATTATATCTAAGTCATATTGACCTATTTTTTTGTATATAGTAGTAGGATGAACGTTGAAATATTTTGATGAACCAAAACATCCGTTATTTAACACTATATTTTTAAACTTATTTGGATCAATCCAATCCTCATAATTATTAATATGATTTTGGTTTAGATAACAAAAATTATCAAGGTGATAAGTATCACGTATTTTTTGAAGAAATTCGGGTGATTGAAAAGGATACTCAACTGATAACTTAGTTAAATTTGTTTTTTTAACCTTATTTTGTATGAATTCAGATTTAAAAGGTTTATCCACTCCATATTTTTCTATATTTGTTTTAAATATTTTTTCTTGAATTATTTTACTATTAAAAATAACTGAATTATCATATCTTTCTAAATTAGTTTCTTTTATCTTATCTTGAACTGTTTGACTTTTAAAAACTTCAGGTACCCCATATTTTTTTAGATTAGTATTTTGTTTTGTTAGTTGAACTAATTTATTTTTAGCCGGATTATCCACACCATATTTTTTAATCCAAGAATCTATTTTTTTAGCTTTTACATATTCTATTTGGCTGTTATGTTCAACTGAATATTTTAATATCATTGTTTGTTTTAATTTTAATTTGGCTTTATTTTTATTATCATCAAACGAATAATATTCTTTAGCAGCCATTATTCTATCATTATGTTTTTCAACACAGGTAGACGAGCAGTAATTAGTAAATCCATCAATCACACTGATAAATTTAAGTATATTTCCACATTTACATTTTGGTATTTCAATTTGATCATGCAATATCAGATAGATTTTTATTTTTAAATCGTAATCTTTTAATATTTGTTCATTAATCCATTCAAGCAATAATACATCTTTTTTAATGTAAGTGGTGTATCTAATTTTAGATTTTTCTATATATTCTAAAATCTTTTCTTTCATATCAATACCTATATTATGTCAACTAATATATTTATATAATAATTAGAAATTTTAATCAACAAAAAACCCGACTTACGCCGGGTTTTTAAATCATATTAAGTAGTTTGGTTACTTAAGCAGTAAAGTCCATGAATTCCCACTTTTCAACAGAAATATTATTGTCATCTGTTGGGATATTTGAAACAAACCCAGCAACACCGTCTAGTGTATCTGCTAAATCTACACCTGTATTATCCCAAGCATTAGCATGTTCCATTGCGACTTTAATGTTGTAAACAGTGATTGTTGCGCCTGAGGATATTGAAGTTACTGGTAGATCAGGAATGGGACCAACTTCTGCGGTTTCGTATACGTTACCAATAATTACTGGTTGTGCTCTTGTTGAGAAAGCTTCGATTAGACTTTCAAAACGTGCTTGTGATTCGTCAGCTACAACACCAGTCGGGGTGATGTCTAGGGTAGTACGAATTACGAAAAAATCCATATTGCCGGTCAAGCTTTCTGATGGAAATGAATTTCCGTTTACTCTTTCTGTCATTTTAAATCTCCTTAAATTTTATAGTATCAAAGTGGATACTGTTCATAATAGTATTTATTAAAAATCACATTTTATCAAACAAAAAGTTAATTTACTCAACGTTTAATTATTAATGTTTTTGTTTTTTTCTTTTTTGGATATATACTGCGCCATTCCTGCGAAGGATCAAACCCGGCGCCCAATCCGCCGACGGCGGTTGCGATACCACCAGCACTTGTGCCACCGGCTGTTGATGTTTCATTTATTGATAAATCAAATAATTCAGGATTACTTTTCACGTATGCAGTAATATTTTGTATATCGTCAGATTGCGGTGCATAAAGCGGTGTAGTGTCTGTTCCATCCATATATTCTTTTTTAAATCCTTCCGGATTAACTAAATCAACTTCTCGCATACCTTGAGGGAAATCTATATCAATCATATTCCCTATAGTTCTTTTTCCACGAACATCATATAAGCTATCATTTATTCTAAGAGCAACATGCGTTACTTCATAGGGAATTTCATCACTCCATTCTTCGCCATCCGGATCTGAAAATACTGCAATATCTCCATCATTTAATATTTTTGATAACACATATGCAAAAATACCACAGCCTTCGGTGAGATAATATTCCATATCAATGTTATTACTATCCTCAAATATTTCAATATATCTCATTTGCTTTCTTCTTTATCATATCTACGTTCACGTTTAAAATACATAAAATCTATTTCTTTTTTAACAAGATATAGAATTATTAAAATATTTATTGGTAATAATATAGTTATCCAAGTATCTTCAGGAAATATTTCAACACCGTCAAATCCTATATTTGCACAACCAGCTAATGCCAAAAACAAAAATATATAAATTACTTTAATCATTTCTGCCCTCTAAATACATCCAATATTTCTTTATCAACGATGGGGTCCAATACTACTAATTCCCCGTCTCGAGTTTGCATAAAATTACCTTGACGCAAATCCCATTCATATTGGTCAACATCATAATTACTTAAAAATCTAATCAACTGCGTTAATATATGTTCTTGTTCATTGGTTTGTTCATATTCATCAAAATATTCAAAAAAAGCGTTAATTACATTTTGTTTTAGAAATGATGTATTGTAATTGAACCTGTCTTTTTGTCCGCCCATCACTCTAGCTCTTTTATTCATTTTGTCTAATAATTTTATTAAATCACGAGCTATTTGCCTATTTTCTTTACTCATAGGATAAAGTTTAGGCATTTTTAACACATATACGGTCATTGTGCCCAATTTAGGATGGCGGCTGTCATAAGCATCGATCATATCAGCTATACCAAGTTCATTAACTAGCCAATCCTTTTTAATACCATCTTTCGTAAGCATCAATACTGTATTTGCATCTACTTCTAAAATAATTGAAGTTGTTCCGCGATTTATTAAGGGATATTTTTTATACTTTTTTGGTATTTCGTCTTTTCTAACTCCAGTCCCAATTCGTGCAGCTTCTTCTATTTGTTCTAGTCTAGGTTTGATATTATCCACAAAAAATCTAACCAGTCTCTTATCTAATTTTCTAGCATATTTTTCATCAAAAAATTCGTTAGCCCCAACATGAAAAAATTTAACATCAACACTTTTGAACCATTCAACGAATTCTTGAGGCGTCATTTTCAATAAGTAATCTTTTAATCTTTCATATGCACCTGTTTCTAATTTTGCTTCAAATTCATCCAATCGATCTTCTAATTTGGCGGTAGCTTGCTGATAGAACGCATTATATTCTTCAGGATTATTAATGTATGCACGCCAGCCGGAGGAAGTTGACAAATCCAAATCCTTGGCGGTTGCTCTTTTATGAAACTCTGTTTTTGTATCGTCTAAATAATGAATAAATTCATGTATAAAGATACTTCTACCAATTGTTTTAAATCTTACATCTAAATTTAAAAAATCTGTAGCACTGCGTATTATTTTTATTTTAATAAATTTTTTATCTCGATCAGCATTAAATGTACCATAACTACCGCTGTCTTCTCCCTTGGAAAGGAAAATAGTTAAATTTGTATATGGCAAATCAAACGAGGAAGCCGGGAGAGAAATGCCATTTGCGCTTTTTTTAAATTTTTTGTAAGCTGATTGGCCGTGCGCGGATAACCATGCTTGTATTTTATCAGCAGCTTCCCGCGCTTCTAACCTATAAACTTGATCAGTATCTTCAGTTTCAAAAAGTTCCAATAATTTCATTTTTTACGCCACCGATTAAACGCTATTCCAGCAGCAACACCAGCAACTGCTGCACCAGTATATACCGCCGCTTTGTGCCAAACATTGCCGGATTTATAACTATTTATTCTACTTGGCGTTTCTTCTTCAGGATTATGTGCATCAATTAATTCAAGTTTTCTTTTTCTAGCAAACTGTTCCAACCACGGCAATAACTCACTTTTTTTGGCCTTTGACCGCATTGCTTGTAAAAGTCTTGTTATCGATAATTCTTTTTGAGTGGTGTTAAGTGTGTCCCATTCTTCAACTAATCTACGTATAGCTTTATACGCAGGATTTTTTATATTAAGTGCATTTTCCAAATACAATAAAAATCTATGATCTTTATTTGTATCAAGTGGTCGATCAATATATCTCAGCCAAGTTAATAATGTTTGTGTTCTAAGATTTATTCTATTAGAAAGTTTAGAATTGCTGTGACCAGATAATTTATCATGTTCATCATCATTTGATACAATAAACAATAATTGGTATAAATCATTACCCGAACGTTGATATGTTTCAAAATTGCCATGTCGTATAGTCGCGGCAGCATAATTATCTATTCTTGCTTTGTATTCAAGTTCATTTCTAAGTATTTGAAGCGTTAAAAAATATAAAAAAGTTATTTCTGTTATTTCGGTTAGAGAAAAATTTGAAAATGATCTCTTATTTGAAATCAATCTACTTTCCTGTATTTCCTGCAAAAATTTAAAACTCATTTATATTAATTGCCCCCTGAATGGGTGTCTAATGCCCGTTGTTGTTCCGTTTCTCTTCTTATCTGTTCTAGTCTATCGGCATAAATATGCAAATTATTCTCTAAATTAGAGGTTGTTTGCTCTAATTTTAATACCTTTGCATTCATTTTATTGATTGCTTCATTCAAACGATCATCAATACTTATTGAAGTAATTATAATGTAAACAACCACCCCGGCAACAACCATAGTAAGCATTATTTCTATTAAAAATTGTATTAATTTAGCACTCATTATGATCTCCGCTAATAATATATTTAAAATAATATTTACTTATTTCTTACTTTTTCTATTTCCTCAGGAAAATCGTAATTTCGTTGTTCTTCCGGTAACCCATGGATAAAATCACGGAAAATCTGTTGTTTTTTATTAGGAATATATTTAATAACCGCGTCCGTGAGAGTTTCTAAACTGTTAAATATTTCACTAGTTGCCCCTTTGCCAAACATAATTTTTGCTATCATGTCTGGGGTTTTTATGGGTTTAGAAATTTGCTCAGTGTCTTGTCCCTTAATCCATTCCCCTTTTTTATTCTTTTTACTAGTTCGTTTAATTTTTACTAAACCATTGGTTGGACTGAATATATATCTTACTATTTCGATTGGCCTGCCAAAACTGTCCTTTTCATCACTCATACTTTCAACCATATTCTTAGCAATAGCTGCGATTATTAGGTTACGGTGCATACCTTTATATTTAGAAGCATCGCCCGCCGAATGATAGTAAAATTTATTCCAATCTCTATCACCAAAAATTAAATCAACTTGAACATTGCCTGTTCTTGGTTTAGACGTTTCTCTGTTAGCATCATATTCTTGTATTGGTAATTTGATAGTAATCAGCAACGGCATTTTTTTAACATTTTCCTTGCCCAATTTACCTTCTATTTTTTCAACGAATTCTGCTTGCTCATCGGGTGTAAATTCCTGCAATGCAACATCCATATCGCCAGAAAACTCTGCTTTGTTCACGCTACCAAGAGTATAATTAATTATTTCATTATAATTAACTCCAATTATTTCAGACAAATAGTATATAGTAGGACGTATTTCATCTATGTGTATTGCACCAACACCATCAAATGCGTTGCCGCCTTCGGTAACTATTCTACTTTCTCCCAAACTAGATAATTTTTCCCCCACAAAAATGGTAACCAGTTCTTCGGGCGATTTGGCCGATTTAACTTCCGAAAGTATTCTTTCATATTCTTGACGCATTTCAGCAAATGACTGTTTAGTTCGTTCATCAACGCCACCAGAATATTGGCTAGTTTTTGATATTTCACCACCAGTACTAAAACTTAATTTAGTTCTATTTTCTTCATACCAAGAATATAATCTATCTAATAGTTTCATATGGTGAGTAATAATTTCTGCCCATTTTGATTTAATTTCCGCAAAATCAAATTTTTGTGCTATAGTTTCTATAGGATTTTGCCCACTTGCCTTCAATGAGCGCAAATGTTTTTTAGCTGTTATTGCTCTACCAAGTTCGGGGGTAGAAATACTATCAGCCATTTGTTTTACTATTCTGCCATTAACGTCGGATATTTTACTGGAAACACTAGTTGAACGTATCAAATTACGTATTTTCCAATTAAATTTATTCATTGCAGTGAATACATCTTTATCAATTAATTTAAACATTTCATTAGTTGATGGATCGCGGAATACTAATCCCTCAACCCAGCCTCCATCTGCTAAATCAGGACCGAACTCACTTGAAACATTTCGTACTAATTTATTCAACAGTTCTTCTTTAATATCTAATTGAAGTGTTTTGACCTTTTCAATAATATTAGTTTTTTTGGTTTTAACCAACGGAACTAATCCCTTCCATTCTGGTTGAGGTACACTTTCTGGGCGTTTATTTAATGGCAATGCTAAAATCTCTAAGTTTGAAAATTTACCAATTTCAGAATCAGCATATAAAAAATCTTCTAATTTAGATAATTTTTTTTCAAGAGTTTGATTTAAAAACTCAGTATCTAATAATTTTTTATCTACTTTGGGAGTTTGGCTTACGGCCCAAACATGTTTTTCCTGCCTGTGGTCAACTTTGATACCGTCGCTGGTAAAGGGCACTTCATCTACATTTACCGCAACTTTTACCCCCTCAAGAACTTGTTTAATTTTATCCAATCTCTTATTTAATTCGTCAATATTATCGGCAGCATTTACTGGTCGTAAAATAATGATTTGGTTAATATCGCCCGTATACGGAACCGTGTTAGGTAATGCACCAAACAGTATTTCAACTTCTATTTGATCACCCAAATTAATTAATTTTTTTGACAATAAATTTTTAGATATTTTTTCCAAAGCTAAATGAGCACTCTTAAAACCTGTATCTTTAAACTTATTACCCCAATTAGTATAGTCATAAAAGCGGTTGCCACCCTTGCCTTCTCGACTAGTATAAAATTTACCAGCTTCATCAACACCAAAATGTAAATTAGCGCCATCTATTTTTTCAGTAATTTCAAATTGATTAAGTTTTCGTATAGAATTTATAAATTGCTCTATAGGCAAATCTTCTAAATGTGTAATACCCTCAAATATAAATTCAGTTAATCGCATTATTATGTCCTATTTCTATCTCGAACTGGTCCGCGTAATGCCGGCCCTCGATCTCTGCCGGCGGCTTTTTTTGCATTGATACTGGGGATAGCATAACGTTGTAATAATAATCCTATATCATGCAATTCTTCTGGTGAGAATGATATGTCACCAGACATGGCCTTTTGCGCCAAAGTAAGTGCATCATCTACAGTTTTTATTTTTAATAATTTTTTATTATTCACATTTGTATTATCTGTATTATCTGTATTATCTGTATTATCTGTATTATCTGTATCTTTATTAATATCTTCAGGTTTTTTATTTAAAGTGTCGTCCCCAACTTCGGGCTTATATTCATCTACAGAAACAGCGTATTTTCCGCCTTCTAGCATAATTTCAGCAGCAATAGCTATAAAAAACGCTTGAGCGGTGCGTTTATCAAACGTTTCGGCTTTGGCTTGTGGGAATTTTCGTAAAAACTCTTTGGTGACTTTATCAACAAATGCCGGATGAATATCTGCTTGTTTTAAATGCTTGACAGCGTTAGCTAATGTCATATTTCTACCATCACCAAAGCTAAACCGTCTACTAAAATCATTATATGCATTTTTTGCAAGTTTTTTAAATTCTGCATTACTTTCTAATTTAGACGTATACCCCGGCGCTATTCTATCTATTATTTTTGATAATAACCCAGCTTCATTAATCATTTCCTCAAATACAGGATCATCTTCGCTTTCTGTAACCTGTGGAGTAATAATAGTATCATGGTAACTTTGAGTATCCATATTATTTCTTATATCGACTTCATCTGTATATCGTAGGCCCATTTCCCACGCTCTTCTATCTAGAGCATCTCTAGCAAAAGCAAACGATTCATACGATCCGGCGTTTGTCCAAGAATATTCTCTAGCAAGTTCATTAATAACATCTATTGGATATTCTCCTCCACGAATTCTAGAAACCATTGTGTTGGTTGCATTGATATACCAAGTCTTAGCATCGTCATCCATGCATTCTTCCAAAAACGATTTATCAGACTCAAGATTGTTGCTTTCTATTAAATTTAGGAATTTTCGCATATCACTGTTATTCATTTTTTCTTCCTTGATTCCGTTAACATTCTTAGTTTATTTGTAAATTTTTTACTTTCTTTGGTTTTAATCGCTAATAAAAATTTTTTCGTTAAATCAACCACTTCTTCCTCGGAATAATGTTCTTCCAATAGTTTAATAATATTAATCGCGGCGCCAATAACATTATTAGCTCTTACTTCTATAACTTTATCTCTGTTTTTTGCAGGTATAAAAGAATCTATTTCCTCAATAAATGTTTTTGCAGGTTTAATAAACATCAAATTCTCCTGTTGTATTTAGAGGAAAGTAAATTTTCTAGCATTTCAACAGCTTTATACAATCCTTGCTCATAACCCATAGCGTAATTTTGATTATCATTAGTAGAATTTAATGATAACCAAGATTCTTTCAAATCCACCAGATCTTGTATAAAACGTTCTTCAAGAACTTGTTCAGAAATTTCTGTTGGTTTTTCTATCGTAACCGGTACCACATAACTTTCAAGAAGAGTATTTGTTGCGTAAGACTTTGCCACTTCCAAAAAAAACTTCATCTCATCTAAGTGATTGCTCATATTTCGCCTATCAATTTATTGTATATTTATACTTTTTTGATTTTATTTAATATGGCTAAAGAATTTGGTTTTGGTTTAACATTGTCTGTTGTATCGGGGACGATATTTTCGGTTAATTCTGTGTTGACCTTTTTATTTTTCAATTTAGCTTGTAGTTGTTCCTGTATAGAAGTGGTAGTTTTCACAGGTTCACCATTTTCATCATTATCAGTTATCCTAAGACTTATTTGATCGAATCGTAAAGTTATTGTGGTACCAACACCTGCAGAACTACGTGTTTTAATAAACTGTAATCGATACTCGCCACGTTCACGCATAGGCGGGCTAGTATAAATTGTTACCACATTATCAGCAGTATTAATTTTAGACAACCCGCCAGCGATATCATTTATTTGGTGAACTTGTTCATCTACCGCGCCTCTGTTTAACTGGCTAGCCGTCGCGCATAATAATCCTTCTTCTGCTGCTAACCCACGCAATTCTTCTGTTACATATTTGTCTTTAATAAACATATCAGATGGGTTGATTTTTTTATTATTGGGATGCATTAAATCTAAATAATCTATTGCTACCCCATCTGGTTTAACTCCCGTTTGTATTTGATATTCTTTTAAATATGCTCGTAAATCATTCGCAGAATGTCCGGGGCTCATATACTTGATCTGTATTGATCCATATTTTTCCTGCTTTCCCTTAACAATATGATGAACACTGTCTAAGTTTTTGATTACATCTCGGGTTCCCATACCGGCCAACATTGCATCTAATCTCATGGAAGTTAAAACTTCACTTAATTCAAAAGTAAAATAAATTACATTCTTTTTTTGCATGGCCCAGTTAAGTGTTAAATTTTGTAAAAACAAACTTTTCCCCATGCCCGAGTTGCCGGCGAAAATAGTTATTTCACCCCTATTCATGCCGCCATACAATTTATCATCAACATCTTTCCAACCCGTCGGGGTCATTTGGTTGTTGTTTAAAAGAGTTGAAAGCCTACCCTTGGGATCTTCAAAATAATCAGTGCCTAATTCTTTATTAAGACTTATTAATAAAGCTTCTTTAATTTTGGTGTCTATTCCGTCATATTCTCCCTTTTCAAGAGCTGTTGCAGCATTCAAAATTTCCTTAGTTAAGGCCTGTTTTTTACAGAATTTTTCAAAATCATCTAAAAACCATTCTTTTAAATCAACTATTTCTTTTTCGGTCGCTTTATCTATCATTTCCAAGGAATAGCTGGCGTTTGTTTCGGTATTAATTAGTGTTCTATTTGGTAAATTCTTATACTGTTCAGTATAATCCATAATAAATTTAACCGTATTTCTAAGTTCCTGATTAAAATATTCTGGTTTAATAATATTCATACATCTAACAAACGTTTCAGAATCCCTCATTAAATAACTAATGTATAATTTTTGTTTTTCTAACCCATATTCACTCATCTATCACCTACTTCATAAACATTGTTTTGTATAATTGTATTTTTATTTTATCTTTAGTTTTATTTTCTATAATACTTTGAACAGTAAATAACCGACCATATTTCTTAACTGCATCTGCGGCATCTTTAACGTCACTATGCCAACTCCAAATATTTATTGTTCCGTCGTCGGTATAACTAGGAGCATCATTCCTGGGAGGAATACTGACATACCAATTCTGATCTATTGCGGTTTCTATCAATGTGCTGGCGTCTTTTGATCTATCTGGAACAACAATTATTTCTTTGCCCGAGCCATTGATCCAATTTATCTGTTTTTTATTTAATGATCCCCCAAGAGCTGCCACCCCATCTATTGCAATAGAATCAAAAACTCCTTCAACTAGTATAACATATTTTCTATTCTTTTTACTTAAATTATGATTCATAAAAATATAGTCAGCCGGGGTGCTAGAATAATATCGAACCTTTGTTTTATCAATTCTTCTCGCAGACCAGCCCACTATTTTATCTTCATAATAAAATGGTATTAATAAACTTCTATTGATACCATTTTTCTTTTCCGGAGACCAATAATAATCATAACTTTTGGCTATTATAGATCCTCGATTTTCTATTAGATAATTAATAGAATCTAAAAAATCCTTATTAGAAAAATTATTTTCTAATAATTCATATATGGGGCGAGCATTGGTTGGTAATTCAACTTCTGCAAATGATTTATTAAAAAATGTTGGTTCTATTTGCGTAAAAATAGTTGGATTTGCTGTAATTAATTGATTTTCTCGCCAAATATCAAATGTTAGTTTTTCTATTTCAGAATAATCCATATTCAAATAGTTTAAAAATAACTGCATTTTTCTGCCTAGATATAATCCAGGTCTCCAATGAGCTTTGAAATGACACCGATGGCAATTGTATGTTACTGCCCCATCCATGTTAATTTTTAATCCACCACGAAAACGTGTATCGGGGGACGGTTCACCATTGTAAACGCAAGCCGGGCAGTTAATACTAACCCACCCGGATGGCGTTATTCTTGATTTTCCTATTAGTAGAGAATTAATTTTATCTATTAGCATGATTAGATTTCAAATAAACTATCATCATCCAAACAATCTGTTATGTTGTCATTAACGTCTTTTTTTGCTTTACCGGATGGTTTTACCCAACGTTTTCTATCAACTTCAAATAGTTCAGGACTTTCAAACATACTAATATCCGCATCTGTATCAGCCATTAATCGCAAAGTATTGGTGTTTTTCCTAATTACTTCTAACATTTTTTCCTTGGTTTCTTGAGCAAACACTTCTTGAACAACATGTTTTACTCGCAAAACATTTAGCGGAATCAAATCTTTACTACGTTCTTCCGGTTGTTCAAATATTTTCTGTGCATCTATAATAGCTTGCTGCAAGACATATGTATTATGGTGCATCAAATATGCGTAGCTTGCTTTGTCAAAAGTTCTCTGTTTTTGCGGATTGGGGTCGGCACTTTTATTTACGCACAAATCACCCATTGTCATGAATTGTGCGATTGGCGAACCAGTATCGCGCAAATCTGTTCCATGATTTTTGGTTATCCAAGGATTAGAACTCCCTATCAAATGATTTCCGTCAGGCAATTGGTCAAACTGCAAACTCCACCCGGTATTATCTAATTTTCTATTATGATAAACTAATGCGTATGCGCCGGCCGAACTAAACGCCGAACTCGCATCATGGCTGATAGTTAAATTTTTATCGCCCATTTTATGATCTCGTATACCCTTTTGTATTAGAGTATAAATGCAGGAATGTGCTGCCTGCCCCATACCCAAAAAGTGAATCCAGGGTTTATCGGATAATAATCCATCATATAGCATTATTACAATTCGTCTTAACGTTAAATCAAAATTGTGTTTGTGATTACCAGCTAAAGCCCATCCTTCAAAACTTCTGTCACCAAAATCAGTTGAGTATTGTTTAGTTAAATAATACCAAGCATCAACCTCACTTATTTTATGTGTGGCCAATAATCGCCGCTGTTCGTCTCTTGCCAAATTAGCAAAATCTAAATCTAAAATTTCTTGTTCATCAAGAGAGAAATCATGGTATCTGCCTTGCAAAACATTTAAAAATTTAGTTTTACCTGGAATTCTATTTTGAATAAAATAATCATTATTTTCTCTGGTTCTATCCAAACAAAACCAAAAATCCAAAGGATGCTTTAAAATTTTTGGTTGTTTCTTTTTCTTTCCATTAACAATTATTTCTTCAAAGAGTTGTTTATCATTTTCATCATACATAAATTCTTCATAAAACGTATCGTGACCGCGCCTGTCCAAACTACCCGTTGGAAAGTCTAATATCATACTCCAACGACAATTAGCTTCTAGCCACCTAAGCATACGCTCGGTTGTTTTTTTGCCTTCCCATTTAATAGTGCCAGTTTCTATTTGAAATCCGCCAGAATCACCGATTACCATATTATTCCAAGATCTATCTCGACCTGTTACCATATCCTGCTGAGCTGCAAATTTATCATTTTTAGCTGCTTGACCTGCAGAATATAATCCCCACGGCAAATGCATCAATCTATTATCGGGATTGAAAAAATTTAAATCTTCTTTATTGAATTGCCCGGTTGGTCCGCGGGCTGTATCATCAACCATATATGCGGTATACATTTCAGATATGGCGGGGAAAAACTTGGCCCATTCCGAATTATATTGTGAATTAAAATCTACATAATATTTTGGTCGTTTGATTTTTGCAGAACTCATAAATATATCCTCCTATTACTATTACAATATATAGATTGATGATATTTATGTCTATAATTCTGTGAATATATATAGATATTATTAATTTACTAATATTTTTTTAATGGTACCAATTTCACCAACATCTTGGTAATACCCAAATCGGATCCATTGATATTCACCCATTAAATTATATGGTTCTATTCCATTTATGCTATTGAAGCTGATTATTTCACCATTTGGAAATAATTCTAATTTAAACCAATTGGTATCGTCCCCATCGGAAACGGGATCAAGTGTTGCTTCAACAAAAAAACTACCAGTATAATCTTCTAAATAAACAGCAAATGTCAACATTGAATTACTATAACTTAATTGTCCTGGCCCAGGAATACTTCCTGTATGAAATGTGGGGGGCTGACCAAATGCACGTTCAACTGGGGTGAATTTATCTAATACAATAATATTATTTGGGTTCGGACTTGCTCTGTCACGTATTTCAATGTATCCTATTGCTTCTTGATTTAAATCATTATACAGATAATTAAATTCATTACTATCTACATCTTTAATCGTTAAACTGTATCGTATTGAGCCTAATTGCCACTCAATTAAATCACCGGGAGTCAGCACCAATTTGCATCTGCCTTCTATGGGATTAATTATTTCAAGTTCGCGTTCCAAATATAACTCATTGGTATTGTTATTAATTAAAGTGGCAAATACCCGTTTACCTATTAATTTAACACCTTTTCTATCAACATCTCGCACAACAAATTCTAAATTAGAAAAAGCGCCCTTATAAACTACAAAATCTGCATCACCCCATCCCAAATTCACGTTTCCAACTCCTTGATTTGATAAAGTTACCCAAGCTATTTTTCTAACAAAATAAGCATTTTTAGTAGCCATTTTTATTCCTGATTTAAATATAATAAATAATATTTATGTCTGTGAAGTAAAACATTGATATATAAATAAAAAGAACTATATAGGACATTAAATGAACGATTGGATAGAAAAATTTAAAGAACATTTTCCGTTTTTAACCTTCGGAACATATTTGAACGAAGATTATATGGGCATAGTCCAACATGCAGATAATCAATTCCTGAATATGTATGTATACAATCTTATTCATGATGAGAACATGCGCAAACGATTTTTAGAATTAGGAGATATATGGTGGTGGGAGAGTAATAGAATGTTGCCCATCAACATTTTCTTAAAAGATCAATTCAAAATGTTTAAGCCATACTTAAAAGGCTTTAGTAGAAAAGATTTTGATGTATTACAAGGCCCCGTTACTTCATTGAATGACCAAATAAACAAACGAATTAAAAGAAAAAGTATAGAATTAATAATAAAGATTTAACTACATGCCAATTTAAACATTACTGCTTCTTTTCTATTCTCAAAACCAAAATCATAAATAGTTTTCCCCTCACTATCAAAACTAGTAACCCAAACGGTTAAATTCCATTTGTTATGAATCGTATTTTTAATAAAATTTAAATATTTTTCTGTTGATTTTAATGTTTCAGTTAATTCCGGCGCAACAACCATTTGAACTTCATGTTCCTGTTTAATTCTAGTAAAATTTATAAATCGGTTAGCATTCATGTTTATTTCAGAAACATCAGCATAACCAACAATAATTCTATCTAAAAAAAGTCCGTGTACAAAAATATTAGATATTAAATAATACGTGGTATCATAAGAAGCCGATGAGTCCACTATTAATGAATAACTATGAGTTTTTGAAGTAATTTTATACTTCATTATTTATATCCGTTAACTGTTCTACCAACGCATTCAGTTGTACAATTAAAGACAATGCATAAGCATAACTGTGACTCTTTTTAAAGGTGTATGTATCATCATCCTCTTTTAACCAAATTTTTTGCATTATGATTTCTTTTGGTTCTGTTCTTAAATAACTCTTACCAGGCCGTATAAGAGCAATTAATGCGGCCAATTCGTCTAAATTGGTTGGTTTAAAATTTTTTGTAATTTCTGTATGATTACTTAATTGATGAAGGTTAGCCACAATTTCTGGATATGTGAATAAATCCCAATCGGGTTCTTTTTCAATTAATGTATTCAAATGATCAGAATCTCTAACCAAGTTATATAAATGATTATTAATGAAATCAAACTTCATATATCCTACTATTTCTGCATTTTTATAATCTATTGAAGAAAATTCAGTTTCAGGATCAATTGGGATATTTTGAAAATAAACTCCAGAATTATGTTTATCAATTTTGCCATTGTCACGTATAGCGACAGCCGGAGTATGCGGTAATATAGATAATATATCTTCTCGATTTTTGAAATCAATATCAATATCCATATTAAGTTTCATTAGATATATCCGTAGTAAGAGTTAAATCAGAAGATGTGATATTAAAAGAATATTCATTATCCTTAAAATTAGATATCTGCAAATAATCCAAATTATTTCCGGTTTCTAATTTATACTTGTAACAAAACCCAACCAAAATATTATGCATATTCTTAATGTTTGGATTTTCTATATTATTATGTTCAAAAGATGGCAATTGTAACACTACCTTTAAAATTTGAATAATTAATAACTTCCAATCTATCAAACACACCGATGACATTTTATTGTGTCGTATGTTTGTAATATTTTTAAACTCTTGATCAAAACTATTGCGTTTATTCCAAACTTCTTTTATTGAATTAAAATCTTCTTCAATAAAAACTAAAAATATTTTTCTATCATTCAAATAATCAATAACACTTACTGACGTATGCATAATTTTAATTCCTGCCTAATATTTGTTTTAATGCATTTAATTCAGTTCGAACTTTATTATTTTCTACCAACATACGGTTTACGATGCCTTCGAGAGTTTTGATTTTGATTTTAGTTTTCTTTAGTTCAGATTCTAAACTTAGCATAAATTCATGTGAAGCCAAATTTATCATTTCATTATTTTCTGATTCTAAAACAACATTATTTTTCGATCTTCCGCGAATAGTTAACGATTTTTTTTGAACTGGTTTTTTATTTGCACCTGTTTTTTTGTTAGAATATATATTATTTATCACTTTAAATTCCTTCTTTATCAAAAAGTTTTTTAAAAAACTCCTTATCTTTTTTATTGACTAAAAACTTTTTCTTCCAATAGTCTGGATCAATCCATTCCAAAATAATGCTTAATTGATCATCATTTAACCGCTCTTCCAACATTATTCTGCCCGAGTTACTATTATATATTATCCACGGGCTTATTCTCCCTTGTTTGACATAATTAATAAAAAGATTGGGTTCAATCAATCTAAAAAAATCATTGTAATTATTACCAGTTTGATCGCTCCATTGTTTCATTAATAAAATAGTTCTTTCAACTCCCTTTTCGGGTGATTCTTTTTTATTTAATTCTCGCAAATATAATTCGTAAACACTTGGTTTAAACCAATCTTTCAATTTCAACCCATTTTTAATACAAAAATCTAAAAATAATTCGGGACTCATAATATTATTATCTATTAAATATCTGCCAAATTTCACAAACTCCAAATAATAATGGCTGTTAATAAAATTATCCATAGTTTTGGGTTTATTGGTTTTCAATGCCATACGATAAAATTTATCATAAGAAGCAAATGCTAATCTACAATGTAAACTATCTTTATCAAGAAATCGCATCTTTTTCACACAAGCATGGTTAACTAAACTTTTTTCATGTACAAACACTTTACCGCAATATGAACATTTGTTTTGTTCGATTACTGTTTGTTTTTTACTACCCATTATATAAAATACCATTTAAATATAGTTATTATTTGACGGTACTAATTTTTTTAATCTGTTCATCAGAATATCCCATACTCTTACATAAATTTTTAAATTTTTCTTCATTTTTATATTTTTCAGTTAATAACTTTAATTCAAGAGAATTGGCATTGGGATACAATTTTAATAAAATTTCTTCAAATTCATTATTTCCTTTACGCTTTTTGGGCATTCCCGGCCAATTATGGCCAGATTTTCCAGAAGCTTGTCCCTGCCCCACACACGCCAATAATAAGAATAATAATTTCTTATGATTACCCAAATCCCAAAATTTAATATTTACTATTTCATTCGTAGCAATTAAATAATAAGGCGTTAATTCATTGTCATGAAGGGTTGACGGCCATGCGCCTTTTTTATCACCTTTTTTTCTATTTTGCCGTTTGGCTTCTGCCCAGTCAACTTCGGAATTACCCACGCAACTCAACCATCTAAGTGATTGGTATGATTCCCCACTCCAATTTTTTAAACGTTCTTCTTCATTTTTACCAAATTTTTCATAATAAGAAAAATCATTGCTGTCCAAAGCAGCCAAAATTAAAGGCATACTGGTAGCTTTTTCGGATTTATTTTCTGGTTGTTCGTCTAAATCATCTTCCGGTTGAACATCATTAAATTCAAATAAATCCATTTCAATACCTTTTCATAGTGTTTTATAATATATAACGATAACTAAACCTAAATCAAATAAATACTATTAACAACGAGTGATGTGTACCAAATACATCATTTTGTCGGAAGTAAGAGAAATCTTACTAAATAATCTACACGTCCAAGTAGATAGAGTTTGCTGATTTTAGGGGGTAAAACCCCTAAAATCTTTTTTATTTTACGTTAATTTAGAAATATCCAGCACATCAGGTAGTTTGTGTGTATCCTTGACAATATACACGCATAACGGGCATTTTTTAATTTCGATAGGCAAAACCAATAAATGGCCATATTTTAATTTAGGAACGTGCCATTTGACATCGGGATATATATTAGTTACATCTAATTTATAATATTCCGGTCTATAACCATTGATTGGGTTGTAACAAAATACTGAAAAATCTCGGTCCAAACATTGTGTGATTGGTATTATCTCTAAATCGCCAACGTCTTTTTCGCCGATCACAATGCTCCAATCTAATGGAACTTGAAGTTTATATTTTCCTACCGTTAATTCTGCTGCTGGTGTTGAAAACGTTTCCAAAAATACCAAAGGAATACAGAAATAATCAACATTATCCTGGGAACTGTAATCCAATACCGAATAACGTATATCATCTACCATACTTGGTATATTATTCATAGAGAATGGAATATTATTTTCTGTTAAAATAAACATATTATTATCCTTGCCAATTAATTTTTGTAATATTAAAAGGATATTGAGCTTCCTTATAATATTTTTTACGTTCTGTTAAATGTTTTTTTGAGTACTTGGCCGTAGAGCAAATATCAAAAATATTAACGTGATCTTTATCTTTTGCTTTTCGTATACCACGGCCAATACTTTGAACTACTCTAATAAAACTTTTACCAGGTTCTATTAAAATTAAATTAAAAATTCGCGGAATATCAATGCCAACAGCGGCTACACCATATGTTGCAATTATCGTTTTATTATCTGAAACAGAAATATCATCATATTGTTCCTGTCGATCTAAGGTTTTTGTATTCCCATATACAAAGTTTGATTCGGGTATTGCCGCATTGAGTAATTTACCTGCTTCAACTCTATCAACCAACACCAAAGTATTACCTGTTTCAGCTATAGTTTGAATTGTTTTAGCAATAAAATCCATACGTTCTTTATTTTTTAACAAATAGTCACGCTCTTGTGCATAACTGCCTGACTGTATTAAATCTTGAAGTTGGACTACATTAACATCACATGAACTTAATACTCCCTGTTCCTGCAAGGTATGAGCGGCCAATTTACTGGTTATTGCCCCAATTGATGCCAATATACTTTTTTGGTTAAAATCTTCTTTAGGAATTGTCCCAGTTAATCCAAATCGTATGGGACAATGAGCAAATGGTCCCGTTAATAACCGTTTCAAGCAATCGGCTTTTGCCATATGTGTTTCGTCAACTATTACTGCCAATTTATCTTCAGCAAATGTATAAAGTAAGTTTTCATCAATTTCTTTTTTCTTACACATACGTTCAAGTGCCTCTAAACTTTGCCAAGTACAAATAGTATGGGTTTTGTCTAAATCTTTACGCTCACCATAATATACACCAACATCTAAACCCAATAATTTATAATATGTTTCTGTTTGGGTAACTAAACTTTTATTCGGTACTATTACGATAGTTTTGCCATATTTTTCAATGATTTGCGAAATAGTTGCTGTGATAATAGTTTTTCCCGCACCAGTAGCTGCTTCCTGAATAGATTGAAGATTTTCAAAAAATTTATTAATAATTTCTACTTGATAATCTCTAAGTTTAATCGGATTACCTGCATCCATGTGCCCAGCAGGCCATACTTTACCTAAATTTTCTAAATAGTTTTCATCTATTTTAGGAAAATCAAATTCATATTGTTGACGGTCATCTTCAATTTCAATATCATACCCATCTTCTATTACTATGGGTAATAGTTCTTCCAATAAATTAAAGTATGTTGCGCCGCCAAGAGTACAAAAACTAATAGTGCCATCCCATCTGCCTAATTTGTAAGAAGGCATATGATAAGCTTGTGGCATAAAGAATTTTAGTTTATTAACAAGTTTTCTTCGAGTCGGGACATCCAATCCCATGAACTTGACATTGACTTCATCATAGATTTTTAATATGCACTTCATTCAAATCATCCTTATTAACTAATATAGAATATAATGTAAAAGTGCAATAATTTCAATTTAAATATTAAAAACCATCAACCAATGTAACAGAAGTTGTACCAACCGGGGTAAAACCAGCGTTATTTGTATTATCGAAAACTTGTAATACTGTTTGTCCACCAGTAATAAAATCTCCAAATCCAGCATAAGCATCAGTTAGCGTAACTTTAAACTGAACCGTAGTACCATTATCGCCATTACCATTCACATTAGCAGCGCCAACTCTAGCGGCCTGCATCGTGACAGTTGATAATCCGGAATACGGGCCTGTTCCAGAAGTTCTTGAAAAAATGTTAGTTAAGGTAGCCGAAAGCGGAGTCCAATAACCTAACGTGGTAGCAACCGTACCGCCCGGAGAACTTGCAACTTGTCTGGTACCGTTTGCTCCAAAATATATATCACCCACTTGTGTTGATAAAAATGTATTCCAGCTAGAATCTTGCGCCGTGGCCGTAGAATTATGCCGTAACCTCAATAATAGTTCACTACCACTATTAAAGAAATATCTAGCAGCATTTCCTGATGGGAAAACCGCATTGACAGTGGCGTTAATAGTCGTTGATCCGCCCGATCCCCAACTTGCTGCTCGTGTAACAGTAATTTTAACAGCGGACAACACCCTAGATGGGGTATTAAACCTGTTATTAATCAAAGTAGTAATATTTGATTGTAGATTAGTTAAAAACTGTATTCTATGTCCAACAGTAGTAACCGAAGTATAATCTGTAATTGTTGTATTTGTTTTTGTGGCTACTATATTATTAATCGAAACTAAATTATTCCATTGTGAAGCTAAAATTCTACCACCTTGGTTGGCGTTAGTTAACGCGGGAGTGGTTCTGCCATATCCTATAGAACCATACCCAATACCATACAGACCGCCCACATTGGTAGCTGCGGGTTCACTCGAGTAGGGACCCAATGCATCACCAGCAGTGTTAGAATTGCCTATGATGTTATTGTAATCTACCGATAATACTCTTTGAGAAGCGCCAAAAGCCATAATTTATCCTTAACATATTTTATTATATTTATACTTTTAAATGTTTTGAAATTCCCGAAATATAACAAATAATATTTTCATTAATATTATATCCACGTTTTTCCGCCCATTTTTTCCATTTCATGGTGGTTAATAGACTTAAAAATGATTCTTCTCCGATAATTTTATTAAAAATGTATTGGGATAATGGTGTATTATGGGATTGAGTAATATCAATCAATTGATCTGTAAAACTCATAATATGTGGCATTGTCATCATTTCATTTTCTAAAATATATTGTGATTTAAAAATAGCTTGAGCTTCTATTAAAACAACGCCAAATTCTCTTTCAATAAAAATTTTATTTTTAATTTTTTTCATTGTTTCTATATCAATAAAATAAAAATCAATATTATTATCCACAAACAAATTTGCTTTGGGCAATAATATTTTGTAAGAAAGCTGAAACATTTTCATTACCTTGCTTATACAGCTAGAATGAAGCATTAAATTGTCAAAAACAAATAAAACAGGTTTGATTTGTTTATATGCCAGAAATTTAATGGTTTTACTTAAAAAACTCGTAATATCAGAATAGATTACAACAGCACGTAATTTGTTATCTTCTAAAAATTGACAATATTCGGTGTCATCACCAAAAAGTTCTGCATCCAATAAATTAGATGATGCTATTTCTAAAATAGTTTCAGGAATATTCATTGGCATTATTTCATTTAATAATAATAACTTACGTGCCAAAGACGGAGTCAACGTAATGTTATCAAATTTATTTAACATAACTTTCCTCCAATGACAACTCCCGCTTTAACCAAGTGGCAAATAACTTATTGCTTGGCGCACTAATATTACATTTTTCATCAATAATATCTATTGTTACTGGTAAATCTTTAGTATTTTCATATTCCAAAAAATACTGTTCAACAGAACTGTCAAAATCAAATCCATTACCACTTATTAAATTAATTAAATCTGTTTTATTGCGTTCATTAATTTCCAACAACCATATATCATGCTCACGTATTAAACGCAAATTAGCCATACTTTTTTTATTAATATCTTTCATAAATTTAGCTAATTCGGGGGTATAGATAAATCTAAAAGCAAAAGTATTATCACCTATGTATCTTACTTCTCTTTTAATTTGCTTACTTTCATATACTTTAATTGTTTTACTGCCTTTATGAGTAAGCCAATATTCGTATTGATCTTTATTTAACCCCAAATCCATATAAAGAGACTTGTATTTTGGCAATATATTTAATAATAATTCATATTGTTTTGAACTTAATATTTTGTCTAAATACACCTTGTATGCCATATCCCATATGAATTTTAAATCATATTTATTGTTTATTTTATCATACGGCGGCAACTCATTATATTGATTATTTGGTAATTGAGAAATATAATTTTTATCTGGTCTAAAATATGAACATTCTTTAAGCATGTCCTCATATACAGTTAAAATTAGTGTTTCAGTATAAATCATTTTATATTCTTTCTAAACCCATAATTTAATTCAGCATCTTCAAGGCCGGCGCATCTAAGTCTAGTAATATTGTTTATTTGAAAACTTTTATTATCTAATCCCTTCATAACACCCAAATACTTGTTTCTAATAAAAGCAATTTGGTTGATTATTTCAGACATTGTAACTACGTCTACATCTGCTTCGGCATATTTTTCTGCATCCCTTGACGATAACGATTTATTATAATGTTCTAAAAAATGTTTTAATTTACTGCTTCTAAGTTTACTATAATGAATATTCAAAAGTTCTAAAATTGCTTCAACTTCTTGTAGTTGATTAAATCTATATTCTACTATTCCCGGCAACATAGATGATGCTCGTTCTAAACTACCGCTAAGTGCAATTTCGGATCGAGCATCATCCAATTCGTTGGAATAATAGTCGTATGCTTCCAAAACAATAGAATAATCTTCAGGATTGGCCGTTAGTTTATTAAACCAGGACATTTAAATTACATTAATCCTCATCATTGTCGGTATTATATTGAAAACTTTTTTCTAAATAAACTTTATCAATATATCTATCTTCGCCTTCAATGGCAGACAATGTATCAACATCAAATCCGTAATCTTCGAGTTTTTCAATAAAACTATACGTAACAATTTGTCGTTCTTTTGCTGGTACAAAATCCTTAAAATGCTCCCATATTTCTAAAACTAGTTCTGGCTTAATATCACTCATCAATTTTTTCCTCTTCTACTTTATCAAAATTCTTTTTGGAGTGAACTAATGAAGAATGTTGTTCCATGATTAAATCTAATATACCATTTTCATTACGTTCGTATTCCTTACGGTAATACTTATATTCCTTTCCCGAAATGTCAATAAATTTTAATCTATTTCCATCTTTAACCAGCAAACTTTGTTTTTCAAACATATCAACAAGCCCACTGTATGGATTCATACCCGTATCATATGGTATTTTTATTTCAACTTCTTCAAAGGGTTTTGTAAAACGTGTTTTCATTATTTTACATTTTGATCTAATACCACGAATATCAGAAACTTTATTCCCATCTTCGTCTTCTTTAAGTTTCAATTTTCTCATAGCCAAAACAATAGAGGAAGCATATATGAATCCCTGGCCACCTGAAATTTTATCATCGGGGTCAAACATGTCTTGGCTTGCATATGTATGGTTGGTTGCCAACATACCTATATCGAATTCACCAAACATATTAACGCAATTTCTAACCAACGCAGTAAGTGCTTTTGGTTTACGACCCATATCACCTTTCAAATCGCCAGCAGCAAATTGATTTACGTCCGTTGGAGTCAACATCATACCCAAACTATCTATAACAAATAATACTTTAGGTCGGTCATCTTCAGCAACATTACCATGTTCTGATCTATATTCCTTAACAAAATCTGAAACAAGTTTAGCAACATCATCTATCATTGCCAAGTTAACTTTAAGCATTTTATCTTCAGAAGTATCTACACCAAGTGGTTTAAGCCATTCTTCGTCAAGAGCATTTTCTGTATCAATTAACACGACATAAATTCCTTGAGCTTGTGCTTCTCTCATTACATTAGCACACAAAAAGCTTTTACCGGACCCGCTTTCGCCCGCTAAAACAGCAACCTTACCCAACGGTATAGCTCGTTTAAAATCCCCACTAATTCGGTAGTTTAATGCGTAATTACCAATACTAATCCAAGTTTTGGGGTCATTAAATCCAATACTAATTCCATCTATGTTTTTTGTTAAACTTTTTCTAAGTTTACTTGCATCAAATACTTTTTTCATTCAATCAATCCCCATCTAAGTGTAGCCAGACTATACTGGCTACACTATATTTTTTGCAAATTTAATTTAAATTATTTCTTAGCTCTATTTCTCAAGGCTTCTAAAATAGCAGAAGGATCTACCTTTTTAGCAGGCGATGCATCATCCGAGGCTGTTTCGGCTTTAGGAGCGGCTGTTCTTGCCTTTAATTTGGCTAAAGCTTCGGAAGCCGAGGGCTTAGCTGATACTACCGCCTCCTCTTCAACTTCTTCTGGTTCTACTGGTTCTACTACCTTAGCAACAGGCTTGCTTACTATTGGTTTTGCGGCGGATGCTTTTGATGATGACTTAGCATCGACATCGTCATCATTGTTGCCATATGTATTTGGCTTGAAATACCTGCTAAATCTCGCGGAATCATAAGGTTCGCCATCCACACTCGCTTGGAACATTTCACCAATAATTTTAACTTCTTCATCGGTTGGTTCTTTTGGCATAAATTGGTTTAAGTCAAACAATCCAAATTTTTCTATTGCAGCTATTTCATCATCATTTAGTGAACGAGTCTTCATACTCCACTTTGATGTAGAATAATCGGCATATTGCCCTTTTCTAGTTTTTGCCAATCTAAAATCTCTACCACTAATATAATCAATTGGCAAATCTTCAATTTCAGGATCCAACAATGAAGCACTAATTATACCATATATAGATGGATTAATAATAAATCTTCTAATTGGGTTTTCCGGTTTTTCTTTTTCATTAATGGGGTCATCAACCACAAAGCCCTGGAATATGTAGCTTCTCTTCTTCCAATATGTTCTAGCAGTTGCTTCTAAATCGGGTTCCTTAAACCATGGACGAATTTCTGTTAGGATAGGACAAGTCTTCCCAAACATTTCCATACAGGGTACTTGAACAGTGACCTGCTTTTGCGCATCATTATCCATTCCAGAAAAGGGAAGTTTGATTATTTGACGTTCAGCCCAAAAATATGTGTTGTTTGGATTACCATCTGGTAAAAATCTAAACAATGCTGATGTGCCGTCGGGGATGTTCCAAAAAGGATAACTAGAATTATCTCTACTTGAGTTATCGTTTTTTTGTTGTTGCGAAAGAAGCTTCGCGCGAATTTCTTGTAATGTAGCCATTATGTTCTCCTTGTGTTAGCCAATGTTAGCCAATGTTAGTGTTTATGTTAGTTCTTATGTTAG
>Ga0100385_1000661_pt1 | contig 38624 bp, 37 predicted proteins | sample CryGeymeta201509_FD_81543 | JGI IMG/M metagenome (GOLD analysis project Ga0100385, IMG submission 81543) | Groundwater microbial communities from Crystal Geyser aquifers in Utah, USA - Crystal Geyser metaG 2015-09 | ecosystem: Environmental > Aquatic > Deep subsurface > Groundwater | place: USA... | reverse complement strand
GGCCGAGGCTGATTTATACCGCGATCCCAAAAACAAATACTGTTATCCAATGGGCAAAGAGGATCTGCGTCATCGGATCGTAAAATATCTGATCGGCAAAACTTATCAGCCGACACCGGATATCTGTATGGCTACGAACGCCGGGAGTGATTACTCTGTCCGTTCGGCCATTATGAAAATTAATGCCAAGGCAAAGAATGATTTGAAAATCACAAGACTCATCGAAGGCCGTCGAACCGACGGTTACCGGATCAATCCGAAGTACAGAATTTTCTTGCGGTGACGCTCGTATTCCTCAAGTAGTGTTAATAACCTTGGTGATGCGCCTGCAGAACAGGCGTTTTTTGTTTGCAAAAATTTCTTTGCGGACTATTTAAGGCATAGCGGCCCGATTGCAATAATTAATACGTGTGAGAGGAAAAAATTAATGACGATGAAAATGCCACAATATGGAAAACAATTATTACAAAACCGCCGATCTGGCATTGGTCGCGGCGCTTTTATTATTTATTCCTGATTCTCTTGAGGTCGTGGATCGGGGAAATCCGCGCAAGGTGCTCTTTTGCTTCGGCAAGAGCCCGGACTTGGATTCTCTGGTGAAGCGATATTGGAGCCGCGAGCTTCAAGTCGAGCCGCAGGCGTTCTTCAACGAGCTCAAACAGGTCAAAGTGCGGATTTATGCCGAGGACTAAGACCTGTGAAATTAAAACCGGAAACGCTGGAAAAGCTCCGCGCGATTCTTAAAAAAGACTTTGGCCAAGAAGTGAATGACCAGGACTTGCATGATATCGCTTTCAACCTCGTGGGCTATTACGACGCTCTGATGCGTTTTTATTGCGAGGATATCACAAGCGGCCGTGAGCTCTTAGTGCCATACGACAATGAACCAGCAAAATAAAAATCATAAAGTCAGGGATTACCGCGAAGCTCCATTTGCTTATCAGGATAAGCCGGCTTTGCGATACATGCGACAGCAATGGCTTGATAAGCACATCGGCGTGGATGCGTTTCGCAACTTATGCAATGTGTACTGTGCCTTGACCGAGATCGCCTCCAACAAAGCAAGCCAGACCGTAGAAGCATCAAATAAAACGCTTCTAATTTATTCCGGCTTAAAAGACTGGCGAACGATTAAGAAGTGTTTGGCCAAGCTCGAGGAGTGGAGTTTTATCGCAATCACAAAAACCCGGGGCGAAGATGCCAAGTTCAAGCCCCGGAGTATTACCTTGCTCTCCGTCCTACATCTGACGCAGGGTGGAAACCAATCAGCATGTAAAACCGGACGGCATGACAAGCAGACCGCATGGGACGGCGATGATATAGAAGTTAAGGATTTAAAAGAAATTAAAGAAAATTATAAAGAAGTTAACGGCCGGTCCGAGAAATTAAAAAGCATCGCCGAAGCCAGAGCGGAATTACTTCGCAAGATGTCCATCAAGTAATATGCCCAAGCTCACTTACTTAAGACCGTGGCACAAACGAGCAATCGAGATGCGGTGGCTTAGTGTCCCTTATGAGAAAATCGCCAGTGAAGTGGGAGTGACTCTCGATACAGTCAAGTCGTGGTTCAGAGCGAAAGGATTCTTAAGAGAAGCTTATAGCCGATATGCCGAGGATCAAATTCTGATCCGGAAACTTCAGGAAAAACAGGAAATGATAAATACACTTAACGGCAACAATCAGCAGTAAACGGCAATGAATCGAACAAAAATAAATACACTAAAACCCGGCAAAACCCAACATAAGCCAACAAATCTGGTAAAAATTTACACAAGGATAAATACACTTAAATGCAACAAATTACAGGAAATTACAACATTTTGAGAAAAATCCAAGCATGTGGGCAACTCGAGCTTAGCTTGTTCTAAAAATTAGCGTATGGTGTGTCTTGGTACCAAAGGTCGCATTCGAACAAATAATTATTAACAAAAAAATGACTATGACAATGCAAAACGAAAATGAATCAATGCGAGCCGTGGGATACGCCCGTGTCTCCTCAAAGGATCAAGAGGACTCCGGCTACTCTTTGCCGGCTCAAGAAAAACTCCTTCATGACTATGCCGACCGGAACGGCTTTGAGCTCACGAAGGTTTTTGCTATTCAGGAATCGGCCGCCGGAAAAATCCAGCGAAAAATATTCCATGAGATGCTGGAATATGTAACCAAAACCAAGATCAACACGGTCTTCGTGGAAACAACCGATCGTCTGACCCGTAACTTCGCGGATGTGCCGGTGATCGACGAATGGATACTGGCCGATGAAAAACATACCATTCATCTGGTGAAAGAAGGCTGTACTCTTCACAAAGACTCCAAGTCGCACGAATGGTTTATGTGGCGAGTTAAAGTCGCCACAGCCGAGTATTATATCCGACTGCTTTCTGAAAACGTCAGGAAAGGACAAAAAGAAAAACTGTCCCAAGGCTGGCTTCCGGCCAAACCGCCGCTTGGATATAAAACCATTGGCGAAAAAGGACATAAAATCCATGTGATTGATCCGGACAAGTCGCCGCTCATTAAAAAAATGTTTGACTTATACGCCACTAACCGCTACTCAACCAAAAAACTGTCCGAAGTCATCTATGCTGAAGGCTTGCGGTCCCGTGGAGGAAATAAAGTAAGCCATTCAAGAGTCCATCAACTTCTCGGCGATCCGTTCTACTTCGGCATGAACCGCTGGGACGGCCGGCTGACCAAAGGTGAACACGAACCGCTCATCACCAAAGAGCTATATGACCGGTGCCAGGAAATCATGCATACCAACGGCACGCCGAGATATTTCAAGCATAATCCGCTCTTTAAAAACGTCTTCCGCTGTAACGAATGCAAAGGCCGGATAACATGGGAAATACAACGAGGCCACTGGTACGGCCACTGCAACCATTATAAAAACTGCCAACAAAGGGAGTTTGTCCGGCAGGAAGTCTTGGACACACAACTGATAGAAACCATGAACTCGCTGAACCCCAAAGGCGAACAGGCCGTGGAAAGTATGCTCTCCTGGGTCCAGGAAGCTCTCAAGGAAAGCCATAGCGAGGAAATAGAATTCCGCAACAAATCAACGGCCGAGCTCAACCGCCGGTATGAAGTGGCCACGCAACGGCTGGACAAGATATACGATAACAAGATCGACGAGAAAATCAGCGAGGATTTTTATAAAAAGAAATTTGAGCAATACAAAATTGAGCAGGAGCAGATACTGGACAACCTCAACAAGCACAAGGATGCCAACCTGAAATACTTCGAAATGGGCGTGACGGTCCTCCAAGTGGCCAAGCAAGCATGGAAAATTTACATCAACCGGAACAAAGTGGAGATGGTGGACGATAAAAAACTACTTTTGTCCCTGATTTTTTCGAACACTACGCTAAACGGCAAAAAAGTCGAGGTTTCCCTTCACAAAGCGTTTAAAATCATCTTTGACCGAGTCGGCGAGCTTATGGGAGAGAAAATAGACCAAAATAAAATATTCGAACATCTGAATAAGCCCGTAAATAAAGAGAAAAGCAGAGCTTTTGGCTCTGCTCATCCCATATGGCTCCGGGGGTGGGATTCGAACCCACGACCAATTGATTAACAGTCAACTGCTCTACCGCTGAGCTACCCCGGAATATTTCTTTATGAAAAGAACAAAAATAGTGTAGCGTAGCACGATAGGTATGTCAACCGGTTTTCTTGACCTAGTATATCGGTAAAACCACGCCGCACCCACAACCACAATACCAAACGAACGCCATATATTTGACAATAGTACGGTATGGTGAGTTATCGTTTCCAGTTTTATACTGGAACAGACAGGTTTTTACAAGGTTTTCTACCCTCAAAAAACCATCCTGCCGATGTCCAATGCACATCTGTAGGATGGATCAGGTTGTAACTTTTTTCCGCATAATAGCCATGTACCTATCGCACTACCTACATTATATTTATCTTACATACGAACTTTTCTATGCAGGCTACTCTTGTGTCTTTTCTCCTCATGGTTATTTTCCCCTTTGTTGCAAGCGCGCAGGCTGCGCGGCAAGGCAACGCGCAACTTACTGTTGGCGTACAAACGGAGGTCATGGAAGCTGCAATCAATGCCACGGCCACGGCTGATCTGTACGAAAAATATGACAAACCTGCCATTTATGCAACCGAGGCTCTGGAAATAGGTGCTTCCGCATCCGATGATGGTGCGACGGAATATGATGAGGAAGATACCGATAATGACCGTGGTGGCGCGGGTAGAGAAATGCGCGCTAACGCGCAGGATCGCGCGGGCAAGGATACTGAAACCGCTACCACTACCCCTAACGGTTTTCTGTCATCCGGCAACAATGTTGCGGTAAGCGCGGTACTCGTACGCGGATGGGACGCGGAAAAGAAAGCGGCGTTTATGCAAACGGTAAAAGCGCATGCGCAACTCCAATCGGAGCAGGATTTGGAAAATTTTGCCACCGGGATTCTGCTGCGCGATCCGAAAGTCGCATCAGTTGAAGCCGATACGGACAGCGAACATATTTCCTATAAAGTACCCGCGAAGTTCTTAGGTATGTTCGCCACAACCATCAAGAGTGAAACTGAAGTTACGTTTGGCGACGGGATACGCGGGCGCATGCCGCAGCAGGTGAAGGTGCGCTTCCCTTGGTACCGATTTTTGTATAAAGTTGATGCCGAACTCAATGAGACAGCATTACATGCAGCGGTTGCAGATGCGGTTACGTCCGCAGAAACATCCGCTGAACTCTCCACGGCGGCAAGATTCGGTTTGGTGCTCAAAACGCTCGTCACGTCCCTTGCGGTAAATACTGAAACAACCGTAGATGCTGCCATTAATGTTGAGTAACCACACACCCACAAGCAATACCGTGAACATGAGAAGAAGCTCCTCCTACGGAGCTTCTTCTTTGTAGTGCAAAACGGTTTCCGTAAGATGCTTCTTGTTGCGTTTTTGTATGGTATGTTTGACGGTAGTATACGCAGCAAGCAAAACAAAACCGTACATGCATACCGTATTGAGCATTGCCCAAAACATGAGTTGCGGCGCGGCATTACCCTTGACGTATCCAACCATGCTGCCTACAAAACTTATAGGGCCGAGAAGCAGGTGCGGAATAAAAAGTGAAAGGGCGGGAGGAGTATCCATGGCTTGCGCCGATCCTTTGGGTGTTACGCGATAGGGCAATTTCTTGCCGACCAACGCCCCGAAAAACGCCACCATATACACCAGCCAAACTGCCACATTCAGCAATTTCCCGCGAAGGTGAAATCCGGACTCGTGCTGCGGCCTGATGTAATAACGCTGCAGCCAAAGAAAAATAACAATTTGTAGTATGAGAAATACCGAATAGAAGAGAAGCCACGTGTACCCTTCCATGGAGGTAGATTGCATGCCAAAAAAGAAATAAAGGGAAAGTAGCAACAACCCGATCGCTTGCACCATGCCATAGAAATAGTAGTGCTGCAACAAAAAGTAATGCAGTCCGTGGTGTGCGCGCATTCGGGGAATGAGTTTCGGACTGTGCCGAAAGAGTATGTCCATGAGCCCAAATGCCCAGCGCATCTGCTGGCTGAAGTACGCATCCCACGTTGCGGGACCTTCACCTATCAAAAGCGCCTCCGGCACATAGACACTCTTCCAGCGATTGGCGTAGATTCTCATGCCGGTCAAATGGTCTTCCACAATGTGTCCCGAGTAGCCCGTAATATCATTGTGCGCCGCAACGCGTATCGCATGGTTTGCGCCAATAAATAATTGCATGTCATGCCCGAAGAGACCTTTCTGCGTAGGACCGTAAAATCCGTATGCCTGTTCTGCGGCACCTTTGGCAATCCAGGAATCTTCTTCATTCCCGTAGAGTTGCGGAGTTCCGACAAACGCGATATCGGGGTCCTTAAAATAGCCGAGTATCCGGTGAAGGTACATTTGTCTCGGCATGAAATCAACGTCGTGCTGTGCCACAATATCGTATGCGGCACCATGTACGGTAAACCATGCATTGTAGTTTCCTGCTTTGGTTTTCTTTTTGTAGGCGCCATCTTCGGTATTATATTCCGACTTGCCCCATCGCGTATAGTGCAGCACCCCGTACCGCTTGCATAATTTTTTTGCGCACGGGTCATCACCCTCATCCAAAAGCCACGTGTCATGCGGATACGCGACCGCAGCCATTTTTTTGAGCGTTGTTTCAAGCAGGTCATAGGGTTCTTTTCCGGGAACAAATGTGGTGCATAACGCGACTTTCAGCCCACCAGGAGGTGCGGTATGCTTTGGTTTTTTCATAAACAGCGCGACTTCCCAGGTCAGCATTTCACTCACCATCTGATACCATACAACCAGCGTCAGCAAACCAAATAGCAAGACATCTATGCCGTGCCACATGCCGCTATAATTTGATGGCACATGCCGAGACTGAAACCACCATAGCCCGAAAATGCCAACCCACACGAACCCCGCGCCAACGAACATAGGTAATATACGTATCCCACCGCGCCTCAAAAACACTCTCTTTTTTGACATGATAGGTGTTGTTGTTTTCCATAGCCGCAATTATTTTCTCATGTACGGCGCATGGGGAAGATGAATGCATAGATGTAGCATAACCATTATTTTACGTCAATAAGGTGTTGACAATAATTCGTAAATGCTGTATGCTATGTTCTGTAAGTAACTTACGCTTTCTCTCCTTACATTATTTTTGTGTCAGGTTCAAAGAGAGTGCCTAAGGCAGGTCGGCTTACGTTTTATTCAGTCAAAGATTTTGTAAGGAAAGTATGTCAAAAAAGTTATACGTTGGCGGTTTATCCTACAACACTTCAGAAGACGGTCTGCGCGACTATTTCTCCCAGGCGGGGGAAGTGGCATCCGCTACCATCATTATGGATAGGATGACCAATCGCTCCAAGGGATTCGGCTTCGTGGAATTTGCCACGGAAGGTGATGCCACTAAAGCGATTGACATGTTCAACGGAAAAGAGCTTGACGGTAGAACCATTACGGTTAATGAAGCGCGCCCGCAAGAAGAGCGCCCCAGATCTGGCGGCGGATTCAATCGCGGCGGCGGTTCCAAGTGGTAATCACATCAACTTCTCTAAACACCCTCGGCAGTAACCGAGGGTGTTTTACGTATGGAGTAAGAAACCGTTGATCTATAGTACCATGGATGCTTATGTGGCTCTGTACAACTGCATAAAATGGTGCTAGTATATTTCGTACATACGCTCTTACCACCCCCCACGCTAAAAGGAACGTGCCATGCCGGAAAACAGCCGCAGTACATGGAGTACATTTACCAACCGGTGCGGTTTTTGGATGCATCGCGGACCTTACTTGATTGAACTTATGGATGGTGTGGCTACTCATGATGTGCCAAAAAGGGTGAACGTGATTGACAACATTATTACCGTTATAGAAGGTAGGATCACGTACAGTCCATTGGGCGGATTCGCTTTCTTCGCAGGATCGCGCGAGGAGTTTTTTACCTTTCTTCCGCTGCAAATTTGTTACATTACAGCAGACTCTGAACTCTTGTGGATCAAGCCCGCATATCAAAACTCCTTGCAAGAGGCATCATCATGACAAAATACTCTCCGCACAAAGCCGCCAATTGTTCCATGGCGGTTTTTTTATGCAAAACTCCACCCCCGTGAGGGAATGTTTTTGTTAGCCTGTTTATTTGCTATACTGATGAGGTGGTTTGATATATATTCGCAAACACATCTTTGCCATCCGATGGCATCTCATCTATGAGCAGTTTTGAGGCGTTTCTCGTCGCAGCAAGCGCACAATTTCCCTACCTGTTTTTGTTGCCGCTGATCGGCTCTTTTTTTGGTGGTGAAGAAACCATTATCCTCATTGCCATACTTTCAGCAACAGATTTTATACCATTTTCCACAGTTCTTATTTTTTCTTACATTGGAACCTTGCTTTCGGATTCACTTTGGTACTGGGTAGGCGGCCGTTTTTCCAAGTGGATCGACAAGCGGGAAAAAATACGCAAAGGATTTTCTCAAATTACCGGATTTGCAACGCGCATAGCTAAGAATAACATCTTCCTTATATTGCTCACGACAAAGTTTCTCTACGGCACACGTATTGTGACCATATTTTATCTTGCGCGCAAACCCATACCTTTTCTGATCTTTACCTTGTACAACATGGTCGTAACACTGCTTTGGGCAACGGCCATTTGCATTGTAGGGTGGCTAACAGGGCGCGGTATTACAAACCTTGCAAAAATATTTGATAATATTACTTATGGCATCGGCATAATTGCTCTCACTGCCGTTGCCCTTTATGCACTGCGCATATGGCTCAATCGGAAGATAATAGAAAAGGAAGGCTAACACTTTATTACGGCAACAAGAACGCTCGGAGAACGATTATCCTCTTCCATGGCTATACGGGAGGAACGGCAGATTTTGGTGAACTTCCAAAGTGCCTAGCCCATTCTCTCAACGCCCGCGTTTTAGTTCCTATTCTGCCAGGACACGGAACGCGCGTTGAGAATATGCTGTCGCTGGAACTCAACGATTACATCCAATGGGCGGAGGATGAGGTACTTCTTGCTGCTCAACTCGGTTATCCTATTGCTGTTGGAGGGCATAGCTTTGGCGCGTATATTGCCATGCTGTCCGCTCGAACACATGTTCCTGTTGCCCTATTTACTACACTGATCCCCTTTACGTTGCGTTATCCTTATAGCCTGCCGTGCGCCCGCTTACTTGCCCGGCGTAAAAAGTTATGGCCAAAATATTTTACTAGGCAAGAATACGTTGAAAGATCAAAAATATTTTTTTACCCCTCCATGCCCGGTAAAGGTCTGCGTATCATAATCGAGGCAAAAAAACTTCTGCAACGAACGGGAAATAATATTTTCTGCCCTTTGCTTTCCATACATGATCCGCATGATACGTTTGCCTATGAGAAAAGTGCTGCGCAAAGCATGGCCTGCACAAAAAGCGTTGAGCAAATACCTCTTATTCTTCACGGCGGGTGGCATAATATCTTTCTTTCCTATAAAACACGTGATCGCGTTACTGAAGAAGTAACTAAATTTTTCTCTCGTGCTTTTATCTCTTATGAAACCAAAAACTCAAAGCAGTACTCGAAAGATACTAAATTGGTCACGGCTATTGTGCCAGCATATAACGAAGGGCAGCGCATTGAACCGGTGCTACGGGCGCTTACCGCCTGTCGTGATGTATCAGAAATAATCGTCGTTGACGATGGCTCAAAAGATCCTCCTCTTTGGATACGCAAAACATTCCCCAGCGTTCACCTCATCCTCCATAAGCAAAATCAAGGCAAGGGAGCTGCTATGGAAACGGGCGTGCGTGCGACCAAGGACAGGTATCTTTTTTTCTGTGATGCCGATCTATCCGGATTCTTGCCCGAGCACGCGCACGGGATCATTCATCCCGTAACATCAGGGCACTATCGAACGTATCTTGGCATACGGAGCAATGCCGAGCAGCAAGTAGTACCGCTTTTTGCCATCAATACTGGGGAACGCTGCGTCCTACGAGAAGATTGGGAAACGCTTCCAGCTTTTTATAAAAAAGGTTTTCGTGTTGAAACCGGACTTAACTTCTTCGTCAAAAAAAGAGGGGGAAAGTTTGGTTATGAAGTTTTCCCCTATCGTCAAACGATCAAAGAGAAAAAATACGGATTTTGGACAGGTATGAAGGAAAGGGGGCGAATGGTATATGAAATTGGACCTGCTTGGCTGCGTATCGCTTTATATGATTTTTGGCGGGAATTGAGTTAGTTAGTTTATATAGGACTTACGCATTTGATTGTCATTCCCGCGAGAGGCCTGCCTACCGGATATGCGGGCTGTGGAATCCAAGGATTTTATATAGATTCCCGTTTACACGAGAATGACCGTGGAGACGGGCAAGCGCATAAGTCCTAGTATGTTACATCTTAATGATGTTTTTTATGCAAAACTCCACCCCCGTGAGAGGGTGGAGCGGTTTTGCGTGAAATTTTTACCTATTTTGCGGATGTAATTTCAGTAAAGCAGCTTCGCCCCGCATCGTGTGCGTCATATTTCGTACCATATGCCGTCACTCCCCTTTCCGCTACAAGCGAAAAAATCGCGCACAGTTCGTAAGTACCTTCACGAATGGCGCTGGTACCAAGCGGCTGCGCCACTACGCGGTATTCGTAGGGCGTGCCGGTTTCGGGATCAAGCGCGGTTATAGGTCCGTAAGAGCCATTCGCCTGCATCAGCTCATCCAGCGATTCGGGTAAGCGTTCAAAGCGGCGCGTAAATGACTGGACGGCATACGATATACTCTGTAGATCCTGTGAACGCTGCATATCAAATCCTACCATGCGCGCGGTCGTCGGAGATCCTGTGGCAACAAAGCCAAGTATAATACCTACTACAATCAGCGCGCTCACCGCGCTCCCCAGTGAGGCAAAGACCGTGCGCTCAATAGCCTGTCCGTACTGGATTTTTCTGCGCTCAAGGAAGTAGAAGATGAAAATCATGGCACCAATGATGAGCACTGTTACCGCTTTCAGAAAAAAGCGTACCGTGATCTCCCCCTGGAAAAAAGTAAACAGCGCGGTGATGAGATCGCCCACCACCGTTCCGGCAGCAGCAATCAGCACGATGTAGGTAAGCCATTTGGTCAGGCGGGATTCAGTCTTTTTCACCTCCGCATGAAAGCGGCGAAACCAAATACGCACTGCGGCATAGTACAAGGGATACGCGATAATGAGTGTCGCAATCGCGTAGTGGATGACTTTCGCCAAAGTGTTGGTTTGATAATACAGCGTGCGGTCAACCAGCGGGTCGGGGAAATACCGATTGATGATGCCGAAGTATAGCGCGCCCAGCGCAAACGCCACCGCGCCCAAGAGCACGAACGAGAAAAAATTGACCGCAATTTCAGCAACCGATGCTTTTTTCCCGCCGACTTCCTTGCCTTCGGGAACCGGCACACCCGCTTCCGCAAGTCCGCGTGCTAAGGCCGCATCGGCTTCGTCTTCCAACCAGCCAACCGCCGCAAGCTGCTCTTTGATATCTTTTGGCGCTACGCGGTTGCGCAGCTGCTCACCAACGTACGCCGCTAATTTTGCTGTGTCCATAGAAAAGAGATGAAAATATAAATAACATGAATGTGCTGCATGTAGGCGGAAAGAAAAGTTAGTAATAATCCTTGAGCTTGCGCACCCCCGTGTGCTTCTGAATTTTCTCCAGCGCCTTCGCTTCAATCTGACGGATGCGTTCGCGCGTTACCTCAAATTCCTGCCCCACTTCCTCCAGTGTATGCGCAACGCCATCCAACAGTCCGAAGCGCATTTCCAGAATCTTTTTTTCACGAGGACTTAATTCCTCAATCGTTTCGCGCACATAACCGCGCAACAGCTGCAATGCGGCCGCACGATCCGGCGTAACATTTTTAATGTCTTCAATAAAGTCCTCAAGCGTGGAATCTTCTTCGTCTTCGCCGACCGTGGTTTCCAGCGATACCGTATCCTGTGATATTTTAATAATATGCCGCACTTTTTCCACGTCTTCCCCCATTTCCGCCGCAATTTCTTCAGGCAAAGGCTCGCGACCCAAATCCTGAATCAGCTGCCGCTCAATTTGCTGAAATTTATTGATCGTTTCCACCATGTGTACAGGAATACGTATGGTGCGAGATTGGTCGGCGAGCGCGCGCGTAATAGCCTGGCGAATCCACCAGGTCGCGTACGTGGAAAATTTATATCCTTTTTTGTACTCAAATTTTTCCACCGCGCGGAAGAGTCCAATATTCCCCTCTTGAATGAGATCTAATAACGAGAGTGATTTACCCGTGAATTTTTTTGCTATGGAAACAACAAGGCGCAGGTTCGCTTCAATTAACCGCTGCTTCGCCTCCTCATCATTCTGATCCTTACGCTTGGAGAGCGCCACTTCTTCTTCTGCGGTCAAGAGCGGTACCTTTCCAATCTCCCGCAGATACATTTGAATAGAATCGGTTGAAATGTCGGAAAGATCTGTATGTAAAAGAGGTGAGATCTTCTCCTCTTTGTGCGACGCTGGCCCGGTGGACGGCGTTTCAGATGTGGTGCCCAAAAATCCCGCAGCCTGTTCTACCAACCGAATACCCTGCTCTTCAATGTCAAGGAGGAAATCTTCAAATGTATCCGTGTAGTACTCAAGGTTGGGAAAGACGTAAAGAATTTCTGTCTCGGTTATAAATCCGCGTGAACGCCCTTTTTGGAGGAGCGCGGCAACGGCTACCGGTGAGCTAGCCGGAGGAGTTGCCGCGGCGCGCGCGGTTTTAGGCGCGGTCTTTTTTACACCGCCTCTGCCTGCAGCATGCCTGCTTGACCGTTTCTTCGGACGCGCTCCGCGCATCGGGTTTTTCTGCACCCCCTGTTTTTTCTTCCGGGTTGCCGCGTGGGTTTTATTTCTCGCGTCAGTTGCGATTTTTTTGGTACGAGATGTCATAGGAAGTATGCAAAATGGCACAGCACCACCCCACCTCTCTGTTGGATCCATCCAGAAAGGCAGTGGAGCGCATCATGCGTGTGCTTACGGTAGATGTGCCAGCTCACGGTTGAGACGATTGAGTTCTTTATAAATTTCTTCCTCCTGTTGAGCAGGAGGCGTGCTTGCCAGCTTGCGGATAAGTTCGGCTTTGCGCTCCACGATCCACTCTTTCGCAAGGTCTGCGGCAAGCTGCACGGCCGTTTGGTGGATAGCATCGGGAGTGAAAGTGGCAAAATCCTTTTCTATACGGAGGGTAAGTTGTTTCAAGTCATCCACTTGAGTATCAAGCGAACGAAAAAAATCCTCCTGCAAAAATTTCGAGGGATTGGAACCAATAGATGTAGTATAGGTGAAAAGCAATTTCTTGTAAATATCTCGTACCGAGTTTTCCACAATCGTTTCCGGATCCAGGTGATCGGCGACAAAATCTAAAACGAATGGATAGGCAAGCGCGAGTCCCAGCAATACGTGTGCGCGAGAGAGTTGTTGCTGTACAACGGCAATTTCACCTCCTTTTTCCGGGTACGTTCCTGCAGATTTTTCCTTGCGCAAGCGATCGCGCAGTGCCTCGTGCGCAACACCAACCAAAACGGAGAGTTTCTGCAACCAGTGTTCACGTTCAACATCATCTGTAAGAACGGCCATGTAGGGCAAGAGTTCATTGGTAATCTGTTGCTTATGCGCCACCTGCGATACATCTCTATCGTGCGTCGCGCGATCAAACGCATACGCCATAAAAGGCCGCGCATCGGTGATTGTTTTCCGCCACAGTTCAGGATCATGCCGTACGCACTCGTCAGGATCCTTGCCGAACGGCACCGGAGCCACACGCACTTCCGCACCATGCGCAAGCGCTATGCGTACACCGCGATCGGTTGCTGCCGCACCCGCAGCATCAGTGTCAAGGGAAAAAATGAGCATAGGCGCAAAGCGCTTGAGCTGGCGGACGGCATCCGGAGTCAATGCCGTCCCCGATACGGCAACCGCATGGGCGACTCCGGCTTTGACAGACGCAAGCACGTCCATATATCCTTCCACGAGCACCGCCACTTTGGTATCCCGTATCGCCTGCTTGGCCTCATACAAACCGTAGATCGTTCGCCCTTTGTCATACACGGGCGTTTGCGGAGAATTGAGATACTTGGGACCTTGTGCATCCGTGTGGGAAGGCTCATCATCCGTACCCAGTGCGCGTCCGCCAAAACCAACTATATCGCCATTGGTATTTTTTATGGGAAATATCAGCCGATCGCGAAAGCGGTCATACACCCCGCCTTTTGGCGAGATCATGGAGAGTCCGGCACGCTGCAGTTCGCTCTCGGTATAACCTTTTTTCTTGAGTGCCAGCGAAAGTCCGTTCCATTGATCCGGAGCGTAGCCAAGCCGGTAAGTCATGCGCAACTCTTCCGGCACATCGCGCTGGTCAAGATAGGATCGCGCTTTGACACCCGTTTGCCGATGCGCCAACACCGCTTCAAAAAATTTTGCGGCGTGTGCGAGTAGATCCAACAAGCGTGTTTTTTCACTTCTGCGTTGGGGATTTTCGGGAGTCAGCTCCACCCCAGCGCGCTGCGCGAGTGTGCGCAGTGCTTCGGGAAATTCCACGTTCTCCTGCTTCATGACAAAGGTAAAAATATCTCCTCCTTCGCCGCAGCCGAAACAGTGAAAAATTTGCTTGTCCGCGCTCACCATGAATGAGGGTGATTTTTCAGTATGAAAGGGGCAGCGCGCCTTCCAGTTGTTCGTCCCCGCACGCGCCAAACCCGGAACGTACTCACGCACCAATTCTACAATATCTATGCGCTGTTTTATGTCATCAACATCTGCCATAGTGGGTGTACCTTACCGCTTTTTTTGCGGGGAGGCAAGTATCCGGAAAAATAAAAAGCCGTTCTCGGCAAACGTGCTCTGAAGGGGGTAAGTATAAGGAACGCAGATTAGGCGGGATAGTGGTCATTGATGAGCTTATGCAAAAGTCCTTGATTGACACGCGCGCGCAATATGCTATAACAAGATATGATCTGTTGATCTGGTAAGATAATTCTGCGTAGCACGCGGTATCTCATTGTCCGAAATAGGTTCGGGCATCAAATTCTTTTCTTTGGGAGTAGCGGCATGCAAACGAAAACATCGTCTCTCAGACCAATGCCAGCACAGGACGCTTGGGATATCATGGGAAAAGACCGCGTACTTTCCCTTACCCAGTGTGCAAGCTATTTACGCACTCCGCCGCAGCAGATACAGCCGCATGTGCAAAAATTTACGACCGTGCCTTTTACATGCGCGCAGCTGAAAACATACCGACAGCACTGCATGTAGTTGCCATACCGCCCGTGTCGCTACTCTCTTTGTGCAAAATGCTTGGGGAGGACGTGTTTCCGGAAGGAGATTTCTACAGAGATCATTAGGCGTTCAAGAAAAAAGATCTCGTAGGAGGGCACCTCACGTGCATAGACTGCACCGAAAAATTCACGAATTTGTTCTGGAGAGATCGGTGCGCACTACTGCGCGTGTACGCGATCACCTCTCTGCTATATCATGGCTCAACCCGAACGCATCTTGTACCCGAAAATATTAAGCTGCGCTGCACTGACATGCTTTTCTGTAATGTGCGGGCGACTTTAGGCCTTCTCGCAGGTAAAACCTATACCGTCTGGCCGATCAAAGACAGCGTTCGAGAAAGCAACGTCGGACTCGCTACCGAAATTAAACCGCTCTACTGAAAGCGGCAACCCGTTTTTTCCTGATACTCCTGAAGCAGTTTTCGGGAATTTTTTATTTTTGGCGAGATGTTTCCTTTTGGTATGCAAAAAACGAGTGCACGACCATTATAAGCGCTGTGCCAAACGCGGGAATGATGATGGCAAAAAATGCCACGCGGTTGATGGCACGAAAATACTTACGAGCACAATGAGCGCGGACAGTTTAAATAGTTTTCCTCCAAGCTGATGCGTCTTGTGCCACACAACATCGTTTGAGAGTGTCCACGGCGTGCGAATGCCCATAAACCAGTTGCGCTTGGATTGTTGCAGCACGCTGCCAAGTACGTACCATAACACCGCTATCGCGGGCATGAGCATACGACTAATATCAAACCGGCTGCCGATATTCCACAAAAGAGAAAGCGCATACACATACGCCATAAAAATGCTGAAGATCAACCAAAATAGATTGTACTGCCGGCGGAATGATTGAATATTTTTTTTGAGCGGATCAAGGTAGGGAATTGCGGCATACAAGGCGAACAACAAAGCCATGATGAGCGGAAAGAGAAATATGCCCCATGTTTTGGACAGCGTAGCATCAGCCTGACCTTCCACATTCCAATGAGACGCGATGCGCTCGGGCAGTTGCGGATAAACGACAAACCCGGCACAAAACGCCGCGCCAACCAGCAACAACAAGATCAAAGTGGTCAATTTGGTAGATATATAAGATTGAGGGTAAGATAACGATCCTCTTTGCATCTTCACATATTTTCAATAAAAAACAACTTCTATGAAAGTTGTTTTTTATTGGTGGGCGCAGAGGGACTCGAACCCCCAACCAATTGCTTAAGAGGCAACTGCTCTACCATTGAGCTATGCGCCCGGATGGTGCTCTCGGCAGGATTTGAACCTGCAACCTCTTGGTCCGAAGCCAAGCGCTCTATCCAGTTGAGCTACGAGAGCTCTCATGCTGCTACGGACAAGCTCATAGCCGACACCCTGCACGTTACCGAACACAACGCAAAACAGTATAGGCGCTTTCTCGCTCACATGCAAGATGATTGTTATTTATAGGGAAGTAGCGTCATGGTGTTTCAGCGCATCTTTCAGTCCCTTGCCTGTTTGAAATTTTGCCACGGTTACCGCAGGCATGTGGATGCGCTGTTGCGGATTTCGTGGATGCACTCCCATGCGCGCTTCGCGCCTGCGCGCCAAAAACGTACCAAAGCTCGTTAAGTGCACGCTACCTCCTTTTTTGAGCGTGCGTACAATCATCTCCAGCATTGATTCCACCACTTCTTCAACCTGCTTGCGCGGTAGTGAAGTTTTTTCGGCAACAGCGGTAATAAGTTCCGCTTTATTCATACGATCACCTCCTTTCGTATAGGTAGGTAAAGTACATAACAAAGGAATACTGCGGCTACGCGTTTCTGCTCAATTTTCGCATTGCTCCACTCTGCAAAACTGCTCGCTACCGATATACGTACTCGGTTACTCAATGCGCACTTCATCATGGATGTGCGTAAAGGTTGGCTTGCTTCCCTTGCGTTCCGGAAAGGTTAATACAATGCCATTCACTGCGGCATTGCCTTTTTCGGGCCAAATTTTATGCTGCCGGTACTGCAACATCATACTCTCCATAATCCCTTCTTTTTGCACGCCAATAACGCCGTCGTGATAGCCGCACATGCCTACATCGGTGATAAAAAAGGTTCCTTTGGCGAGTTTTCTGGCGTCTGCGGTCGGCACATGGGTATGCGTCCCGACGACTGCGGTCGCACGGCCGTCAACGTACCACGCAAATGCCGCCTTTTCGGAAGTTGTTTCGGCGTGAAAATCAACAAACACGATGGCATCTTTTTTCACCTGTTGCCATAAGCGGTCAAATGCGCGAAACGGACAATCGTAGCTTCCTGGCATAAAACCGCGTCCGATGAGATTGACTACCGCGACGTATTTTTTACCGACTACACCTTGCCATAAGCCGCTTCCCGGCAATTCCGGAGGATAGTTTTCGGGTCGCAAGAGCATAGCATGTGTTTTTTTTGCGTACAACGCAAAAACCTCTTTATTAGACCAAATGTGGTTTCCGGAGGTGAAGACACCTATACCCAAGTCGCTCATTTCTTTGAGCGTTTTTTCCGTTACCCCCTTGCCGTGTGCCAAGTTCTCCACATTCGCAATAATGAGATCCGGTTTGTAGGTTTTCTTCCACTTGGGCAAACCTCGCGCGACCGCACGGCGTCCGATTCTGGCTACTACATCTCCTAAGAATAAGATGGTCATACTGCGTAAGTTACCACATACCGCCCATACTGTGCAAATTGTATGTGGTATTACAGTTTATGGGTTTATCGGTTGATTATTATCGCGCATATTCAATAACCCGCGTTTCGCGTATCACATTCACCTTAATTTCCCCGGGATACTGCATGTCTTTTTCTATTTGTGTTGCAATATTTTTAGCAAGCTGCTGCGCCTGCATATCGGTCACCTGCTGCGGCGTTACAAAGACCCTTACCTCACGACCCGCCTGGATCGCATACACTTTTTCTACACCAGTAAATCCTTGGGCAATACCCTCCAGCTCTTCCAGACGCTGAATGTACTGCTCTTGCGAATCGCGGCGCGCGCCCGGACGCGATCCGGAAATTGCATCGGCAATTTTCACCACAATACCCTCAAGTGTTTTTGGATGATCCTCGTGGTGCGCGATGGATTGATAGGCGATCTCTTCCGGCATGCCGAATTTTTTCATCAGGTCGTAGCCGATTTCGGGGTGTCCTCCTTGCACTTCGTGGTCAATCGCTTTGCCGATATCATGGAAGAGACCTCCTTTTTTGCACACCTGCACATTGGCGCCAACTTCTTTTGCGAGCATCTCGGCAAGCATTGCCACTTCCATGGAATGCTTCAGCTGGTTCTGTCCGTAGCTGGTGCGGTACTTGAGCCGCCCGAGAATCTGCGTGAGTTTCGGATCTTGCGGCGGAATGCCCAGTTTGTAGAGCGCGTCCTCACCCGCTTTCTTGACATCAAGCGCAATTTCTTTTTTTGCAGTCTCTATCGCCTCTTCAATACGCCCCGGATGAATGCGACCGTCCTTAATCAAAGAATCCAATGCGCGCTTAGCGATTTGTCGGCGTATGGGAGAAAATCCGGAAACAGTAATGACCCCCGGGGTATCGTCAACAATCAGCTCCACGCCCGTCAAGTGCTCAATAGCGCGAATATTACGCCCTTCGCGCCCGATAATGCGCCCCTTCATTTCATCGTTCGGCAAATCCACGACCGTCGTGGTAAATTCGGACACGTGATTAGTCGCGCACCGCTCAATGACATTGACGAGTATCTCAAGCCCCTTGTGCTGGAGCTCTTCCTGACTCTGCGCTTCCAGCTTGCGCATGCGCGTCAAGAGGTTCTCTTGCGCGCTTTCCTCAACTTGGACGAGCAGACGTTGCTCGGCTTCTTCACGAGTCAAATGCGCAACTTCTTCCAATTTTTTCACTGTCTGATTTTTAACATCTTCAATATCCCCTTTGATTTGCTCCACTTGCTGCACCTTATCATACAGTTTTTGCTGTTTGTCCTGCAGCTCCAGCAGTTTTTTGCTGAACGCGCCTTCCCGCTGCTCAAGACGCTGCTGCAAGACGCGAAGTTCCTTTCTGCGCGCAGCTTCTTCTTGTTTTGCTTCATCAATAAATGCAAGCGCTCTTTCTTTAGCTTTTAAGAGCAGGTCCTTTTCCCTGTTTTTTGCATCAATAAGAATCTGCTCCGCTTTGTTGGCCGCAGTTTCAATCTTGTTCTGCACAATCATCTTGCGCAGCAAAAATCCGAAAAGAAGACCAATGGTGATCCCCCCAATCAAAAAAACAAACGTAGCCGGCATATAGGTAGAACTGCCAGCACTCGGTACGTTATCGGATCATCCGACAAACTTATGATGAGAAAATTATACCACGAGTTCCCGCAGGCAGTTTTGGCGTAGCGAGAGCGAAACGGGTCCACAAAAAGACGTGGAAATTGCTTTTCCGCGTAAGCACTGGAGAATAGTTGTAGGCAGAAGAAACTCACGTACGTCTTGCATATATGCGTATTCCGTTGCTACACGGCATAACTTCATCTATAGCGGTCGCTGCAAGCAGATAGGTGGTAACGTAACGATATGCTTGACCGTTGAAATTGATAAAGTAGTTATGCTACTACCATACCACAAATGTTTTTTGCATGCAACCCCCAATAGTCAGGGGGTCCGTGAGCCGGTCATGGGAGTCGCATGCTCCTTGCAGTACAGGTTTTATACCGCCGATGCAAAATGAAAAAATTACACTACACGCCACGTATCATTTGTTCGCTTGAGGATCCCCTGCAAGGTGAATCCCGCGGCTTTTTTATGGCCGCCGCCGCCGAAATAGCGCGCCAAAACCGATACATCAAGTTCTTTGGTGGTACGTAAACTTCCTCTAATAAAACCAGAGTCATCATCTCGCAGCACCAGAACGGCATCAACATCGCCCAAGATGTTTAAGAAATTAGCTATGCCGTCAGCCGCTGCGGTATCTACCCCACACAGCGCAAGGTCTTCCCTGGTGAGTATCGTTACGGCAAGACCGCTCCTGCTATCCCTCACAAGCCGCGAAAACGCAATACCCCAAACTTTGAGTGCGCCGAGAGATTTGTTGTGAAATGTGGACTGGAGAATACGCTGAATTTTCGCTCCACTGTTCAAGAGTTCGGATGCAATGGTAAAAGCCTCTATATTCGTAGCGGCGTTGGTAAAACTTCCCGTATCCGTCACGAGACCGGTGAGTAGCGCGGTTGCCATATCGGCATCAATTTTTGCGCCAACGAATTTGAAATACGCATGCAACACCGCGGTTGTTGAGGGTGCCGTTTCATCAACCAGGTTGATATCACCAAAACGCATATTGGAAAAATGGTGGTCAAAGTTTATGAGCGTACTGCCCTGCGCGCGGTGCGCGAGCAGAGCCTCAATCCCCGTATGCGACGGTGTACTAAAATCAAAACCGGCTATCACGTCAAAAAGCTCAATGGAAAGTTTACGGGGATCAGTCAGTATCTGATCGCGAAGCGGCAGAAAATCCAAATCACTTCCCGGACCGTCCAGACAAAAGAGCGTCAAGTGCGTTCCTTGATTTTTGAGATATTTTGCAAATGCGGCTGCGGCTCCCAGGGTATCGCCATCGGGTTTTTTATGCGTAAGCACCAGCACGTGTTGCGCACGGGTAAGCACGTCTGCGATATGGCTATAGATATCTTTATGCAAGGGAGGATGTACTGCGTCCATAGGAGAAGGCATCTACGTGCGCGAAAGCTCATCAAGAAGATTTTCTATTTCCCTCGTCTTCTGCGCATTCACATCTGCAACGAAATGCAGCCGCGGCAGGTATTTGAGCTGCACCTGTTCCGCGAGAGATTTTTGGATATCGGGCTGCGCGCGCCGAAGGGCGGCATGCACCTCTGCCGTGCGTTCACCAGGAAATACGGTAAAAAAAACACGCGCGGAATGCAGGTCGGGCGCCGTGCGGATATGGGAAACGGTTATGAGTGTTCCCTCGGGCATGTTCAGCATTCGAGAGAGTACGCGGGAAACTGCCTCCCGCAATATACTATCCGCCTGCTGCATGCGACTCCTACTCATAAATGCTGATACTCACGCGCGTTCGCCAAAGCATGTAACACGCTTTATAAGGTAAATTCAAGCGTTCTCTTCTTAGTTTGTTCGGCAAACACCTCCAAAACATCCTGCTCTTGCACGCGCAGCTTGCCCTCAAGTGCTATGCCACATTCGGACCCTTGTGGGACCTCCACGACTGCCTGTTTGCCGATTTGCAGCCGAATGATACGCACAACACCCAACACCTCGCCGTTTCGCAAAATCGTCACATGAGCATCAGCCGTAAGCGTACCTCCGGTAACACGGCAACCCGCAACCTGCAGTTTTTCCGCTTCACGAAAAAGCGCGATAATTTGTGCGGTACCCAGCAACTTGCGCTCAACGATCAGGGGCAATAGATCAGCCAAATCCTTTTTCAACTGCTTCGTCAATTCGTAGATAACGTCGTAGTATGTAATAGCGATGCCGCCATCTTTTGCACGCAAAGCGATTTCCGGAAGTGCGTGTACATGAAAACCGATAATACGCGCGTTCGCCGCCTGCGCCTGCTGCAGATCGCTTTCCGTAACATTACCAAGCCCTTTCGCGATAATTTTAATGCCGACTTCCGGATGTTCCATTTTTTCTATCTGCGCAATAATGGCTTCCAGCGATCCCAGCACATCGGCCTTCAGCACCACCGGAATAATGTGTTTTTTTCTGCTCTGCTCTTCTTGAGCGTTTGAGGTAGTTGCGGTAAATGCTTGTGCGCTCTCGGCTGCGCGCACACGCGCTTTGCTGATTTTTGTCAGTGCTTTTGCGGATGCCTCCACAATATCGCCTATCGTTGCCGCTTGCTTAAATCCCAAAACCTGCACCGGCGTTGACGGGTCAGCTGCCACAACCACCGTTCCTTGATCGTTCCGTAGCATCCGCGCGCGTCCGAGAGTCACACCGTCCACATTAAGATAATCACCCTGATGCAACGTACCCGCCTGCACCAATAGCGTTGCGACTGGACCCTCGCCCTTATCCACGTGAGCCTCCACAACCGTTGCAACCGCGGGTTTATGCGGATTTGCGCGCAGACGATCGCCCTCCACATCAGCAACGAGGAATACCATTTCCAAAAGTTTATCCAACCCATCCCCTTTGAGTGCGGATATGGGCACAACGGGAATTTTGCCTCCCCAATCCTCGGGTAGAAGATCGAATTGCGCGAGCATGGTTTTAGTTTTTTCCAAATTTGCTTCCGGCTTATCCATCTTATTCACCGCTACGACCAAAGGAATGTGCGCCTGATTGATAATACGTATGGCTTCTTCGGTCTGCGGCATCACCCCATCATCGGCCGCCACGACCAAAATGGCAAGGTCGGCTATGCGTGCGCCGCGCGAGCGCATGGAGGTAAACGCTTCATGCCCGGGCGTATCAATAAAGGTAATTCGCCTTCCTGCGCGCTCTATTTGATACGCGCCAATATGCTGTGTAATACCGCCCGACTCACCTGCAACAACGTCCGTTTTCCGAATGGCGTCCAGCAGCTTCGTTTTCCCATGATCCACATGCCCCATAACCACAACCACCGGAGGTCGGTGTGCCAACGCTTGCGCGTCATGTTCTTGCAAGAGTGCGGAGAGTTTTTCCTGCGTTGTTACTTCATGCGCGCGATCCGTCTCACTCTTATCGGAAAATGTTTCAATACCAAACTCCGCCGCAACAATAGCGGCGGTATCAAAATCAATGCGTTCGTTGAGCGATGCGAGAACGCCGTTTTTCATGAGTTCTCCTATTACGCGCGTGAGCGGCACACCGATACGTTCGGCGAATATTTTAACCGTAATCACCGGTGGCAACGCCACGGGATCGTGCTGTACGGCTTTCTGCTCCTTTTTCTTTTGCTCTTCTTCTTCAACGAGTTTGCGCTTATGCGCCTCCCAAATCTTTTGATATTCCGGCCAGTTGGCAATGACTTTTTTTGCAACTTTCGCATCAACCTTGATGGCACGGTAGCCTATATGCAAACCGATAAGCGAGAATACATCCCGCAGTTCTTGTATAGAGATATGTAGTTGTCGCGCAAGTTCTGAAACATTCATATTAACCCACCTTAGCGTGTTTTTTGACACTTGTCAATCAAACGTGGTATAACAGAGTCAAATTTTCAAATGACCAAATCATCATGTCAAATGTAAACACGTTGGAGCTAGCAGGGTTCTTATTGATTGACAAGCCGGATGGGCTGACATCGCATGACGTCATTGACGCGCTGCGGCGCACAACCGGCATACGTACCATCGGACACGCAGGTACGCTAGACCCGTTTGCCACCGGTCTCTTGCTGTGCGCTGTTGGCAGAAAAGCTACGAAACACCTTTCACGCTTTATCGGGATGTCCAAAGAATATGTGGCAGAGGCATATTTAGGCGCAATCGCAGATACCTACGACCGTGAAGGCAAAATAACCGTAACCTCACAGGTCATTGCGCCCGAAAAGAAAACGATTGAATGCATGCTCCGTGGTTTCGTTGGAGAACAGGAGCAGCTTCCGCCAGCCTACTCCGCAAAAAAAGTCCATGGTAAGAAAATGTATGAACTGGCACGCAAGGGGTGTATAATAGAACGAACACCGAACCGCATAACCATTTTTGCAATTTCACCCGCCACTTACGACTATCCCCATCTTTCCTTTTCCTGTCACGTGTCAACCGGAACCTATATCCGCACGCTCATCCACGATATTGGACATCGGCTTGGCTGCGGCGCGTATGCGCAAACGTTGCGGCGCACGACAATCGGCTCATTTAACGTTACAGAAAGCGTGACGCTTGATAAACTCACGCCGAAAAACTGGATGGCATATCTTAAGACGTATGAAGAAATACAGCATCGGGTTACGCAGCAACACCTGTAATGCGGATGAAAAAAAATCATTTTTTAACCTCCCCCGTATGGTGCATGCCTCATTTCGTACTCTCTTTCTATGAGATCGCCTATCGTTTACCCAGGAGCTGATGAGCTCACCTACGAAATTCGCGAAATTGTAGCAGTCGCAAAAAAACTTGAGCAATGCGGCGTTGTGATCACGTGGGAAAATATCGGTGATCCGGTTGCCAAGGGCGAGTGCGTCCCCGGGTGGATCAAAGACATTGTTGCAGGCGAAGTTCGGCAAGATGCCAGTTTCGGCTATTCACCGACCAAAGGGCTGCAGACTGCGCGCGATTTTATCACGAATGAGCGCAGGAAAGAATGTGGCATCCCTCTTGATCCGGAGGATATACTATTTTTTAACGGACTGGGAGATGCCATAGCCAATGTGTACACCTATCTCAACCGGTGTGCGCGCGTTATCGGTCCGAATCCCGCCTACCCAACCCATTCATCAGCGGAAGGTGCGCACGCGGGTGGAAAAAATCTGACCTATCGTCTGGATCCCTCAAAGGGCTGGCTTCCCGATCTTGCCGATCTACGCAATAAAGTGCAAAATAATCCGACAATCACTGGCATACTCATCATCAATCCTGACAATCCTACCGGTCTCGTGTATCCGCGGGAGACACTGGAAGAAATTGTCGCAATCGCCCGTACCCACGACCTGTTTCTCATATCTGATGAAATTTATGCGCATCTTGCATATGACAAATCCGCAATGATTCCACTGTATACACTGCTGGACGATGTCCCCGCGCTCGTCATGCGCGGTCTGTCAAAAGAGGTCCCGTGGCCGGGATCCCGATGCGGGTGGATAGAGTTTTACAACAAACGCAACGACGCACAATTCGCGCGCTATGCGAAAACCTTGGTAGATGCCAAGATGTTGGAAGTTTGCTCAACCACACTGCCGCAGCAGGTTCTGCCCGCTATCTTGGGAGACGTACGGTACGCCACTCACGTTCGCGAAAGGGCGCTGGGTTATGCAAAAAAAGCCGCACTTGCCCATGCGTTGTTGCGCGACATACCGGGTATTACCGCTCCGGAACCAAAAGGCGCATTCTACTATTCGGTGGTTTTTAAAGACGGGGCACTCAACAACACGCATGCGTTGCCGATCGCCAATACACAAGCGCGCGCGTTGCTTGAGCCATTGCTCCCCGCCCTACCCCCGGACAAGCGTTTCGTCTATTACCTCATGGCAGCTACCGGTATCTGCGTTGTACCGCTCTCCGGCTTCAATTCCGATCTGCAAGGATTTCGCATGACGCTTTTAGAACCGGATGAAGCCGTGTTCAAAAAAACCGTCAGCGCCATTGCCGAAAATATTACAACATACCTATCAGGATAATGCTCGTGAGATATTTTTTGCCATTGCTGCGATAGCGATAAGCGTACAGCGCAGCCATATTGATAAGATATTGTATAGGGTTGACGCCCGTATATTTGCATGCTACACTCCATTTCACCATGCATGCTACTTTATTCTTAACACGTCATTGGTTGGATTATGCCTCAAAAGAACGCGGCAAAAAAAGCCCTGCGCCAGAGCCTAAAACATGCGACGCGCAATCAAAAAATTCAGACCGAATTAAAAATGACACTCAAAAAGAGTCGTCAGTTTATTGATGCAAAAAAAGACGGCGTAAAAACCAAGGTTGCCGACACTATTAAGCTGCTGGACAAGGCTGTAAAAAAAGGTATTATCAAGAAAAACACCGCGGCACGAAAAAAATCGCGCCTCATGCAACGCTTGCATGCCGCCGCGAAAGCGTCTGATGCAAAAACCTCGCAAGCGTAAGTGCCTGATCCCGATTGCCTGAACGTAATTCTCTTTCTACCGCCACCAACCGGCGGTAGTTTTGTTGTAGCTCGCCGCGCGTATAGCGCTGCGTGCCAAGGGCTGTTTTTTGGAGCGCGAAAGGATGCACGCCGAGCGTTTTGGCAAGCTCTGCAAGAGATGCCCCTCCGGTTTGTTGTGCAAGCGCGATAAGTAGCCGAAACTGCAGCGCAATCATGCCAAAGAGCTTAAACGGACTATCGCCGTCCCGCACATGTTCCCAAAATAATGCGAGGGCAGCTTCATGATTGCGCTCTGCGATGGCATTGCCAAATGCAAACGCACGCGCTTCTTCCATAAATTCACTTACGGAGCGTACAGCCATCTCGTCAATCGTGGTCGCTCCCGAACCCAAGACATACGCGCTTATTTTCTCAAGTTCATTTGCCAGCTTCCAGGTGGACGCGCCGTACCAGGTGCACAGGAGCGTCCGCGCTTGTGCGGTAACGGCCAATCCGTTGTTGGCCGCTTCCTGTGACAGCCACGAGGCGAGTGCTTGCCCCTCCAGTTGTACAAACTCCTGTACGTAGTCGCAGATAAAAAGCAGCTCCTTGAGCGAGCGCGGCTTTGTACGCGTTTTGCCTGTTACCCGTGGTGGCGTAATGCGCGTGCCTTCCCAGAAAACAAGTATGGGCGTATCCGCTGTTGACTGCGCTACTTCCATATTGTGCGCCGATAGGGTATGGAATACCGCTTGATGTAATGCGGCATCAGATCCCTCGGTGAGCACATTCTCCACAATGACCATACGCCGTACCGCCATGAACGGTGCGGTGGTACATGCCCGCGCAAACACATCGGCGGTGAGTTCCCCTCCCTGCAGCACTTCGCTATTGAGTCCTGTCGCATCACGCTCTCGGGAAAATTTTTCCCGTACCTCTTCCATTTTTTTTCGCGAACGATAGGTGTCTTCACCGTGTAAGAAAAAAAGCATACTATATCTTAAAATATACAACTTGGGGCATGAAACACGGGGTAAACTACGTTGCTTGTTTTACGTTTTTTATTGTATGTTGTACCTTGCATGTCTTATGATGTGAACTCCTTCATTTCCCCCCAATTCCTCCCTACTGTGATATTGACCTTGAGTGGCGCGGCCAGTTGGTGCACACCTTCCATGCACACCCGAACCGTCTTTGCCGTTTTCTCTGCAAATCCTTTCCGCACTTCAAGCACCAATTCATCATGCACTTGGAGCAGAATTTTCGCTTCATCCGGATCAAGCAGACGATGGAGTTTGATCATGGCGTATTTCATGATATCGGCTGCGGTCCCCTGCACTGGCATATTGATGGCCATGCGCTCCGCTTGGGCGCGCACCTGTGGCAGACCCGAGAGAATGTCCGGAAAATATCGTACACGTCCGAAAAGCGTTTTGACATATCCGTGTGTGCGCGCGAACGCTTTGGTATCTTCCATGTACTTCGCAACGCCCTTATAGAGCGTAAAGTAGGCGCCGATGAATTCCCGTGCTTCAGCATAGGTGATATCGGCGGAAGCCGCAAGTCCGTGCGCACCCATGCCATAGAGCACGCCGAAATTCACGGTTTTTGCTTTGCGGCGCATTTCCGGTGTAACCTCTTCTAAGGAACATCCGGCGATCTCCGCAGCAGTCGTTGCATGAATGTCTTGATCCTTGTGGAATGCGGCAAGCATTTTGCGGTCATGAGCGAGCGAGGCAACGATGCGCAACTCAATTTGCGAGTAGTCCGCAGCTAAAAGCTCCGATCCTTTTTTTGCAATAAAGCTCTTTCTGATCTTCTTGCCGATCTCTGTACGTATGGGTATATTCTGTAAATTCGGATCTGATGATGATAGGCGACCTGTTGCGGCAACCGTTTGATTGTAACTCGTATGCACGCGACCGGTGTCCTTGCGCACGAGTTTCGGCAAGGCATCCACATAGGTTGACAACAATTTCGTCACTTCGCGAAAATCACTGATGAGCGGAATTATGGCATGGATCCCTTTCAACTTCTCCAATTCACTCGCAGCAGTGGAAATGCCAGTCTTGATTTTCGCAAGACCTTTCGGGTCAATCCCTAGATCTGTAAAAAGTATTTTTTTTAATTGGAGGGGCGAGGCGATATTAAATTCGGAACCTGCAAGCGCATAGATATTCCGCTCAAGCGATGTAATACGTTTTTTGAGATGCATGCTCATCTCCCGAAGAAAGCTCATATCAACAGCTATACCTTCTCGCTCCATGGCAACCAGCACGGGAATAAGCTGCATCTCCATATCAGTAAATAGCGTCTCCATGCGCTCTTTTTTGAGACGAGGTAAAAACTTCTCATAGAGCCGCCACGCGTAATCCGCGTCTTCGCACGCATATTCCGCCACTTCCGTCGGAGGAATCTCATCCATGGTTTTTTGATCCTTCCCTTTCGGACCCAAAAGCCGTTCAAGGGGTATCATCGTATGTCCGTATTCAAGAAGCGTCAGCGTATCCAGATCGTTGCCGCGTGATTGCGTGTTCAGTAGATACGAAGCGACCATGGTGTCAAAGAGAGGTTCTGCAACCCGAATTCCGTCGTTTGCCAAAACTTCCATGTCATATTTCAGGTTGTGTCCTATTTTTACAATGTGCCGATTTTCTAAAACCAGTTTTGCGGCGGCAAGCCACTTTTGTCTCTCCCCGGCTGCATCAGGCAATGCGCAGTATGCCGCTTCACCAACTTTTGTAGATACGCTGATACCTAAAACTTTTGCGTCAAGCGTGTTGAGCGAGGTTGTTTCCGTATCCAAGGCAAATGCAGGAGCCGCCGCAAGCAGTTTGAGCAACTCCTCAAAATCGGCGCGCTTGGTAATGAGCCGATACCCGCGGGGAAGTTTGGCGTTTTTCCGCACATGCGATGTTGCGTCGCCGCTATGCGGAATATTTTTCATAAGCGATGCAAATGACAACTCTTGAAACAACGCTACCGCACGCTCCCTATCGGGGGGCTGCACTGCGCAGTCATCAAGGTTAAAGGGAATTGCCACGTCGCGCACAATGGTCGCAAGTTCTTTGCTCTGGAACGCATCATGTTGATGGGTGAGCAGTTTCTCCCGTACCGCAGGCTTCAATTTCCGCGCCTTGGAAGTTGCCGTTTCCAGATGACGATAGAGCTCTTCAAGGCTGCCGAATTGCTGCAAAAGATCAGTTGCGGTTTTTTCGCCCACTCCCTGCACACCCGGAATATTGTCGGAAGGATCGCCGCGCAGCGCTTTGTAATCAATAAGCTGCGCCACGTCCAAAGCATACCGGTCTTGTACCGCCTGCGCATCATAAATAGCGAATTCACTTATGCCTTTTTGCATGGCGTACACCCACGTATGCGCGTCAATGAGCTGCAGTGTATCCTGATCGCCCGTCACAATAATATTGTCAGTTGAACCGGCCAATGCGGTGAGCGTCCCGATCACATCATCTGCTTCATATCCTTTTTTCTCAAATATCGCCACCCGAAAAGCTCTCAAAACATCCTTGAGAATCGGCAGCTGGTCATAAAGTTCTTGAGGCTGTTTCTCCCGATGCGCTTTGTACGCGGCAAAGCGTTTATGGCGAAAGGTCGGCGCGGCAACGTCAAAAGCAACAGCCGAATAGTCGGGGTGCAGGTCTTTGAAAATTTTGAGCAGCACCGTGGTAAAACCGTACACCGCATTGACCACCACGCCTTTTTTTGTGGTGAGAGGCGGCAGCGCATGCCAAGCGCGGTGCAGCAATGCATGACCGTCAATGATAATAAAAGTTTTTCTTTTGGATGCCATAGCAGTACGCGGAACAAGCATGCTTATAGTAGCACTCCCTGGCAGTACGGGCAAATAAAAAGGTACGAGGCAGAACCTCGTACCGTAAGTCGGTAGAAAAAAGATCATGCGCGCCCCAAGAAGCGCGTAAAGAAACTAGGTTTTTGAGCGCAACGCACACACCGATACCGTCACCAATACCGCTGTACTCTAGATACCGTTGTACTCTATGAGAGGGTCATCTCCCTCCTTTTTCCTGCGACAGAGCACCACAAATTTTCTGATAGCTTTTTGCACGCGCATGCCTTCTCCTTATCTCGGCTCCATGCCGGCTACCGTATACTATGAGAAAATAGAGGTTGTGTCAATCCCGAGAATAGGGAAGGGTATGAGCATTTTTGAGATGGGTTTTAGTCATTGCGCCCGTATATCTGCAATGAACGGAACCACATCCTCCAGGCTCGCGCTTTTGGTACTATGCTGTTGAAATAACTGTAGGAAAATCTTCTTTTGAGCAGCCACCCCGCCATACCCCAAACGCGAAAGCCATACAGCGACGCAAGTGCAAACTTACCCCCTAACGAAATGAGCCACATTGTTTTGATGGGGCGGTACGGGAGGAGATTTTTTTTCCGCAACGTACACAGAACGTTCTCCGCAACAACGTCTGCCTGGCTTACTGCGGTTTGCGCGGTTGCTGGCATTGCATAATTAGTGGTTGCATCATAGCAGTAGCTGGCATCTCCCAAAGCAAAAATATCCGTGTAGTTTGCCACGCGCAAGGTTTTGGTAACCGTCAGACATTGGTGGTGGTTATGCGCAAGCCCGCGCAGTGATTGGATAACGGGCTGTGCCACAATACCCGCCGTCCATACCAGCACATCATAGGAAACTGTTTTGCCGTTACGCAGCACGAGTTGTTGTGCGGTAACCTCGCTAATTTCCATTGCGCATTGCACCAATACTCCCAAGTTTCGTAAACGTTCGTATGCGACTTTCCGCATCCACACGGGCACTTGACCAAGTAGTTCGTTCTCTTTCTCTATGATAATCAGTTCGGTATATTCCGGCAGACGCCCGTAAGTTTGCTCAAGTTTACGCACATAGCCCACAAGTTCTCCCACTAATTCGCAGCCGGTGAGTCCGCCCCCCGCAACCACGATGCGCAACCGTTCGTTCCAACGTTTGTAGATGTAGGATTCTTCTATGCGATTACGAATATTCAGCGCGTCATCCGTATTTTTAAACGGCAGCGCGAACTCCTTGAGATGCGGTATGCCATAGTAGTTCGTACAACTTCCCAAAGCAATAACCAGAATGTCATAAGCAAGTGTTTCTTCGGAACGTGTGGCGGCATTACGCACGCTTACGGCATGATTCTTTACCGCGACATCCGTTACTTCGCCTTTGACCAACCGAACGCCCATATCACGAAAAATTTCTTGCAGCGGAATAACGGCTGTAGAACGTAAATTGTGGAACGCGGTTTTTTCATTAGGAGCTTCTTTGCCATCGGAAAAAATTGCGGATGCCACTTCATATAAATCTGCGTGAAACTCGTGGTAGTCGTTTTTATCAACGAGTGCAATATCCAAAGCAACTGTTTTTTGTTTGGCAAGCTTCAGCGCGACGCGCACACCGCCAAATCCTGCGCCAAGAATCACCACGTGTTTTTTATTTGTTTCGTGAAACATGGGGGAAATAAGTAGCTTGATGAAATTAGCTTGTAGATGTATCTTGCAGTTTTCTTCTATCTGCCTTCTCGCCTCAAGTACGCCATTGCACCATAGAGTCCCATTTCACCACCGAATTTTGCTTTAACGATGCGAGGCATTTTAGGAAATATCTTAGATAATGTTTGTACAAGATAGCGCTTTGTACGATCAAGTGACAAACTCTGCATGACCGATCCGCCAACAACCATAATATCAGGGGACCACATCACTGAAATATTGTGCAAACCTCTGGCTAGTATTTTTGCCTTTTCATCCCAAAATTTTCTATCTTTAATTGCTGAAGGATCTTGACCCTTCTGCTTGTAAATAGACGCGCCACCGATAAAATATTCAAGGTCGCGACTTAGCTGTCCGACAGCTAAGTGAGGAATGGATACAAATTGATGTCCTGGCTCGAATCCAAAGGCGCTTTGATCTATCTTGCCCTCCACAAAACGGCAACCACCCACACCCGTACTGACCGTCACATAGGCGGCAATATTATACCCTTTTGCCGGACCATATACGACCTGCGCCAAACCACTCATAGTGGTGTCGTTTTCAATATGTACCGGCGCTTTGAGTAGCTTTTCCAAATCTTTTTTTATAGGTTTGCTTATCCAATCATTGATATGCGTTCCACCGCCCACTAATTTCGTGCGCTCTCGATTGGGAGATGCCGCTGCGCTTCCTGCAACCGCAATGATCTTTTGCGTACCGCAGTATTGTTGGGCGGCATCTCTTATAGCTGCGATACCCATTTTATAGTTCTTTGGCGTAGGCATGATAATCGGATTCGTAAACGATTCCAAATCCTGGGATGCCGCCATGCGCATTTTTGTCCCCCCGACATCAAAAAGGAGATACATACTTAGTGCGTTAACGAAAAGGAATTAAGAATTTTTTGTTCGTCCACTGAAAGTTTTCCATCACCAAAAAAGACGATGTTGTAGACATCGGGTGCCCCCTCTTTCCCTTGCATCGCATAAGCTCTGTAAGGAGCACTACACCCGGGACCGTCGCAGTAGCCGTTCGGCGCTTCAAAAACGCGCGCTTCTTTTCCTGCTATGGTTGTGGTTGCGGCAAGTGGTTTGTCCAAATAAAAATACTGGTCAAAAGGTTGTATGCTCTTTCTTATCCGTATTTCAAAAGCGGTTTCATCTCCTGATTTCTTAAACGCTATCACTTGGTTGTATGCATCGTTAAAAGATGCGTCAACAACTGTGTAGGGAGGATACTGCATCGCAAACCCTAACTCCTCATTTCTATAGATCTGCCAAGCGGCGGCGCTGGTAGCGGTGTCCGGTTGATCAATTTCAGGAAGTGAGCTTTCGGTAAGCCATATGACCATGTCATCCGGTGCATTACAGACGATCACCGTCATGTGGTCAGACCATAACGTTCCACGAACTTGAACGCGCATACCGGGAAACGCCGTCGCCTTTGATGCTTCCATCAAGGATTGTGGTGTATTTGCCGGACACTTCCCGCGTTCGCGCGGTATTAAAACATTCACATCGTCTCCATCGTCTTTTTTGACCGTAATTATTGCATATCTTTTATCATCGGCTATTTTCGGAAAAATTACCGTGCCATAAAATGTTACAGAGTCTTCTTGGCTACTTTGCACACTGTCAACGTCCAGGTGTGAGATGATAAGAAACAACGCGGTGAGGCCGAGCGCGATACCACCAACAATACTCGTTATAAAAATGATTCTATTTTTACGTTTCAGTAATAAAGATGGGAAAAAGTGTTGCGCGATCCATATTGCACCAAGAGCAAACAAAATCCAGAACAGAACATCATACAAAAGTTTATCCAAAAAAAATACCGCTCTAGTTTCAAAGTTACCCAACCACGGGAAAATACCCTTTCCATAAAAAGAGAAAGGGAATCCAGTTAAATTCTGCAGTTTTGTTTCAAAAAAGAAAAAACTCAAAACGCTACTTGTAAGAAAAAGTAGCGCCGCTAAGAGAAAACTCGTCTCCCGCCACGCCCGCCCGTCTAACATTGGTTGAGTCTGCACGCCATTATTTTTCGCCTCTTGCAGTTTTTGATTTTCAGATTGTGAAATTTCTTTTTGCATACGCCTTTATTGTACCATTTTTCTGCTGAACAACAAAACCGCGCGCTACATCAGCGAACGGTTATTGTTTTCCTGCCGGTGAGGTGACGGCGGGAATCGAACCCGCGAATAGAGGTTTTGCAGACCCCTCCCTTAGCCACTTGGGTACGTCACCACACCGGCAGCAAAAAGCTCCTCAACAGTAGCAAAAAAAAGACCTGCTGGCAATGTATGGGTGTGAACCCTTGAACTCTCATGCTCTTTTTTTTACCTACAAAAAATATACGACATCGCGCGTCGTATATTTTTAGGTAATGCGTGGGAAATAGGTTAGTACACTTCTACGTCCGCGAACTTGAGACCGAAGACCACCGCCTCACGGCGCGTTTCCATCCAGATATCCGCATGGTAGAAGTAGCGCTTATTCATGCGGTCTTCCACCACAAATTCTTTGTCGCCGTAGAGTTTGGGAATCTTTACCACCGTACCTATCGGCAGGAAGTTTGCCGCGATGATGCCATCGCGGACGTGCGTACCGGATGCCGTAATGAACGGTGTATCATCCGTCTGATCCAGCGTTGATGAATAGGCGGTTATCGGCATGTGAATGGTCCATTTCGGTTTTGGCGTTTCAACTTCATGCGGTGCCGTAAAGACAACGCCATACGGTCCCTGCGCCTGCGTGAGCTTCACCTCACGCATCTCCCCAGAATGGACGGGTAGCACCACGGCAGCGTGTACCACATACTGTGGAAACAGCAAGGGAGACACAACCATGGCTAAGACAAGTATTATGAAATAGGATTGGGGCATGGGATAGACATATGAATGTTGGTACATTGGTTCATACGGTTTTTCTCTCGTATTTTCAGGTAAATACGGCGATTTGCCTATTTGCCGGGGCAAAAGAAAAACCATGCAAGTTGAGCATGGTGAGAGAAATAGTATACCACAACGGCGAAAAATGTCAATCACTCATTCTAGCGCAGAACATAAACCGACACAACCGCCGTAAAGGCGGTTGTGGTCTTTGGAACGATTGTATGCACTTAGTCTTTAACGGCTTGTTGAATATGCCGCACGATTTCTTCCGGCGTAAAATTCGCTTTTATGAGAAAATCTTTTGCACCAAGCCGCATTGCTTTTTCCATATCTTCCCGTTGTCCAAGATTACTCAACACCAAAACCGGAATAGAGGCAAAACGCGTGTCGCCTTTTAATTTTTCAAGGATGACAAATCCGCTTTCCCCCGGCAGGATGATATCCAAAAGTATGGCGTCGGGTACGTGTTGCTCCAGTGCGGCGTATGCCGCATGTGCATCAATCACGCTTTCTACATTATACCCTTCCCCCAGTAATTTTTGCGCAATGAGCTCACGAAGAAACTGATCATCTTCTACGATCAAAATACTGACCGGTTGTGCTTTTACCCGCGCCGTTCCTTGCGCGGCATCGGTTTTGTTGGGAAGAACTTCAAGCACATGCGCAACTTTTTCAAGTACCTCGCTGGGATTAAATATGGCTTTAATGAGAAAATCTTTCGCGCCAAGTTTCTTTGCACGTTCAATCTCCACCGGTTGACCGGAATTTGAAATGATTATTACCGGCAAATTTTTAATCGCGGTATCTTTTGCTTTTTCCTCCAGTACCTGCATGCCGTCTTTTCTCGGCATGAGAATATCCAAGAGCACGAGATCGGGCAGTGTATTTCTCATTTTTTCCAAACCCACAACGCCATCTTCCGCACTTTGCGCGGCATAACCGGCTTTGCGCAGCTTCTCCACAAGCATTTCCCGCAAAGCGACGTCATCTTCAATGACAAGAATCATGGATTTTTGCATAGTGCTTCAATAGTCAGAGAGCGTATCTTCTTTTGGTATGCGACCCGCCTGTAAAGGCAGGATGAGCGTAAAGATTGAACCTTCGTTTTCTTTTGAGACAACGTGAACGGATCCGCCATGCCGTTTGGCTATATTTTTGACAATGAATAATCCGAGTCCCGACCCGGACGTTTGCATATGTATGACATTGCTTGCGCGAAAGAATTTGGTAAACAACCGCTCAATTTGATTCTGGGGAATGCCCACACCTTCATCTTGCACCGCTACCTCCGCAGAAACTCCATTTTTCTTTATGGTGATGGTAATAGTTTTGCCCGAGGATGTATATTTAATCGCATTGTCTACAAGATTTTGGAGCGCGAGCGCTATTTTATCCGGATCATAGACAAAAGGAGGCATGGCCTCCCTTGGTTTAACCAACCGCAGCAAAACGTTTTTTTCTTTTGCCGCAAGTTGGGATGTTGCCGCCACCGCTTCAATGGTTTTCCCGAAATCATTTTTTGAAAATGCGTAGCCGAAGCGCCCGTCCTCAATGCGCGCGACATTCAACAGATCGTTCACCAGTGCAATCATTTTTTCATTCGTATCATAACCACGCTGCAACAATTTTCGTTGATCATCGTTGAGCGCGCCCATATCACCTTCCGCTATCATGCTCATGGCCCACTTGACCGCGGATAGCGGTGTACGCAACTGGTGTGCCGCAATGGAAATAAACTCGCTCTTGCTCCGCGCAATCACTCTTTCCCGTGTTACATCGCGCAGCACCTTTACACTGCCTCGTATACATTTGCCCGTGCCTTCGGCAGTTAGCGGTACGGTAATGACTTGTAATTCACGGTCTATCGGATATTGAATCACCACCTCCATGGCCCGTACGCCGGATTTTGCAAGACCCAACAATTTTTTATCTATCACACGAGCTTTGTCAGCGCTTAAGGGATGCGTAACCGCAACCAAAGACTGCCAGTATTTTTTTTGGGCATCTTGCGGATGCACTGCTTTACCGATAACACTTTTGCGTCCGATGCCCAGAATATTTTCCGCTGCGCGATTCATGCGTACAACCCGATGCTGCGCATCGTACTCAATAAGCCCAACCGTCAAATTTTCAATGATGGTTTCCGTGTGCGCTTTGGAACGGCGAATTTCCTCGGTTTGCTGCCGAACCTTCTTCTCCAAATCATGCGAATAACGCTCGGTTAAACGCCTCTTTTCTTGCGCGACTTTTTTAACGGCACTAAGACGTTTCTGCTCTTCCTCTTTGCGCGTCTTTTCCAGCTCTTCAAGGTCATCAATCATCAGATTGAGCCCTACAAACAATTCCGTAAATTCATCCTCATTCCGCGATATGCTGACACGTTTTGAAAAATCTCCCATTGCGGTTTTCTGCAAGAGTGGGGTAAGCTTCGCAAGCTTTCTTGCCGTGGTAAGCCGGTAATTGGTAAGCTCTTTTTCCGTGGTTATATCCCGAAAGACTACCACTCCGCCGTCATGCCCGCCCATGCGCATAGGCTTTGCGGAAACAAAGACCGGAAATATTCTTTTGCTCTGCGAAGCAAAATATATGGTTTTCCATTTTGGCGTTGTAAAAATACGCTTTTTTTGTAAAACAGTTGCACCGATACGACGTGTTAGCGGCAGCAATTTTTTCCCTTCATATACACGAAACGCGCGATCCAATTCTTTTCCCATAAGTTCTTTACTCGTGTAATCCAAAAGCAAGGTAGCATGCGGATTCACCGCGGTAATTCTCCCACTCGCATCAAAGACAATAAGCCCTTCGGCGATGAAGGAAAAGAGTGAGTCAAGATCGTTGCTGGAAGCGCGCTGCATTGTGGAAAAATTAAACTAGCCATCAATATCTTTGATTGCGGCAAGACATTTTTGTTGCAACACCGGAGGTATTTGCGGAAGATTGTGTTCCATGGCCGCATGCTCCGCCGCCCGTTGCATAACCTCTTCATCGGTTTCTGCGGTAAAAATAACATCGCAGTCAACACCGACATCTTTGCAGGTGAGTTGTTTCATAGGTACATAAAAAATGAATACAAAGATTGGTATTGCATTATGCGTGCAACCAATCAAACGCTTCCCTCTCTGTTGAAAAAAACTTGATGTTCTTTTTACCTACTGCCGCAATAACAAACGAGGCTAGAGTACGTACAAAAATATTACCGCCGAATATTGCCGCTTTTTTAATGCGCGGATTTTTTAAAAAATCCGCCCAAATTTTCCGCGCAGCCGAAGAGAATTGCGTTGACCGCTGAATGTCAATGAGTGCCAGCGAAACATGCTCTTTGTTGATGTAGTCCGTGCCCACATTGTGCAAGCACATCGCGTCTTCGGCATCAACCGGTTTGCTGATGGTATAGTAAAGTATGTTCCCGTCGCACATCAACTCATTGCCATTCGGGCTTTTAACTTTTTTCGTAACCATAGATAGTTGCAGTATACACCTTATATTTTCCTATACAATACTCCTTTCGCGCACGGCTTCTCGGTAGCGGCAGTAGTCACAATCTACGTGAGCATCCGGAAGGGTATGCGCGTGCAAGCATACGTGTGCTTGCACGAGCGTCTCTTCAATCCAGCCATCATTGCCTGTATAGGGAATAACCACTACCTCAAATTCCAATTTTCCATCAAATGCTTCCGCGTCTGATTTACCGTTGCAATACACAAAATATCCTGTATCAGAAACCGTAAAATTATCCTGCTGATGGCGCAAGAGCCACTGGTATACCTCCATCTGCCGCTTATAGCCGATTTGCCATTCTGCATCCAGCGTAACTTCTCCTTCTTTGCTGGTTGCTTTATAATCCACCACGTGCAGCTCTCCTTGCGCATTAACCCAGAGATCGTCAATGGCGCCAAATACGAGAAAGTTGGTCGGTGCATGCAGATGCTGTACGCCTACAAAATTTTCACGCCATTGCTCCATGCGCAGGTCTTGAAACGGCACCGCGTCAATACCATAGACCTGCATGAGCGGATGCGCTGTCTTTCCCGCGCGATGCAAATCAAATTCTTTCTTCAGGAGTTTATCCACGGCAGAATTCAAAGTGAAGGGATAGCCTGGAGGCCGCCCAATACCCAAGCGCCGATCAAGATAAAAACACCGCGGGCATTCCAAAAAAAGATCGATTTTTGACCGACTTAACTTAAAGGGTTCCGAACTATCAGGATTAAATATGTTTTTTGATCGTTGCGGTTGATAGTACTTACTCATACTTTTGTACAGTGCGATGTTGACACTCCGCTCTATAAAAAGCACGGGGTAGCGGCGCATGCAACCGGACCCATGCAGTATACCACGAATGTGTGTGGTGTTGGATACCCTGCGAAAAACACCCTCCGATTGACATCTGCGCCCATACATTCTACGATAGACTTACGCACTCTTGCACACCAGGTTCCGCGCAAAGGAGGTTTGCATGACCCGCTCACCGTCACCCTATGCGACGTACCTTGCCACGTTGTGCTTGGGCGGTTTACTGCTCACCTGCGCCGGCATCTCCGTCGACTGCGTACGGGAGAGTAATCGGTTCCTCATGCCTTATGTTGCCCAATGGGGTATTGCGGAACTCATTGGTGCAAAGTTGGCATTGGATGGCTTCGGCATTGTGCTGTTGGAATACACCTGGCACAGTTCCCACCAATCCCCAGTAAAACAAGCCTATCGTTTTTTGC
>Ga0100385_1000653_pt1 | contig 39075 bp, 25 predicted proteins | sample CryGeymeta201509_FD_81543 | JGI IMG/M metagenome (GOLD analysis project Ga0100385, IMG submission 81543) | Groundwater microbial communities from Crystal Geyser aquifers in Utah, USA - Crystal Geyser metaG 2015-09 | ecosystem: Environmental > Aquatic > Deep subsurface > Groundwater | place: USA... | reverse complement strand
CAAACTGCAAAACCCGACACAAAAATAATTGCGGATTTGAAAAACTTACCGTTCAATCTATTCTTTCCTCTCTAATTTATAATCAATAATTGTAATATAGTATTTATTTCTTATTGTAGAAATTATTTTTGTTTTTTGAAATTGCGGCGGGGCGGAATAATGAATGTGTTTTAAACAAAAAGACTAATTGTTGAGTTTAAAAAATGAATCGCCGGACAAATATTCCGGCGATTCACCTTAAATCTTTTTGTCAATAATGAAAATTAATCGCTTACAATTTCTCTATCTTTTTTAATAAGGTATCGCTTAATTTTTTGAGTTGTTGTTTTTTCAAACTCGGATTCGCGGATGTAATATTTTTTAATCTGTTTGTGTGAGGACAATTCTTTATTGCTTTCTTTAATAACCGTATCAATAGTTTTTTTAATTAACTCGTCGGTGATCTTAACTTTGTTTTTTTCGGAGTACTCGATAAATGCTTCCGCATCAATTACAAGCTGCACAGCAATAATTTCATCCTGCTTCGGATCTTTTTCACCGTAAACAAGCGATTCGAGAATATACGGACTACGGTTTAATATATCTTCAATTTCTTCCGGGAAAACGTTTTTGCCGTTCTTTGCAATTATAACATTTTTCTGCCGTCCGCTTATGTGCAAAAAGCCGTCTTTATCTATGTAACCGAGGTCGCCCGTTTTAAACCAACCGTCGTCAAATGCATCGGAAGTTAATTTTTCATTTTTGTAATAACCGATCATAACATTCGGACCTTTTGCATAAACTTCTCCAACGCCTTCGCTATCGGGTTTATTAATTTTAAGCTCAACTTTGGGAAGCGGAATGCCTGCCGCGTCATCCTTAAAATTATCAAGCTGATTTAAAGCTAATATAGGCGCTGTCTCGGTAAGTCCATATCCCTGAATAAAAGTAAAACCAAATTCGCGCAATCCTTTTGCAACTTTAGGATCCGGCGCTGCGCCGCCGGCAATAAATACGCGGATATGCCCGCCGAATCTTTCGTGAAGTTCTTTAAAAACTTTTTTCTTTAGTCCTTTCCAGCCCACTCTTTCAAACAATCCCGTAACCTTAATCATTGGCGGAACAATTTTAGATTTTATTTTATCTTCCTGAATAGATTTATGTATTCGTTTAAACATTTTATCATACAGCAGCGGTACTGCCAAAAGCATAGTAGCTTTTACTTTTTGAAGATCTTCTACTACAGTTTTTAAGGAGCGCGCATAGTGTGCTGAAGCACCGCTGTATAACGGGCATAAAAATCCGCAGGTGCATTCGTATGTGTGATGAATTGGCAGCACCGATAAAAATCTATCTTCGGGATAGATGAACATCATACTTACCATACTCATCAAATTTGCAGCAAGATTTTTTTGGCTGAGCATAACGCCTTTTGCACGACCAAGCGAGCCGGATGTAAAAATTATTTCCGCCAAATCTTCCGGATTTATTTTGGGAAGTTGTTCCTGAGAGCATGGCTCGGTATTGCTAAGCAAGTTTATCATCGATTTAAAACCGTCTTTGTCTGAGGGCAAATCCATATTAATGAAAGTTTTTAATTTTTTTAGAACATCATGACGCTCGCGCAACATCGAGTCAAATGATTCGCTGAAGACAATAACTTCGGCGTCAGATTCGTGTATGATATTCATTACTTCATTAACATTGAGGTTTTTGTCTATGGGGACAATCACATAATTAAAACACATCGCAGTTAAATAAGTAATTCCCCATTGAACTCGGTTTTCACTTATCACCGCAATATGTGCTCGTTCTTTAATCCCCATGTTTTTTAATGCGCAGCCAAAACTGGAAACGTATTGGAGAAGTTGATTATATGATACTTTCGGAATAGGAGTGGGGGCAAGATCTTCGAGAGCAAGTTTCTCACCAAAACGGCGCGCGCTTTGTACGAGCATATCCTGAATGGAAGATACTTCTGGAACTTTATGTAGTTTTATATTATTCATTACATCACCACTTTTTATTTTTTAATTATTTTTATAATCGACACTGCTCCTCTTAAATCCCCGATGGAATAGTCACGCGCTTTATCTTCCGGATAAAGTTCTGTAAGTACGCTGCTGACAGCATCCGGAATGTATTCGCTGCTTCCATGACAGCTAAGGCACTCATTCTGAACTATTATCGGCTTCATATATCGGATAACATTCATTCCGTCTATCTCGCTAAACTCGGCGTACTCCGTCGTGCCATCAATTTGTTTTGAAGAATGAAGTTTCCTGAACTTTTCAAGCGCCGAAAGTTCAAACTCATCAGGGGAATTATTGGGATTTCTATTTCGTTCACTTACTCTTTTGATCTGCACATTTTTTGCTTTCCCTATTTGTTCGGTTAGAACAAGCGCTGTGTCTGAACAAACTTTAACGGCAACAATGACTCCGTGATTTTGCATTTCGTTAACAAGAACCGATTTAAGATGTCCTAAAAATTCGCCTGCCGGGGAGCGCAATTCAGCGATTTGTGCTTCCGATGGTTTTTTCTCATTTTCTTTTTTATCGCATGATGTCAACGAAAAAGTCGCAAAGATAATCGACGTGAGGATCAATAATTTTTTCATATAAACTGCAATTTAAAATTAAAAACCTCCTGATGTAATCTCCGGAGGTATATTTAAAACTCAATATATAATCTTCTATTCCCGGCGGCAGCTAAATCCGCCTCTGCGACGGTTGTTGCGGTCATTATTATTATGACCTTATCCACCGTCTCTTCTCTATCAAACCGGTTTGCCATCTTCATCAGCAAATTTTATTTCTTTACTGTTTTGATTAATAACTTACGGGTAAATATAATATTTGCTCTTATCATTCTCAATTTTGTTTGATGATTTTATGAGTTTGGTTTAAAAAGGTTCTATTGAATAATGTCTTTGCGAGGAACGAAGCAGTCTCATTTTTAGAACTGAGATTGCTTCATTCGAGGACTCATTCGCAATGACACTTTGTTTTTAGAGATGCCCATAACCCAAAAGAAATAATAAATGACTGAAGCTATAGTATTGTCATGTATCCCGCATGCGGGATTGTTTTTTATGTCAAGATATTTATGTGTTTACAATTTTACATTGTACATTGTACATTTTTAATTTTTAATTGCGGCTTGCCGCACTTTGATTTATTATATTCGCATAACATTAATTAATTTTTCCGGTATGGCACAACTGCAATGCATATTCGATTCTTATGTTTATTATAACGAACAGAACGGATATAGCGTAATAAAGCTTGAAGAAGGAATAACAGCCGTCGGTAATCTTCCTCCGCTAAATAAAGGCGATCATCTTTTGCTTGAAGGTGAGTTTATATTTCACCAACGGTTTGGGGAACAATTTAAAATCAATTCCTATGCTTTTGGTATGCCTATTACAGAGGGCGATATAATCAAATATCTCGGTTCAAGAATTTTAACCGGAATCGGGGAAAGAATGGCTGAAAGAATTTATGCAAAATTCGGCGATGCTACGATGGACATTCTCGATAAAAATATTGACCGCCTTCTCGAAGTTGAAGGCATCGGGAAGAAAAAATTAAAAGCAATAAAGGAGGATTGGCAGAAACAAAAAAGCATTCGCGATGTTATGCTCTTTCTCCAGTCACACGGCATTACGCCTGCATACGCCCACAAAATATATACTGCCTACGGCGATAAAACAATAGAGGTGGTTTCTCAAAATCCTTACCGGCTGGCTGATGATATCTGGGGAATCGGTTTTAAAATTGCCGATGAAGTTGGACGAAGTTTTGGCGTGCAGGATTACGACCCGAACCGGATGAAAGCAGGTTTAATTCATATATTAAAAGAAGCCGCCGGTAAAGGGAATGTATATTTACCTTCGCTTCAGCTAACGCAGGCGGCAAGCGAAATGCTTCGTGTTCATATTTCTCCCGATACTAATATCCTGCACGAAATGTTTGAAGCGAAGGAGATAGTTGTTAAAGATGATCGGGTATATATTCCGACGCTCTATTTTGCCGAACGCTCAATTGAACGAAAATTAAAATCGCTTTCTTCTCAGCCGGCAAAAATGACTAACGATGGAATTGATAAACTTAACTTGTTCAGCAAAATGTTTTCCGAAGAGCAGCTGGGCGCTATTAAAAGTTCGCTTATTCATCACATTATGATTTTAACCGGCGGACCTGGAACAGGAAAAACAACCACTCTCCGCGGAATAATTAATGCTTATAAAAAATTAGAAAAGAAAATAGCCCTTGCTGCGCCAACCGGACGCGCGGCAAAAAGAATGGCTGACGTTATAGGACTTGAGGCGCGTACAATTCACCGTTTATTAGAGTTCGTGCCATCGCTTGGGTACTTCGCCGTTAATGCCGATAACCCATTACAAGTAGATTTGCTTGTGATAGATGAAATTTCTATGATCGACACTTTTTTGATGAATTCTCTGCTTGATGCTGTGCCGGATGAAACCACAGTAGTATTTGTCGGTGATGCAGATCAGCTTCCATCAATCGGTCCCGGTAATATTTTAAATGATATGATATCGTCAAAAAAAATTCCCACTTTTCGTTTAACGAAGATTTACAGGCAGGAAGAAGCAAGCGAAATTATTCTTGCGGCGCATAAAATAAATCAGGGAGAAATACTCCGGATTATTAACCGGGAGGAGAGTGATTTGTTTTTTATCGAAGAAACAGATTCCGCCGAAATTCCCGGAACAATATTAAGTCTGTGCAGCAACCGCATTCCGTCAAAATATAATTTTAATCCTTTTTCAGATATTCAGGTAATTACTCCAATGTACAAAGGAGATGCGGGTGCAGATAATTTAAATGAACTTCTGCAGCACGGTTTGAATGAAAATCCACCGCTTCATAAGCATGCCGGTAAAAAATTTAAAATTGGCGATAAAGTAATGCAGTTAAGAAACAATTATGAAAAATATGTCTTTAACGGCGATATCGGAATTATAGAAGACATCAACAATCATTCAAAAGTTATGGCTGTAAATTATGCCGGCAAAGTTGTAGAATATTCATTTACAGAATTGGACGAAATAACACTTGCTTACGCTATTACGGTGCATAAAAGTCAAGGAAGCGAGTACCCTTGTATAATTCTTCCTCTCACCACCAGTCATTATCCTCTGCTTCAACGAAATCTCCTTTATACTGCAATTACCCGCGCGTCAAAGTTGATGATAATTATTGGTTCAAAACAAGCTATGGCAATGGCGATAAAAAATAACAGGGTGGTGCAGAGGTATACTTCTTTATTTAAAAAATTTGAGAGTTTTGATTAATTATAGATGTTGCGCAAACAGGGAAAAGGTCATTTCTAAACTCACGAACATTCTTGATGGGTCGCTCCTACGGAGCTTTACTTAATTTATCATTTATTGTTTCTACAAACAGATAGCTCCTAATGGAGCTAAAGTATTCATGACTCACCTTACGCAATATGATATTCAAATTTTGTCGGGGCTGTCCCAAAAGCTGAAAAAGTCATTGCGAACGAGTCTTCGAGTGAAGCAATCTTTTGTTTTTAATTCAAAATTGAGATCACTTCATCCGGCAGCCGCCAATCTGCGTAAGGTGACTTCCTGAGAAGCTTTTTGTTGATTATCGTTTTTTTGTTCTACAAACAGGTCGCCTGACAAAGCTAAATTTTAAAAACATGCCGCGGCGAGCCGCAAGTAAAAAGTTAAAAGTTAAAAACATAAAAAATATCTTGACATAAAAAATCTGTTGGCTAATCCGTTAGCTAACGGACTAACGGATACAAGACAATACTTTAACAATTTATTTAGCGCCGTTTGTACGACCTTTTGTAATTACACTACGCAACATGTTGATCAAGCTCCATAGGAGCGACCTTTTAGGACTTTCGCATAAATTCATTTAATTAGCCGATGTTGCGTAAGTCACCTAACGCAAATTTAATTTTTTGAGTCGCCCCGACATTTTCCGAGAATGGGGAACACCGAAAGCGGGAATCAAATCTGCAAGATGAAAAGTGATAGCCAAATATCAGCGGTTGTTTTGGCTCAAGCCGGGAGTTTTCTCTTTCCTTTACACCACGCCTTAAAAGTCGCAGCAAAGTAAAGTTTTAGCTTTGCAATAGCGGACTGATTAATTTAAGAGCATTTAGCCACCCAACTACATTCATCCATTCAGCTTCATTCATTCCTCCGCTTTCATGCAGCTAAACATTTTTCTAATATGTGGTGGAAAATTACTACTTCATTCCCTCCGCTTCCTCGATATAAAAATTTAATTTCAACTTAAATAGTTTACATACTTGCATACCCGAAAAACCTTTACTTATTTTGTAATAAAAAAATTTTCACTTAACCGTGAGGGATAGAATTGCAGATTATAGATTACTTGATTATCCTCGTTTACTTCCTATTTTCAATTGGAATTGCGTTATACTATTCTAAACGTGCCGGCAAAAGCACAGATGAGTTTTTTCTCTCCGGAAGAAATCTGCCATGGTATCTTGCCGGGCTTTCGATGGTGGCAACAACTTTCGCCGCAGATACGCCGCTCGCCGTTACCGAACTTGTTGCAAAAAACGGTATTGCTGGCAACTGGGTCTGGTGGAACTTTGCATTTGGCGGTTTGCTGACTGTATTTTTCTTTGCAAAATTATGGCGCCGTGCAGGAATTATGACCGAAGTTGAATTTGCAGAAATTCGTTATTCGGGTAAACCGGCAAGATTTTTACGCGGCTTCCGTGCAATTTATCTCGGCTTATTTATGAACATAATTATCATGGGTTGGGTTAATAAAGCAATGACATCTATTCTGAGAGGAATGTTCGGAATACCCGAAAGCGAAGTGATTTTTTATGTCTTTGCCTGTATGCTTCTTGTAGCGTTTTACTCTGCTCTATCAGGCTTGTGGGGAGTTGTTGTTACCGATGCTTTTCAATTTGTAATTGCGATGGTAGGTACGATTATTTTGGCGGCGCTTGTCGTGAACTCTTCAGAAATTGGCGGCATTGCAGGAATGCAGGAAAAACTTCCACCGTTCGTTTTTGACTTCTTTCCCCATATAAAGGATGCCGCTTCTATAGGAGGAGCATTTGCTTTAACTATTGCAACGTTTCTTGCTTATGTAGGAATAATTTGGTGGGCTTCCTGGTATCCGGGAGCCGAGCCAGGCGGAGGCGGTTATGTTGCGCAAAGAATGATGTCCGCCAAAGATGAAAAACATTCTCTTTTTGCTACTTTATTTTTTCAGATTGCTCATTATGCAATCCGTCCTTGGCCCTGGGTGCTTGTTGGTCTTGCAAGTTTAATTTTATACCCGCAGCTAAGTGTAGATGAAAAAGGAATGGGTTATATCTATGCAATGAATGATTTCCTTCCTGTTGGATTAAAAGGTTTACTTGTTGCCGCATTTTTTGCCGCTTACATGAGTACAATAGCAACACAACTTAACTGGGGAACATCGTATCTTATAAATGATTTTTACAGAAGATTTATAAAAAAGAATGATGAAGAAAAACATTATGTGTTTGCTTCCCGTGTAATGACAATGATATTGATGGTTATTTCAATAGTAGTTACTTTGTTCATCAACAGGATCTCGGGGGCGTGGGAATTTATTATGGAAGCAGGCGCAGGCGTGGGGCTCGTACTAATTTTAAGATGGTTCTGGTGGCGTATAAATGCCTGGAGCGAAATTTCGGCAATGATAACTCCTTTTGTGCTGCTTCCGTTTTTAAGATATTATGAAATTGTTTTTCCGATAACATTATTTTATCTTGTTTCAATCACCACGGTTGTTTGGGTTGTTGTTACTTTTTTAACAAAGCCAACAGATGAAAAAGTTCTAATTTCATTTTACCGTAAAATACATCCGGGCGGAATTTTGTGGAAGAAAATATCTTCAAACCTTCCGGAGGTAAAAAGCGACAGCGGATTTTTTGCTATGTTTGTTAACTGGTTATTCGGTGTTATTTTAGTGTACAGTATACTCTTCGGTACAGGCAGTCTGCTGTTTGGAAATTACACAGAGCTCTTCATTTATATGGGAGCGGCAATAATTTCCATATTTATTATATATAAAAATTTATCAGCGCTGGGGTGGAAAACCGTAATTAAGTAAAGTAATGGATATAAATAAAAAATTAAAAAAAATACAACTTGTTATATTCGACCTTGATGGAACGTTACTAACCGAAACAGGAGAAATAACAGATAAAACGAAACAAGTGATATTCGAGCTTGAAAATATTGGTGTTCAATTTTCATTTGCAAGCGGAAGGCTTCACGGCGCATTGACAGATTATGCTAAAGAACTTAATGTTCATTTGCCATTAATTTCTCTCGACGGTTCGATGATTAAAAATTACCCGGAAGGTCAAACGATATATCAATCCTTCATAAAAGAGAAGCATGTTCGCAAAGCTATTCACTATGCCGAAAAGCATGTAGTTAACCTTGCATTGTGTCATGCGGATGCTATATATTATACGGAGAGCAATTCGGTAGTGCCGCAAATTCTCGATAAATTCGGCACAACATATCAAGAAATTCCTTCTTACAATACGTTTGTGGAGAGAACTCTTGAAATTGTTTTTACCGGCGATAATAAAGAATCAATTCAACTTATTCAGAACAAGTTTAGTTTTCCGTATGCAACAGGAATAAGCAGCACCTACTTCAAATCACAAAAGCATGGCGGAATATATTATTTAGAAATAAGGCGCCGCGGTTCTTCAAAAGGAAAGGGGTTGCTGCGGCTTGTTAAAAGTCTTGGCGTACCTATAGAGCAAACGGCTGTTATAGGAGATTGGTATAATGATATAAGTTTGTTTCAAACAAAAGCATTTAAAGTGGCTTTAGAAAATGCTGTGCCCGAAATTAAACGGATGGCTAATCTTACTATAGATAAAGATAACAACCATGATGGCGTGGCTGAATTTTTAGAAATGATATTAAAATCTAAAACAAAGGGCTGATGGCTGATAAAAAGTTTAACATAAGAACGAGCAGGAGAATCAAACTATTAATAGGTTTGGTTACTGTTGTTTTAATTGTCCTCATGTTTCCCAAGGGTGAATCCCTGGAATCGGAAGTAACCGAAGGAACGATATGGATACATGACGATCTTATTGCGCCTTTTGCTTTCCCGATAATTAAGGACCCCGATGTTTACCGCCGGGAACTGAAGCGGGCTGCAGAAAGCGTTTATCCTGTGTTCGTAAAAACAGGAAGCAATGCACGTGGGTTTGTTGATTCGATACAGAGTTATAATTTTTTTATTATCAAAATGATAGACAGCTCATTACAGTCAGACCGGGAGCAAACCGATTTTAATCCTACATTTTTAAGCAGCGGTAATTTTAATGTTTTTAAAAATATTCGCCGACAGGAACGCAATCTTACCGCCGTTAGAAATATTATTTTGACTAAACTGTTTTCCATCGCTCAAAATATTCTGATTGAAATATTTAAAAATGGCGTGTCCAGCATACCTCTTGATGAAGTGAAGAAAGACAGCATAGCTGTTAGAACAGGCAATGTTGATAGAATTGAAGCGAAATCATTTTTCGTTGATGTAGAATCAGCTAAACAAGAAATTAAATCAGCAATAGAAAGATTAGACTACACGCATGAGATAAAAAGAGCGTTGATAGAATATACTTCTCATTTTCTCATCCCGAACATAATATACAGTGAGCAAATGACAGAAGAGGAAGTGACGCAGGCGCAAAATAATGTTTCGCAATATATCGGGATTATAAATGAAAATGAACGAGTAATTGCAAAGCATGATAGAATAACCCGCGAAGCTAAGTTAAAGATAGATTCTTACAAAGAAGCAAAAGCAGAAAGTATCGGGAATGAAGGTTATGCTTTGCAGCTTGTGGGCAAATTTTTACATATAGGTTTTATATTAACCCTGCTCACTATTTACCTCTTCCTGTTTCGTAAAAAATTATTTCGCGATAATCAGAAAATTCTCCTGTTTGCAATTACATTTCTATTTCTTTCGGTCATTACTTTTCTAATAAATAAAATTACCGTTTCAGCGCCGATTCATTACTTGATTTTTATTCCTGCAGCATCCATGCTTTTGACGATAATATTTGATTCTCGGGTGGGTTTTTACTCAACCGTTGTAATTGCGTTAATAGCCGGAGCTTTGCGCGGCAACGATTATGCTTTTACAGCGATGAATTTATTCGCCGGCGCTCTGTCGGTTTATACTGTTCGTGATATTAAAAACCGTTCACAAATTTTTAGAAGTTTTTTATACATTCTTTCCGGTTATACAATTTCTGTGCTGGCATTCGGGCTTGAGCGTTTTGCCTCGTGGGATACAATTTTAATTGAATTTGCTTTTGCGGGAACTAATGCGCTCATCAGTCCGGTGCTTACATACGGACTTTTAATTTTCTTCGAAAGAATATTTAATATAACAACCGATCTTACTCTGCTCGAACTATCAAACTTCGACAGACCTGCTTTAAAAGAACTTGCACGAAAAACTCCCGGCACATTCAATCACTCGATAACAATGGGAACTCTTGCCGAAAACGCCGCCGAACAAATTGGAGCAAACCCGCTTTTAGCGCGTGTGGGGGCTTATTATCACGATATCGGTAAAACTTTAACCCCGCAAAATTTTGTAGAAAACCAGCTTAACAATCAGAATATTCACGAGAATCTTTCTCCGGAAGAAAGTGTGGGACTTATAATTCATCACGTTAACGAAGGAATAAAGATAGCCCGCGAATATAAACTCCCCGAAGAAATTATTGATTTCATCCCGCAGCACCATGGCACTATGGTTCTCTCGTTCTTTTATGAAAAAGCTAAAAAACTTTACGGTGAAGAAAAAGTTAACATAGAAGATTACAAGTATCCGGGTCCTATTCCGCAAACAAAAGAAACAGCTATAATAATGCTTGCTGACGGCTGCGAATCGGCTGTCCGCTCAATTGAAAATCCCGACGCCGCCAAAGTAGAGAATTTAATGGAAAGCATAATAAAAAACAGAATTGAAAGCGGACAGCTTAATGATGCGCCTTTAACATTCAGCGATATAAATAAAATTAAAGAAGCATTTATCAGCATATTGTTGGGGCAGCATCACCGGCGCATACGCTACCCGAAGCAGGATGAAATTGAGCGGGGAGAAACCGGCAATAAAGAAAATGCATGAATAATTTTTTAAGAGATTATCTTGCGGTACTAAAACTCGAGAAAAATCTTTCTGAAAATACAGTATCGTCCTACCGTTCAGATTTAACCGCTTTCTTTCAATTCTTAGCAGATCGAAATGTTGATGACCCATCGAACATAACGCAGCAGCATATAAGTAAGTTTTTCAAACTGCTCTACGACATCGGTTTAAATAGCAACAGTGCGAAAAGATACTTTTCTTCGCTGCGTGGGTTCTTTAAATACCTCCACAAGAACAACTATATTGAAGAAAACCCCATTGTAAGAATTCCTTCACCGAAACTGGCAAAAAACCTTCCGGCGGTTCTTACGATTCAGGAAGTTGATAAAATTCTATCGCAGCCGGATGTTGAGAATAAATTTGGGCTTCGCGATAGAACGCTGCTGGAAATATTTTATGCTTGCGGTATCCGGGTTTCGGAGTTGATTAATTTAAAAATCGCCGACCTATATTTAAAAGAAGAAATCATCCGCGTCTTCGGCAAAGGTTCGAAAGAAAGACTTGTGCCAATAGGCAGCAGCGCAATCAACTGGATAAACGAATACTTGAAAAGAAGCCGCCCGCTGCTTGAAAATAAAATAAAAAGCGGTAATATACTTCTTCTTAACAGCCGCGGAACAAAACTTTCACGAATGGGCATCTGGAAAATTGTAGATAGATATGTAAAAGAATCGGGGATAACAAAGGCGGTCCACCCGCATACATTCAGGCATTCCTTTGCAACACATTTATTGGAAGGCGGAGCCGATTTGCGTGCTGTTCAGGAAATGCTCGGTCATGCGGATATTTCTACAACTCAAATTTATACGCACATAGATAGAGATTACATCAAACAAGTACACAGAGATTTTCACCCGAGAGGATAATGGATTTAGGTTTTGTTCAAATTGGCGAAAAAATAATTTTTTTATTTCTTTTCATTCCAATGTTTTTGGTTTCAATTACGGTGCATGAATTTGCTCATGCTTTTATCGCTTCAATATTTGGTGACAACACAGCTAAAAATATGGGAAGGCTCACAATCAATCCCATCAAACACGCTGATTTAGTGGGCACATTAATAGTTCCGCTTGCAACTTTTATTTCCGGGTTTGCAATGATCGGCTGGGCAAAACCGGTGCCAATCGATAGAAGAAATTTTAAAAATGAATTGAGAGACGATGCGATTGTTTCTTTTGCGGGACCCTTCTCAAATTTTTTGTTAGCAATTGTTCTTTTAATTTTAGTTATTCTTTTAAGAGAAGTAAATTTACTAACAAATGAATTTTTAATACGGATACTCTGGTATGGTATGTTTCTGAATATTTTTCTTTTTGCTTTTAATCTACTCCCTATTCCTCCATTAGACGGCTCACATATTTTATACGATATTTTTCCAAACCGCATTACCGCTAAAATTCTAAATTTAGGTTTATACGGGTCTATTATATTGCTTCTTTTCATTTATTCGCCGTTATGGGGTTTCTTTTTAAATTTCGTTAATTTGATAATGAAATTTTTCTTAGGTTTTGCCGGTTATGGTTATGTGTAGATTTTTTTTCTTCTTGTTAATAGTAATGCTATCATTAATTGGCTGCCGTAATAAAGACGATATCCCTAATAGCGCAGAAAAGAAAACGATTATAAATGAGAAGGCGGCTCGGGATGCTTTTTATTTCGTCGGGAAAGCATTATACACCCCGGGCATCTACAAGTATTCGTTTGATAGTAAAAAACGGAAAATAATTTGGTCTTCAAAAAACCAAAGGGTAATTGTCCTTTCGTACTCTGATAATTTGAAGAATGCATTTTTTATTACGGCAAAAAGTTACGGTAAACTCGGTGTTTTTCCCTTTGTTGAAAAAATTCGCCTTTACACGCTTGAGACACAGACGGGAAAAATAAATTTTGTTAAAGTAATTGGTTCGGGAATGGAGGTCTATACACAATGGGAAACGGATGACACATTTTCTATTATCCTTAATTCGCTTGATGAAAACATTGCCACTTACGTCAATCAGCAAAAACAAATTTTTAATGTCTTCGGAAAATTGCTGCGCGATGAAACAAAAACATACGACTTAACTGCCGATGGTTACCCATCGCTCACAAAAAAGGAAAGAGACGGACTGTCGCCCAATGCAAAATATTTTTTTGCGGTTAGAACTGACAGCATAAATGTTTACACTATTTCATCCGGTAAAGAAAATAAAGAAATAATTTCCACCACACAAGCATTACGACAATTTGAGTGGACGGAGAGGAACAAATTAATTTTTACAACTGCGGATCTAATGCCGGAGAATAAAACTCTTTACTCTAAAAATCCCGAAACAACAAAGCTTATAATTTATTCGCCGGAAACAGATGAAATGCTAAAATTCTGGGAAGGCGGCGGAGTAAAAAATTTTTTGATAATGAACAGCAAATTAATTTTCGATACCGGCTTTGAAAATGTATCCAAAATTAATTTAATTGACCTTGAGACTTTTAAACAATTTGATGTCATCAAAATTCAAGGGGGATGCGGCATTAAATATATTCCCGAAATACCAGATTACGGCAATTGATTGAAAACATATTTTAGAATTTTAAGTTACGTTCGTCCTTATTGGAAGCATCTTGCTCTTTCAGTGGTGTGCACAATATTTTTTGCTGTGCTTAACGGCGCTTCGGTTTATTTAACAATACCGCTTCTCGATACGTTGTTTCAGGAAACTCCCAAAACCGAAAAAGCAATTGAATCTCCTTCCACTATGGAATCGGCGAAAGGCGTTTTGCCGGATTGGGTAAAAGAGATAGAGCATAGCATCACAGAAACATTTAACAATTATGTTTTCAGCGGAGATAAACTAAATGCGCTGATGAAAATTTGCATTCTTGTTCTGATTGCCTTTCTTGCAAAAAACATGTTCGGTTACATGCAGGCTTATTTCCTCGCATATGTAGAACAGGGAACTATGAAAGATTTGCGCGATGCTGCATACCGTCATCTTCATGAACTTCCGATGAGTTATTTTAAAAAAGAAAGGGTCGGCAATTTAATCTCCCGCATCACAAATGATGTTAATGTTATACAGTCGAGCATCTCCGCAGCCTTTTTAAACATGATACGCGAACCGCTATCTATAATTGTTTTTCTCGGTATTGCGGTAAGCATTAGCTGGCGGTTAACTTTGCTTGCATTAGTAATACTTCCATTTTCGATGTTGATAATCGCCTGGATCGGATTAAAACTCCGAAAGCAGAGCGCTGTAATTCAGGCAAAGATGGCTGATATCACAAGCATACTGCAGGAGACTATTTCAGGAGTAAAAATTGTTAAAGCGTTCGGCATGGAAAGCTATGAGAATAAAAAATTCTCGGATGAAACACGCAGCTTTTTTAAGATGATGCTCCGTATCGTGCGTATTAGAAATGCATCATCGCCAATTACAGAATTTTTAAGCGTGGTAGTTGGCGTTGTTATTATTTATTACGGCGGAGTGTTGGTGCTTGAAGAAAACACAATTAAAGCAAGTCAGTTCCTCGGATTCCTATTTGCAATTTTTCAGATGATGCCGCCTATAAAAGAATTAAGCAGCGTTAATAACCGGATACAAGAATCAAGTGCGGCGGGGGATAGAATTTTTGAAATATTAGATACAAAACCTGCAATAAGCAACATAAAAAATCCCAAATCATTAACTGGTTTTAACAGTGAAATAGTATTTAATAATGTTTCTTTTCATTATGAAGATTCAGAAGAACTTGTTTTAAAGAAATTAAATTTTTCGGTAAAGCAAGGAGAAATACTTGCGCTTGTAGGACCAAGCGGCGGCGGAAAATCTACTCTCGTTGATTTACTTCCGCGTTTTTATGATCCGACAGAGGGGAAAATTTTAATTGACGGAATAGACACTAAAGAAACAAAATTAGAAGACCTGCGCGCTTTGATGGGAATAGTAACTCAGGAAACAATTCTCTTCAATGTATCTGTAACGAATAATATTGCCTATGGTTTAAAAAACTATTCGTTCGAAAAAGTTGTTGATGCGGCTAAGGCTGCCAATGCGCACAATTTTATTATGGAACTTCCTAAAGAATACGATACGATCATTGGAGAAAGGGGTTTAAAAGTTTCTGGCGGACAGCGGCAGCGCCTATCTATTGCAAGAGCAATTTTAAAGAATCCGAAAATTATGATCTTTGATGAAGCTACATCAGCGCTTGATAATGAGAGCGAACTTCTCGTTCAGGAAGCAATTGAACGTATGATGGTTAATCGTACAACTTTTGTTATCGCACACCGGCTAAGCACAATTAGAAATGCTACCCGTATACTTGTGCTTGAAAAAGGGAAAATTATTCAGGAAGGAAAACATGAAGAGCTTATTAAAGACGAAAAAGGATTATACTACAAGTTTTACGAAATGCAGTTCCGCGATTGAAAAGAGTGAAAAAGAAAGAGGGTGACAGAGTAAGCGAGTGAGTGAGTAAAAGAATTTGAAACAGCCAAATTAACAAAACAACTCTCTCCTTCTCACTGTTTGCAAAAACATATCCCATTCTTTAATTTGTATTGTTTTATTTACCTATTTTGAAAACGGAGACTATGAATGGAAGCTCAAAGGCAAATTTCTATCGAACATTCTTTGAATAAATTATCTTCAAATTTTCACTATGATTACAACGAGGTTGCAATAATATTAGCCGCCGGACACGGAAAACGAATTAAATCACACCGCTCAAAAATGCTTCACAAAATTTGGGAAATGCCCACCGTGGAGCGGGTCTATAACGCCTGCCGCAGGGGCATTGAAAATATCAATACAATAATGGTCGTCGGTATAAAAGCTCTTGATGTAGCCGAAGTAATCGGAAAAAGAGAGGCAAACATTTTTGCTTATCAGGAAACACAAAACGGTACGGGACATGCCGTTCAGGTTGCACTTCAAAAAATTGACAAAAAACTTTTCAACGGAATTGTTTATGTTCTTCCCGGCGATATGGGACTTATTAATAAAGAAACCATGAATCAATTTCGCGAGTTTTTTATTTCTTCCGATTCCGACATGATGGTACTTACAGGAATTTTTGAGGGGAAGTCTTCGGATAACAGTTACGGAAGAATTGTAAGAGTTAAACTAACCGATGAAAATGGCGCTCCCTCCGGCGAAGATAATGGGAGAGTGATTGAAATTATAGAGTACAAAGATATTTTATCTCTTCAGGAAAACGAGCCATACCGCATTGAGTACAACGGCAAATTTTATACATTTACAAAACAAGAATTAATTGATAATCCCGAATTCAACTCCGGCGTATATGCTTTTAAGTATAATTATCTTGTTGAATTAATAGACAAAATATCGAGCGATAACGCACAAAACGAAATTTATATTACAGATTTAATTTCTTTATTTAATCAGAATAAATTAGCCGTCAAAGCCATCAGCCCTGCCGAACAATATGTTGTAATGGGGTTCAACAATAAATCGGTACTTAAAGAAATGGAAGCGATTGCCCGTCGTCATGTTTACTATCTGCTGAAAGACATAGTTGAAATAGACGATCCAGATGATTTTTTCATTCACGAAACAGTTATTGAAGATATTCTGGAAGCGGACAAAAAAAATATTCCGATTGATTTAAAAATTGGACAGGGAGTTTATATTGGCAAAGGGGTAAAATTAAATTACAACCTGGAATTGAAGAAAAATGTTTATGTAAACGGTAATGTTCACTTCGGAAAGAATATTGTTGTCTGGCAAAATGTTTACTTGTCCACCCTACCTCATCAAACTTTTAAAATTGGTGATGATGTGGAAATTCTTTGGGGTGATATCATCAAGGGGAATATAGTCATAGGCGAAGGTTCAAAAATTGAATCCAGCGTAAACATGACCGGCAGCGATGAATATCCTTTACGCATTGGAAAGAATGTTTTAATAAAGGGAACTAGTTATATCTTCGGTTCCATTATTGAAGATGGAATTCATATTGAGCATAGCGTTATTGTGAAAAAGAGAGTAGATAAATTGAAAAAACGTGACGGTTCAACCCAACCCATTAGGTTTTATCTGCCGATGCCGGAGGGTATCGATGCAATTGAAGATTTGTAGTATCAAAAAAAAAAACTCTTCAGAACGAAGAGCTTTTACTAAAATTAAATGTTGGTTTATTCAGCTACAGGAGCAGAAGTTAGACTGTTAATGTGCTTTGTTAAAGCTGATTTTTTACGGGAAGCTGTATTCTTGTGTAAAATCCCTTTTGATACGTTTTTATCAAGAAAAGCGACAGCCTCTCTGTATGTTTTTTCAGCATCAGTTTTTTCCGTGGTAGCCATAACTTTTTTTACAAGGGTTTTAATTTTCGATTCGCCGCCTTTGTTTCTAATACGTTTCTTTTCCGAAGTTTTTATTCTTTTCTTAGCTGATTTATGATTTGCCATGTTTCTATTGAGCCTTGTTTAACTATTAAAAAAGTGAGAGCAAATATATAGAATCCCTTGTTTGATGTCAAATATTACTTTTGTAATTTTACCGCCCCCAATTAGTGCTAAAATGAATGATTTTATACGTTTTTTACGATGATTAAGGTTAACGAAATATATTTTTCAATCCAGGGAGAAAGCAGCAAAGCCGGTTTGCCCTGCGTTTTTGTGCGCCTCACTTACTGCAATTTACGCTGCAGTTACTGCGATACCGAATATGCTTTTTTTGAAGGGAAATATCTTTCAATCGAAGAAATTGTTTCCGAAGTAAAAAAATACAACTGCCAACTTGTTGAAATTACCGGCGGAGAACCGCTCGTTCAGAATGAATCGCTTTTACTTATGAAATCACTTGCCGATGACGGATTTGAAGTAATGATAGAAACCGGCGGCAGCCTGCCGATTAAAGAAATTGATCCAAGAGTGATGATAATAATGGACTTAAAATGCCCATCCAGCGGAATGCTAAAAAAAAATCTTTATGAAAATATTGATTGTCTAAAACCGACAGATGAAGTGAAATTTGTTCTCGGCTCTAAAGAGGATTACGATTGGGCGAAGCAAACAATTGGAAATTACCGCTTGACGGAAAAAAGTGCTGTTCTATTTTCCGTCGTATTTGGAAAACTTGAACCGGTAAAAGTCGTTAATTGGATTCTCGAAGATAATTTAAGTGTTCGGTTTCAATTGCAGATGCATAAGTTTATTTGGGAACCAGCAGCGAAAGGTGTATGATGAAAATTGCAAAAGAATTTAACTGGGATATGGGACACCGTTTGCCCGAACATTTTGGCAAATGTAAAAATATTCACGGTCACTCCTACAGAATGTTCGTTGAGCTTGAAGGAGAAGTTGAGCCAACCGGAATGGTAATGGACTATTATGATTTAAAAAATATCGTCCGCCCTATTGTAGAAAAACTTGACCATTCTTTTATGGTTTATAAAGAAGATATTGAAATTATTGATTTTTTAAAAAAAGTAAAAAGCAAACATGTCGTTGTTGATTTTCAATCTACAGTAGAAAATATTTGTCTCTACATGCTAACAGAAATTACAAAATCATCCCTGCCGGCAAACATAAAAAGCGTGCGTGTTCGAATATTTGAAACTTACGACGACTATGCCGAGGAAGTAATCCTGCTTTAAATCAAAATAAAAAAATTATATTTATGGCGCGATATAAACTTTTAATTGAATATGACGGAACCCGCTACAGCGGCTGGCAAAAACAGTATAATGCCAAAACAATTCAGGGCGTGTTGCTTACTGTTGCAGGTGAAATATTTAAAGGCGAACGTGTGGATATTCAAGGATCGGGACGCACAGACATCGGTGTGCATGCTCTCTGCCAGGCGGCGCACCTCGATGTAAAAACAATGATTGCCCCGCATATAATTCGAATGAAATTTAACGATGCCCTCCCAAAAGACATAAACATTTTGAATGTTGAAAAGACACATCCGAATTTTCACGCACGGCACGATGCCATTTCCCGAAGCTATCTTTATCAGATTTCCCGGCGAAGAACTTCCTTCGGGAAAAATTACGTTTGGTGGATTAAAGACAAACTTGATTTTAACACAATGATAAAAGCTTCTGAATATTTTAAAGGGATGAAAAACTTCGCTTCATTTACTGATGATAACCCCGGCGAAAAGTCAACAAAAGTTTTAATTGAAGATATACAATTTGCGGAAAGCGGCGATTTGATTTTAATAAGAATTATTGGTTCTCATTTTTTATGGAAAATGGTTCGGCGAATGGTTGGCGTAATAGCCGAAGCTGGCAGGGGCAAGCTTGACGTGCGAAACATTCCTGCTTTGCTGAATTCCGATTCCGCTTTACCTGCTCTACTAACTGCACCGCCTTCGGGTCTTTTTTTAGAACAGGTTCTTTATAAAGGAGACAAACTGAAAGAGCAGCTTCTGCCTTTGATATGTATTTAAAAAGATCATCCGTAATGCAATAGATCATTATAGTATTGACTTTTAAATCTTTGTTTCTATGTCAAGATATTTATCCCGCAAGCGGGATTGCGTTTCATTCAAAATTCAACATTCATAATTCGAAATTGCGGCTTGCCGCGCTATGGAATTAGCAGTAATATTCATCTCAAAATGGATAGAATATTTTTCGTACAAATAAAACTTGGCAGTATGAATGAAGTTGAATGGAAGAATGATTTTCATTCAATCCGTTAGCTAACGGACAAACATTCAATCGCTCATCTTTTACAATTTGGTTCTGCCTGTCCCGATCAGCGGGGGCTCTTCTAGATTATGTTTTATGTTTTTTCATTGCGGCTGCCGTATTTAATTGCGTACTTGATTTAATGTTGAAAATTTAGTAATTATCATATAGCAATTGAATGAATCAGATTGCTTCACTCGAAGACTCGTTCGCAATGACAAAACACTAGTGGTAATTAGTAGCGACGCTTTGGGAGCGAAGCAATCTCAAAATTCTACTTACGGTACAATAGAACGGTTGCAGAATATACCGTAATATCAAATTTAATTGATTGCTATTGCACCCGGTATTTTTCTCATTACGAAAGTGGTCGTTATGAAAATAAATGTTTTCAAGTTCGCTGGTTCACTTCTAATTTCATTCTTTCTTGCTGCCGCAGCATCTCCGCAAACTTCTATTTTTCAGGCAGAATATATTTCCACCAATCACATAAAAATGTGGGTAAATAATTATGGCGAAGGTTCGCATAATCCCAACACTGATGGACCCGGTTTTTACTGGCCCTCGCCAGGTGATACCGAAAAAACACTGATATATTCTGATGGACTATTTTGGATGGGAAAAGTAGGCAGCGAGATATATAGCAGTGGACAAGTAACACGTTCGGGTACCGTTCCCGGGATAGTTTCGGATGGGAATACTACTAATATCAATGACACCAAAATTTATAAAGCTAAGCAATTGCAGGCAATTTCATTAAACGGACTTCAAGCAAATCAATTTGAAGTTGATGTAGAAAATTGGGCTGCGGAAATAGGCGCGCCTTATTTTGATTTAAATAATGACGGCAAATACGATCCCGAATTCGATAAACCTCAAATATATGGTGATGAAATGCTTTGGATGGTTTTTCATGATAACTATCCAATGTTCCATATTTACACGGGAGAGCATTTATTTAAAATTGGGATGGAGATTCAATCCACGATCTATGCTTTTAAAAAGACAAATTTATTAGGGGATGTAATATTTAAAAAATATAAGCTGATAAATAAAGGAACTCAAACTGTAGACAGCATGTTTTTCAGTTATCTTTCTGATCCCGATATTGGATATGCTTCTGATGATTATGTCGGTTGTGACTCCGCTTCATCCCTGGCATTCGCTTATAATGCTTCCGACAAAGACACAATATATGGTTATCATCCGCCTGCTGTTGGTTATGCGCTTCTTCAGGGTCCTGTTGTTAAATCATCAATTAACGATTCAGCATTTGTTGATAACAAAATAATTGCCGGATATAAAAACCTTGATGCTGCCTCTTTAAAATTCTTCTTCCCCGCCCGATGGGATCCCGGCGAACCAAGTTATCCCGACGTGTGGGGATATTGGAATTATATAAAAGGATTAATGTGGAATGGAACGCATATTACAAATCCGATTACTGGAGAACCCACAAAATTTCCGTTGAGCGGCGACCCATACCGTCAAACAGGCTGGTACGAAGGCGCTGGCTGGCAAGGAGGACCTTTCCCGGACGATAGAAGAATGATGCTTAACTGCGGACCATTTACAATGGCGCCGGGGGATACGCAGGAAGTTGTTTACGCAATATTAGCCGGACAGGGTTCAAGCAATACTGCGAGCGTGGAGGAACTAAAAAAGATGGTTCCAAGGCTGCAATATTTCCACAAAAATTATTCGCCGCCCGTCCCGGAAATTAAAGAAGAAAAAAAGCAGCTTGATTTTAAGATGACACAAAATTATCCCAATCCTTTTAATTCGCAAACGGTAATACACTACCAGATTCCGCTTGAGAGTAGAGTGATAATAAAAGTTTATGATGTGCTTGGTAATGAAGTTGCATTATTAAAAAACGAACTCCAAAAACCGGGAGATTACCAAACTGTCTTTAATGCAAATAATTTAGCTTCAGGTATTTATATACTAAATATCTCCGCAAGAGAATTTTTCTCTTCAAGAAAAATGATATTACTGAGATAACAATTGGACAGAATATGATTCATACATGAGTCCGGTCTAAAAAGGTATTTCCCGTCATTGCGAACGAGTCCTCGAGTGAAGCAATCTCAGTTCTAAAAGTGAGACTGCTTCGTTCCTCGCAGTGATCCCGCAAGCGGGATGGGATGTCATTAGTAGGAAAGGAATGACGAAGCAATCTTTTGATTTTGCGCTAAATTCGGCAGATTGCTTCGCTCCGCTCGCAATGACATTTTTCAATAGAACCTTTTTATAGTAGACTCATACATTAAAATATATTTTTCAAAAAACAATTTTTCTAAGAGTCCAAAATCCTTTAAAGAGGAAAACAAAATGAAAATATCAAAGTTCGCAAAAATTCTTTTTCTTTCCATTCTTTTTGCAACAACATCCTTTTCGCAGTTTTATATTCCCGGTTTTGATGCCGATTATATTTCGGTGAATAATGTCCGGATGTGGGTCGATAATTATGGCGAAGGTTCGCATAATCCTTACACCTACGGACCCGGTTTTTACTGGCCCTATCCAAGTGACACCGTAAAAACACTTATATATTCTGATGGACTATTCTGGATGGGAAAAATTGATAATGCGTTTTACAGTAGCGGGAATTTTAGATATATCGGAGTAATCCCCGGTACGGTAGATAGTGATATTCCTTCACAAGCGACGAAAAATAAATTCAGAGTTTACAAAGTAAGACCCGGTTGGGATAAATTACCAGCAAGTCCGCGAAGAGACGAGTTAGAAAAAGATTTTAAAGAATGGCCTGCTGACATAGGAGCGCCTTATTTTGATCTAAATAATGACGGCAAATACAATCCCGAATTTGATAAACCTCAAATATATGGCGATGAAATGTTGTGGTATGTTTTTCATGACGGCGTACCGATTATGGGCGGATTATTTACAGCAAATATTGAAGTTCAGGTTACTGTTTACGCTTTTAGGAGAGACAATCTTCTTAAAGATGTTATATTCAAAAAATATAAGATAATCAATAAGGGAATTTCCTTAATTGACAGCATGTTCTTTTCTTATTATTCTGATCCTGAGGTGGGCGATCCCTCGGATGATTATGTGGGTTGTGACTCATCTTTATCTCTCACATATTCTTACAATTCGATTGCCTCGGATTGGTTTTATGGTTCTCCTCCCCCTGCTGTAGGTTATGCGCTCTTGCAAGGTCCGATTGCAGAATCAATTGGAGATTCAGCGTTTTACAATAATAGAATTATTAAGAATTATAAAAATTTAAAACAAACATCATTTACCTTTTTTACAGAGGTTTATTTAGATGGACATTATCTGTGGCCTTTCTTTACAGCTCATAATTATTGGAATTTTGTCAGAGGATTAGATTCTACAGGCATCCACTATATTGATCCGCATTCTAATAAACCAACAAAATTTCCTTTAAATGGTGATCCATACCGTCAAACTGGTTGGTATGAAGGTGAAGGGTGGGAAGGAACCCCGCCTTCATGGCGTAACAGAAGAATGCTTTTAAATTCCGGGCCCTTTACAATGGCGCCGGGTGATACGCAGGAAGTTGTTTACGCAATATTTGCCGGACAGGGTTTGAGCAATACTGCAAGCGTGGAGGAACTAAAAAAGATGGTTCCAAGGCTGCAATATTTTCACAAAAATTATTCGCCGCTCGTCCCGGAAATTAAGGAAGAAAAAAAGCAGCTTGATTTTAAGATGACACAAAATTATCCCAATCCTTTTAATTCGCAAACGGCAATACACTACCAGATTCCGCTTGAGAGCAGAGTGATAATAAAAGTTTATGATGTGCTTGGTAATGAAGTTGCATTATTAAAAAACGAACTCCAAAAACCGGGTGATTACCAAACCATCTTTAATGCAGAAAACCTGGCTTCCGGTATTTATATACTAAATATCTCTGCAAGAGAATTTTTCTCTTCAAGAAAAATGATACTTCTGAGATAAAATTTTCTGCTTTTCCTCTTGCGTTTAGCTAAACTTAATTGAAAATATTTCGATTACATTGATAACCGGAATTATTTGAAATCCGTTTTTATATTCTATAAGCATTCTTGTCGTAAACTATGTACGAACTATTAAAAAACCAGATTAATAAATTCCTCGGGAAAAACATCTCACCCGAAGTCCGCGCTTTATTGGATGCCATAGATCTATCTTATAAAAACTTTATTACCGACAGACTGCTGCTTGAGGAATCTATGCAGAAGAGCGCCGAAAAAATTCTTGAAGCAAACAGAAAATTAAAAGAGGAGAGCCTAAGACAAAAAGATATAATTGATAAAATGAAGCGCCTTTATTCTTTGAACTTATTCGATGGCGATCTCCAAAATGAAATTGAAGATGAAGACCTTTTTTACGTGTTCGAGAAACTTGCGGAGTTAATTAACTGGCAGAGGGAAGCAACTCTTAAACTTCAGAAAAATGAAGCGAATTTAACCGGACTAATTGAAAACACAAACGAGTCGATCTGGTCTATCGATTCCAACTACAATATTCTAACATTAAATTCGGTTTTTCAAAAATCATTTCATCAGCTAAACGGACACTTGCTGCAAGTTGGCGAATGTATACTTAGCTATTTAGATGCGGCATGGCTTGATGAATGGAAAAATTATTACGACAAAACCCTCTCAGGCAGCCGCTTTACAATTGAAAAGGTTTTTCACCTGAACAAGGAAAATCGATTTTATGAATTTAATTTTAGCCCGATAGTTACAGGCAATAAAGTTACCGGAGCAGCCATATTTACACGCGATATAACAGCACGCAAATATTTTGAAAAAGAAATTCTGGAGGCTAAAGACACCGCCATCGCCGCCACCAGAGCAAAATCAGAATTCCTGGCGATGATGAGCCACGAAATTAGAACTCCGCTTAATGGAATTATAGGCGTTACGGGCTTACTTAATGAAACAGAATTAAGCGGCGAACAAAAAGAATATATAGATATAATTCATTTAAGCGGCGACTCTCTTTTAACAATTATAAACGATATACTCGACTTTTCTAAAATCGAATCGGGCAAGTTGGAACTTGAGGAAGCGCCTTTCGATTTGCGTTCCGTGATTGAAGAAGCATTCGATCTCCTGGCACACAAAGCATTAGAAAAAAACATGGACATTCTTTACTTTATTGACCCCGGTGTACCGGCAGGTATTGTGGGTGATATAACAAGACTGCGTCAAATCATCGTCAACCTTGTGAACAATGCAATTAAGTTTACTGATTATGGGGAAGTGTTCGTTTCTGTTTCGCAGTTAAATGTTGAAGATGAAATACACGAATTGCAATTTGCCGTTAAAGACACCGGCATCGGAATTCCGGATGACAAAAAGGCGCGCCTCTTTAATGCATTCTCTCAGGTAGATTCTTCAACTACGCGCAAGTTTGGCGGAACAGGTTTGGGGCTTGCAATCTGCCGCAGGCTTGTTCAATTGATGAATGGAAAAATTTGGGTCGAGAGTAAATTGGGTGAAGGGTCAACATTTTTCTTCACCTTAAAAGTCCCCGTCTCCGATGCGGCTCCGCGCGTTTATGTAAAAGGAAAACTTACGGAGCTTTTAAATAAAAAAATTCTTCTCGTGGACGATAACCCGACAAACATCAGAATACTTGAACATCAATGCAAACAGTGGGGAATGATTCCGCAATCGGCTCAAAGCCCGAAGGATGCTCTTCAGCTTATACGCAGCGAATATAAATTTGATCTTGCTTTAATCGATATGGTTATGCCGGAGATGACAGGACTCGAACTCGGAACTGAAATAAGAAAATATCTTGATATAAAAAATCTTCCTGCAATAATGCTAACTTCGGCAACCCTATCAGGTGAAGCGGAGCGTCATGTTGCACAATTATTTAACGCAACTCTTTCCAAACCAATAAAACAAAATCAATTGTTTGACGTTGTTACTTCTATTCTTGCAAATCGAACTCCCAGTACCGGAACGCTAATTGAAAAGAAGAATATAAAATTATCCGAAAATTATCCATTAAGAATTCTCCTTGCCGAAGATAATAACATCAACCGGAAGCTTGCGCTTAGTATGTTTGAAAAAATCGGTTACGCTGCCGATGCCGTGGGTAATGGATTAGAAGCCGTAGATGCATTTGAACATAAACAGTATGATCTTGTTTTTATGGATGTTCAGATGCCGGAGATGGATGGATTTGAAGCCACAAAAAATATACACAAAACAAAAACAAAGACGCAGCCGGTTATAATTGCAATGACCGCAAACGCAATGCCGGGCGATAGAGAAAAATGTATTAATGAAGGTATGGATGATTATATTAGCAAACCCATTTTGTTAAAAGATATAAAAGAAATAATTTTGAAATGGGGAAGAGTTATTGTCGAAAAACGAAAGAATGCAAAAATGCAAAATGAAGAACCGCTTATAATAGATCCGAAAGCAATAGCCAACATCCGCGAGCTTGATGATGATGATGATTCAGTCGTTAATACAATGATTGATATGTTCTATGAAGACACGCCGTCGCACATCACCAAAATTAAAAAAGCCGTCTTAGAAAAAAACTTTGAAGACCTTTCTTTCTTTGCACACGGCTTAAAAGGTATTTGTTTAAACCTGGGCGCGAAACCTTTGGGTGAGGTCTGCCTCGCTCTCGAAATAAAAGGGAGAACAAAGGATGATAGCGGGCTTACCGGAGCCACACAAAAAATGGAAGAACTTTATAAAAAAACATGCGATGAATTGTGCAAATATAAAGTTTTGTAGTTCACTTCATCATCTTTTTTAGTTTGTTAATTTCGTCCCTCAATGAGGCTGCTTTTTCAAACTCAAGATCTTTTGCCGCCTGGTACATTTGTTCGGTAAGCTGATCAACAAGGTCTTTCTTCTGATCGTTATCCATATACTTCAATACCGGCTCGGCTACTTTCGTAAATGAAAAATTTTCTCTTTCCTCTTTTTTTCTTACATCCGCAATTGAGGTTGACGACATAATTTCTTCCATGCTTTTATAAATCGTTTGGGGAGAAATATTGTTTTGTTTGTTATACTCTGTTTGAAGAATACGCCTGCGGTTCGTTTCTTCAATGGTTTTGCGCATTGATTCCGTGATTACATCGGCATACATAATTACTTTGCCGTTGACGTTTCGCGCGGTTCTGCCCGCTGTTTGCATTAATGATCTTTCACTTCGTAAGAATCCTTCTTTATCTGCATCAATGATTGCAACGAGAGAAACTTCCGGGAGGTCTAAGCCTTCTCTCAACAAATTTACTCCCACAAGCACAGAAAATTCTCCGAGTCTTAAGTCGCGCAAAATCTCAACGCGCTCAAGAGCATCAATATCGCTGTGAATATATCTTACAGGAATCCCGATTTTATCGAGATAATCGGAAAGGTCTTCCGCCATTTTTTTTGTTAGAGTTGTTACGAGAATTCGTTCCTTCAAAATAATTCTTTTTCTTATTTCGCCGATGAGATCATCTATCTGTCCTTTGATCGGTCTAACTTCTATTGGGGGATCTAACAAGCCCGTTGGACGGATTACCTGTTCTACAAACACACCGCCGCATTTTTCGAGTTCATAATCGGCTGGTGTAGCGCTTACATAAATTACCTGATTAACGAGAGATTGAAATTCTTCAAACTTCATAGGGCGGTTATCAAGCGCAGAGGGAAGCCTAAAACCATACTCAACAAGAGTTTCTTTTCTTTTGCGATCTCCATTGTACATCGCCCGCAACTGGGGCATGGTTACATGAGATTCATCAATTACAAGCAAGAAATCTTTGGGAAAATAATCAAACAAATTATACGGGCGGGTTCCGGGTTCGCGTCCATCCATATGCCGGCTGTAGTTTTCTATACCTGAGCAGTAACCAATCTCTTTCATCATTTCTATATCAAAACGGGTGCGCTGCTCGATGCGCTGCGCTTCAAGGTACTTTTCTTCTTTGTTGAAATATTTCAATCGTTCTTCAAGTTCTGCTTCAATATTATAAATTGCTTTTTGAACTTGCTCTTTGTTAGAAACAAAATATTTAGCGGGATAAACCGGCGCCGACTCCACTTCTCTAATAACTTCCCCGGTCACAGCATCAATAATAGAAAGGCGCTCTATCTCGTCGTCAAAAAATTCTACACGTATAGCTTCCTCATATTGATATGCAGGAATAATTTCCACAACATCGCCGCGTGCGCGAAATGTGCCCCGCCCGAATTCAATATCATTACGGACGAAATGAATATCTATCAGCTCCCGCAAAAGTTTCTTTCTTATTATTTTTTCGCCTTTACGTAAAAAGATGATTTGGTTTGCATACTCCTGAGGCGCGCCAATACCATAAATGCAGCTTACGCTGGCAACAACAATTACATCGGGTCGCCCTTCGATTAAAGCTGTGGTAGCCTTTAATCTAAGCCGGTCAATTTCTTCATTAACCGAAAAATCTTTTTCGATGTAAAGATCGCTTCCAACCACATAGGCTTCGGGCTGATAGTAATCGTAGTAGCTTATAAAAAACTCAACTGCATTCTTCGGGAAGAACGATTTGAACTCGCTGTAAAGCTGTGCGGCAAGAGTTTTGTTGTGAGAAATTATAAGCGTCGGTTTGTTTATTTCTTTTATCACATTTGAAATAGTAAATGTTTTACCGCTGCCTGTAACGCCAAGCAATGTTTGATGTTTTTCACCCTCCCGCAAACCTCTAATCAGTCTTTCAATTGCCTGCGGCTGGTCCCCCGAAGGTTCGTAATTAGAAACAAGCTCAAATTTTTTCATTCTAATCTAACATCACATCCGATGCATGAAAATAATCGTTATGCAAATGTCCGCGCAGCGTAACAGTCCCGCTTGCTTTTAGTTCGTTTTCCAAATTTGGCGGACCCTGGACATACACTTCGACACCTTTAGCATCAACAGCGTAAAACATTGTCCCCTGCATGTTTGATTGAATACCGCGCTCCGTTACAACCTTTACTTTGATATCTTTTGTCGCCGTATTGTTTGGATCAAAAGAAGAAAAATTGCCGAGTGTATCTTTCGGCGCAAAATAAAAGAAATAAATTATAAGAAACGCTGCAACGATTAATACGGGCAAAATTAATTTTTGTAATGATTTCATAAGCACTTTATTATTAATTGATTGGTTGGCAAATTTAGTAAAATTGGCACTTCATTTACAATGTAGTTAGCTGCCATTCAAAATTGTTTAAACCTATGTTTTATGAGTAAACTTTTTTTTCGTGAATTTAATTTTGACAATTGCGGCTGCCATTTTTTGCGATCGAACCAAAATTATCCCGGTCATCCTCTAACCCCGTAAATTTTGCTTCGGACATTTTGCTCATGCAGTATTTTAAAAAAACGATTTGGCTCGATTTCCTCATAACAGCACTACTAAAAACCAGCGGCTTTACACGCTCTAATAGAAAATATGAGAAAGCTTTATATTCAGAAGACAGGTGTAATTTAAATCTTATAAAAATTCTCATTATGTTAATGGTTTAACCACCTATAATTACCTATTCATTTTTTTGTATTTTGTTTCTTAAAAAAAGAAAAAATTATGAAAATATCATTTGTAATCGTTGCCGGAGTTTCCGGTTTTCTTGCCGTTGCAATAGGCGCTTTTGGCGCACACGGATTGGAAGGTAAACTAACGCCGGAACTGCTCGATATTTATAAAACCGGCGTGCTTTATCATTTAATTCATTCGACTCTCCTTGCTGTATTGGCTGTAACGGCGACTGAAGGATTTAAGAAAACATTTTATTTTATCGCTGCGGGAATCGTCTTATTCTCATTTTCGCTTTACATCTACTCAACAACAGGAATAAAATGGTTTGCAATGGTTACGCCATTTGGAGGAGTCGCATTTTTAATCGGCTGGGTAATGCTGATCGTGGAAGGATTGAAAGTGCGGAAATATGTTGAATTGAAAAAGAACCAAAATTCTGAATGAGTTGTTCTCATCCGGTATAATCCGTTACGCTTAACGTGGTCATTCACCTTATGCAAGAAACAGTTAATCGGATGTAAATCGATTCCGAAAGCTTTCCGAATCGATAAATGAAATAATTTTTATCCGTTGGCTAACGGATAAAAAACAAATATTTTATCGAAGCTTCGCTTCGATTTACAGTACAACGTCAGACTTCTGCGTAAGGTGACTTATTAAGTCATCTTACGCATGAAATTCTTACTCGTGATCGTAATCCTGCTCGGTTTTAAATCCGATTAAGAGCACGATTACGGTCAAGATCAAGACACTTTGCGTAAGGCGAGTTATTAACAAAAAAGGAGTCTCGGAGGATTAATGAGTATAAATTAATCCTCTACAAATTAAATTACCCGCTCATAAAAGAAGCGGGTAATAAATTTATTGAATGTTTTTTGGCGTGAAAAAATTATCCAACCCATAACCAGCCGAAAGTTCCTGCTGTTACAAGTGCATAGAGAAATCCATCGAACATAAATTTAAAGGTTGTGCTCCACGCACGGTTATACCAGATTGAGTCGTGCACCAGCGCGAGAGAGTAACCGAGGAATGCGGTAACGCCTGTAAACCTGAAAACAGCGAGATAATTAGCTCCCGCCTCTAAAGCCCTTCCAGCTACATAAGCGGCAAAAATGCTCACCACAATAGAATAAATGAACCAGAGGACCAAACTGCATGTCATGGAAGGCGCTTCGTTTTTCATAACAGTAATAAGCGCAACCGGACCTTTCTCGAGTTTTGATTTATATTCAGGGGCACCCATTTCCTTCATACTATTAGCACGGGGGAAAGTATATTCCCCTGGAGGAATATTGAACTTGCGGAGTGAGTCCATTACACCATCTTCATCGGGAAGTTTTTTGAAATCGCCTTTATGGTGGGGAAGGACCATATGCACAAAGGAACTAACGATAAAAACAAACACTGCCGAAAGGAGAATCGGCAGCCAAAGCGAAACTATTGAAACCATAAATACCTCATGATTTAGTTAAAGGGATTTTTGATGACTGTAACTGCTGTTTAGATAGTCAGCTACAAACAAATTTAGTTATTTGTTTGCGATGGGTTAAAAATTACATTTTTAATTGCTTATTAACAAGCGTTGGTTTAACAGAGATGAAATCTTTTTTTAAGATGTCATCTCTGTTTTAAGATTGAGCAGAATTCGAATTGTAGAGTATGACAAGTGCGCAGTTCCCGCTTGCCCGACTGTTTCCCTTTAACCGTCGTCACCCGCCAATTGGCGGGTTCCCTCATACGGATTTCTTGAATAATTTATACTTATAATTAAAGCCATTGAACTTTATTGAAAGTGTCTTCTTGTAAAGCAAGGGCTTCCCACTGCGTGGCATTTGCCATAGGCATTCCTTCGGAAAAAGTTTTACCATACCGGCAAGTCGGGAGGACCTGGCAGGTTTGCAATTCCTGCCTCACCCGATTGGAATAGTTCAAGCTTCGCTTGGCGCTTATTTTAAAAGGAGCATCTTTCTTGTTTCGATATAACTTCCCGCCTTGAGCCTGTAGAAATAAACTCCATTTGACAAAGATGAAGCATTAAATTCAACTTCATAACTGCCAACAGGCCTGTCTTCATTTACCAATGTGGTTATTTCATTGCCGAGTAGATCATAAACTTTAAGCAGCACACTGGTTCGGACTGGGATTTCAAAATTTATCTTTGTACTTGGATTAAATGGATTTGGAAAATTTTGGTTTAGAACATAACCATTTGGAGAGTTTACATTAACCTGAATGATTTTTGAGTACGATGATGATCCATCAAAATCAATTTGACGAAGTCGATAATATAATTTACCGTGTGAAGAGTTATCATCGATAAAATTGTAACTCCTGCGTTCAGTTGTTGTTCCCGATCCATTTACAAAACCAATTTTTTGCCAATCTGTGTTTTCAGATTTCCTTTGAATATCAAACCCTGTGTTGTTTAATTCTGTTGCAGTTTGCCAGGTAAGATTAACTTTACTCCCATTCACAATTGCAACAAAAGAAACTAACTCGACTGGAATTATGGACTGGTAATCAATTGTCATCTTTAATTTGTTAAAAATATTAGGTTGTGCAACCGTATAATTGCCGGAATCACTCATCGGAACATTTATTAATGTTCCAGTAACTATATCCTGTAATAGCCCGGTTATCTGAGGAGGAAGATTCCACTTTATTGTAACTGTAGTACCTGAACCTACCTGGTATTGTATTCTATGCTCTTTACTTCCAGTAAAAGGAAACGAAGGCGCATTTCTATAATCTTTAAGCGAACTTTTAACTCCACTAAATCCACCTTCAGGCAATAACAATCGTGTATCCCATGCAGTTGGTGGTGGTAATGGAGGTAAGTTTGCCTCACCGAACTGGAAGTCAAAATTATCACTTGCAAGTGAATCCAATCCGAATTCTAAAACAGTTGCGCTGCCAATATCATTACTAACAATAACAGATTCTTTCACTCTCGGTATTAAATCTGTCTGGCTAAATATATTTAGAGAGAATAGATTAACTAGTAAAAACAAATAGACATATTTCATCTGACACCTTTATGTAATTAACAAAAACCATCTCCCTCAAAAGTGAAGGAGATGGATATCATTGATTAAATTATTTTAAGAATAACATTTTTTTAGATTGGGTAAAGTCTCCTGCTGTTATTCTGTATATGTAGTTTCCACTGCTTACAAAATTTCCGCTGTTGTCTTTTCCATCCCAGTTTAAATTATATGTACCGGCTTGGGCATTGCCTGAATGTAAATCAGCAACCACCTGTCCTAATAAGTTATAGACTTTAACTGTTACAAAACCATCCTCAGGTATTGAGAACTGAATACTTGTGTTTGGATTGAATGGATTAGGGAAATTCTGTGATAGAGAATAATTCGATGGAACTACCTGAACCTCATCGTACTTAATCTCTACTTCTACTTTTTGCAAAGCGTTATTGTTTTCATCAGCAACAATTATTTTATTGATCTCTATTTCTTTTGGATTTGCAATACTAAATGGAATTTTAGCAAGCAAATATTCACCTGCATCGATCGGCAATGATTGCCCGTCATATGTAAGTGTTCTTACGAAATCATTTAATTGATAGTATGCTTTCTGATCAAAAACAGAACTTATTAGTGTATTGGTTGGGATTGTTGAATTAACTCCATTTAATTCAATCTGTACACCTTTTACTTTAACTTTTGATTCTAATCCTACTGTTATACCTGTCTTATAAAAATTGAATGTAAGTTTAGCATCCATACCGGGAGTTATTTTCTCTAATTCGCTAATTACAAATGGATTACCCAACGCTTTATTAGCTGGCGTACCACTTGGATATGTGCCTGTTAGTACTATGTTTTGTAATACTGCAAGATCAAGTACGTTAATAACTCCGTCTGGGGATGGAAGAGGGGCCGGGGCAATCCAGGGAGATATATCGCCATTTGTAAATGCCTGACCTGTTAATGTTATCCTTCCTAATATATAGTCAATCATTGTAAGAATATCAAGCAAGTCAACGTTATCATCAAGATTAACGTCACCTAACAAACCGTTAATTGTTCCGTTGTAGATGGTAAGTAATTCATCAGGCCCTGATGTAATATTAGCATTTACTACCGGAGTACCTGTTGCACCAAATACATTTTCAAAACCGTTAGATGTTGTAGTTGAATTGCCTGTAATACTTACTACGTCATAAGAAAACTTCATAATTTCAACATCCGAACCTCCAGACAATATTGCGTTATCTGTGTTCCCAAGAATTACAACTTTTATACTATCTCGATGAGAGCCATCAGGTTGTATTGTACCTGGATAGACTTGATAATCGAAAGAAAAATTAGACTCTGGAATTCCATCACCTCTGCTAACGGAGTTTAATATTAATTTATGATTTGCTTTACCAAGTATAAGATCAAACTGCAAAGCTTTTAAAGGTTGACCTGTATAACCTCTTAAAACTATAGCATCCTGGTTATTTGTAGTTCCGTCATATAATGTTCTTGTTTGTTGCACAAATTCTAATGAACCACCCTGCGTACGACCTTCACCGCTTATTGGTAATATAAAAGGTGAATTCACTGCATTGTGTGTAAATTCTAAATTGCCATTTATTACACCAGCAGCAACCGGAGTAAAGGTTACATTAAATACTGTATTACCAGATGCTGGTATATTTACCGGGAATGTGTTAGGTGCAAACGTAAATTGAGGATCAGTTGAAACAATACCTGACAATACTAATTGTGCATTTCCTGTATTGCTTACCGTTACTGGCACAGTTGAGTTACCACCAACTGATACCTGACCAAAATCTAATGAAACAGGATTGATAGCAAAAATTGGTGCAGTAGTTACGCCGTTACCTGTCAGAGAATATAAAAACGGTGAACCAGATGCATTGTGTGTGAATGTTAATTCGGCATTCTGAGTACCTGCTCCTGAAGGAGTAAAGGTTACATTAAATACTGCATTGGCACCTGCAGCAATATCAACCGGGAATACGTTAGGTGCAAATGTATACTGTGCATCCGACGAAACAATATTCGTTAATGTTAATTGAGCATCACCTGTGTTATTGACTGTAAACGGTAATACTGCATTTTCACCAACGTTTACAGAACCAAAATTTAATGAAGCAGGGCTAACACCAAAAATTGGAGATGGCGTATATCCAACACCCTCAACAGAATATAATGTTGGTGAACCAGCAGCGTTGTGTGTAAAGGTTAAATCAGCTGATTGATTTCCATTTGCAGTTGGAGTAAATGTAACAACAAATACTTGATTTCCGCCTGCAGCAATGCTTACAGGGAAAGTATTTGGTGCAAATGTAAATTGTGCATTTGAAGATGTAATATTGCTTATGTCCAATGCCAATGTACCAGTGTTACTTACTGTTACGTTTGCACTGTTCGATAAACCAACTACTGTTGATGCAATTGTAAGTGGAGATACAGGTGATATAGAAAATGAAGGTTCTGGAGGAACTATATCTGTATAAGCAATTATAATATTTGCGGAAGTTGCTGACGCAGTAATTGTGTAAGATCCTGTTCCTGTCTGAGGGCCGCTATTAAAGACAACACCACCAAATACATCCTGGATGGTTATTGTTGCATTTGCAGGTACATTATAATTAATAGTAACTGATGATCCACCAGTTTGTTGCTGCCACGTTAAACTGTGAGTTACGCTACCGGTGAATGGGAAAGCCGGGGCGTTGCGATAATCACGCAAAGATGCTTGAGCACCAAGAGTAAACCTTGCATCCCAAACTCCTGCTGGAGGTAGTGGAGGTAAGTTTGCTTCGCCTAATGAAGGGTCAAGACCTGCTGTTGCTGTTTGATCCAATCCAACAAACATATTTGTTGATGAAGGTACTGTTGCATTATTGCTTACGGTAATTGGAATATCGATTTGAGCCTGGGAGTATATATCATTGATCCCTACTAGCAATAATAACACTACGAATATTGAAAATAGTCTACTCATTTAACACCTCTTTGATTAAATAATTAATAAAATTTTGATGAAGTTCTGAATACTTCCCCGTCTCCTTATGAAAGGAAACGGGGCAGATATTAACTAACTATTTCATTCAGGGAGTTTTATTTTAAAAGCATCATTTTTTTAACTGATTTAAAGTTCTTTGTACTCAGTTCGTAGAAGTATAAACCAGAAGCCACATTTGATGCATCCCATTTTATTGAATATGAACCTGCATCCATTGTTGAGTTAATAATCAGAGCTACTCTTTGTCCGATAGTATTGTAAATTGTAAGTTTTACATCGCTAACCTCCGGAAGAGAGAACTTTATTGTTGTGGCCGGGTTAAAAGGATTTGGATAGTTTTGGTCTAATGAATACTCCATTGGAACGATATTCTCCGAAGATACTTTAAGTACATTAACACTACTGTTATATAGCACAAAGGAGTTACCATCTTTTACAACTGTGTTTACTTTTGAACCATCAATTGCATCTTCAAGATTTAAATCCATACCTTCAACTGATATCGTTACAGGATATGTTACTCCATTTAATTCGATTGTGTTTGAACTTGAATACAAATCTTCTACAAATCTCTGTGAACCAAATCTTACGTCAAATAATCCTGCCGGTGGTAATGGAGGCAGATTAAATGAATTTAGTTCTGATGATTCGTTTGTTGAATACAGTGTGCCGCTTTTTCCTGCTGCATCGTTTATTATAATTTTTCCCCAGTTCTCTTTTATTTTATTTACTGATGTGTTTGTTGTTTTCTCCAAAGCTGAAGGTATATTTATTGAGCCTGCACCTGTTAGTTCTACCCAGTAACCATATCCTGGTGTTAGTGTTGTTGCTGTCTGATAGCCTGTGTTTGGAATATATTGGTAGAATGATCCTGTTATTAGCCCTGCAGGTGTTGTTGTTACACCGGATGTTGCTGCTGTATTCTCATAACCGCCTATCAGGTTCCAGCCGCTTACTGCAGTTATAGGATTGTTTGGCACCAGGTTGATGCCGCCTACCGGCCACTCATCACCTGTGTTGTATGTGTTTGGTCCTAAATGAAACATCCAATAACCTTCACCTGGAGTTGCTGTAGTAATTGCTTCATATCCATTTGAGAATTTGTAAACAGGTGTGTTTATATCTCGTCCGCTCCACCACGTATTTACATTTTGATCTGTAGGGTGTAATCCTGGTATTGATACCAAGTTCCAACTATCGTCTACTGTGACTGTTAATTGAAATGTTGTCGTCCCAGTGATAGATTGATCCATATAACTTCCTAAACAATATGCAGGATCATCATTAATTGTTTCGAAATATCCGCCTAAGTAAACATTCTTATCTGTCTGATTAACTATTACAGAACGTAGTTCACCCAAAATAGCGGGAACCCAATTTGTTGGAGTTCCAGAATTTATATCAATTGCAGCTATACCCCTTCTTGATAAGCCGTTTACAGATGTAAAATTACCACCAGCATATAATGTTGAACCAGCTATATCAATATCATATACTCTTGCAATGTCAAAAGAATGAATAACATTGGGATTCCACGGAAGAACATTTCCATTGAAATCAATTGAGGCAAGACCATTTCTAAACTCTGAACCGACTTGAGAGAACGTTCCTGCTAAGTAAACTGCAGAGTTAGCTATTTTTAAATTATATGCCGCTAAACCTGAAGCATTTCCATTATTTGGGTCCCAGGATGTTGGAATACCAAATACATCATCTACCGCTGCTAATCTTGATCGCGAAACTCCTTGTACGGTTTCGAACCCACCACCCAAATAAATTGTTGAGCCAGAAAAAGCAATTGAATTAACTGTTTCGTAACCTGAAAAACCGCCAATCTGCGGATTCCAGGCGGTTACTTGTTCTGTTAAAAGATCAATACAAGCAAGTCTATTTCTTACAGAGTCTCCAATGGTTGAAAAGTTAGCACTAATAAAAAGCTTATCATCCTGAACTCTTAATAATGTAACTAATGTATTAAAAGTTGATGACGCAAGAAAATTGGTTGGTAGTCCTGTGGTATTATCAACTGTAACAAATGCTCTTCTATATTGATCACCCACACTATCTATATCACCACCTATGAATACATTTGAACCATGATGAGCAATTGTTGAAACAGTAGGATCCCAACCCCATTCCGTATTTAATTTTGGATTCCAATCCGTAACTGTATTGTTTAACAAATTGATTGCTGCAATAGCTTTTCTTGTAACACCATTTACTGAAGAGAACTGACCGCCGGCAAATATTTTATTATTATCTAATAGCAGAGTATAAACGCCATTTTCTGAAGCAATGGTAGAATAATCTGCAATATGAGGATCAAAACTTGATATTAAGCCGTCACTACGATTGATAGCAACTAAATTGTGACGCCGATTTCCTCCAACTAAGTTAAATGTACCCCCAGCATAAACAAGAGAATCCGAGACTTCAAGACTAAATACTTCTGGTTTATTATAGACTGAATTATCGTACCAATCAGCAGAAATATTAGGATTCCAAGACAATGCAGTTGGGGTACCCCCTTTGGTAACAGCTGCTATTCTATTTCTAATTGTTGAAGTAGTTCTGATTCTGGTAAAATTACCACCTATAAAAACGGTATCACCAGAAACAGCAACTGTATAAACTAAACCTGGTATAGTAAATGAAGCACTTGCAAGAACATTAGGATTCCAGGATTGAACTGAATTCGGAAGATATGTATTAACTCGCCCTATTCCTTTTCTTGCCGTACCACCAATTGAAGTAATATTACCCCAAATGTAAAGTGTTGAATCATTATCTTGTAACATTAAACCATAAACAGCAAAAGGCAAATTAATATTATATGCGCTAACGTCGCAACTCCAACTAGTTACAGCACCATCAGAAATATTCACTGCAGCCAAATTGGTTCTAGGTACCGGGGAGGGATTTAAGGTTAAAAATGATCCACCAACATAAACAACATCATTTGTTGCAACTATTGACCAAACTAATCCATCAGGTTGCGGATTCCAACTGGTAGTTGCACCTGTGATTGCATCAACAGCAGCAGCAAAATCCCTTGCAACTCCACCAACTTGAGTAAAGCTACCGCCCAAATAAACTGTAGAACCATTTAATGCAATAGTTCTGATCGAACCATTTGTTCCTGGATTCCAATTTGATACTGTCCCATCAGAAAGAATTTGAGCAACATTGTTACGATATGAGTTGCCGACCTTCGTAAAAGTACCTCCTATATACCATCCTCCATTATTATCACTAATACAAGCATAAACGTCTCCATTAACTTTAGGGAAATTAACATCGTAACTACCCGAATTAATATCGAGAAACACTCCTCTACCTGTATTTGGACCGACATAGTTAAAATAGCCACCTATGTATAAAATATTTCCGTCCCGATGCATTACATCAATTCCTCCATTGGTTACTGGAAAATCTTGATCTAAGGGTTGAGCTAATGCGGAAGATTGAAGCAACACAATTACAATTGCCAATATCCAATAATTAAATACTGGAAAGAGGTTTTTCGCCACAAATTTTTTAGTACAATTCTTCATATAAAGTACCTCCTGATAGTGATTGTTTTTCTCTTAAGAGAGGTTGTTTAAATAATTATTATTAAATTGTTAAATTCTAAGGCTAACTAAGTAATAAATTTGGGAGGTAACAATACCCCATCTGTGGGGTTTTAGGGATTTCGAATAAATATAACGACGT